>Ga0209211_10012871_pt1 | contig 10455 bp, 10 predicted proteins | sample RifGroA2_FD_183992 | JGI IMG/M metagenome (GOLD analysis project Ga0209211, IMG submission 183992) | Groundwater microbial communities from Rifle, Colorado, USA - Groundwater A2 (SPAdes) (version 2) | ecosystem: Environmental > Aquatic > Deep subsurface > Groundwater | place: Rifle, Colorado...
CCCTCGCGAGTTTTGCCAATCTCTCGTATAGTCTGCGCATGCGGAAAAGTTGCCGCCATCAAAAGTAACCTGCACAAGCACCCATGATTGATGAAAGCACACGCCTCAGACTCAAACAAGCGGTGGCCAATCTCGATTCCCTGCCCGCCATGCCGGCCACTGCGCGAAAATTGCTGGCGCTGCCGTTGAATACCGAGGAGGGCGAGGCACAAATGCTCAAGCTGATTGAGCAGGATCCGCAGATTTCAGCAAAAATAATCGGCTTGGCGAACTCGCCAGTCATGGGTATTCCGCGCAAGTTGGGCAAAGTCTCCGATGCGGCGATGCTGCTCGGCCTGACCCGGGTCAAATCGGTCGCCATCGGCATCGCCTCGATGTCCAATCTTTCCGAGACTCCAGAAGGGAAATATTTCAAACCGCAAGACCTGTGGCTGCACAGCATTACCATCGCCATGGTAATGCGCGCCATTGCGCAAGCCATGCCGAGAAATATCCGCCCCGACGAAGACCAGATTTTTCTGATGGGATTGCTGCATGACATCGGCTTCATGGCTTTGCACCATATCGACGCGACGGCAAGCGACGAATTGCACCTGCAACTGCTTTTGCAACCCGGGCGCCCGATCATGGATGTCGAACTGGAGACGCTGGGCATCACGCACTGCTATATCGGCGCGCAACTGGCGCGGCATTGGCACCTACCGGAAGAGATCGTCACCGTGCTGGGCTACCATCATCCTCCTTATGTTGAAGAAGCCGCGCCCGGTAATCCTATGGTGCGCCTGGTCAGCCTGTCCGAAAAGATCGTGCCGAATTTCGGCGTTGCCGAGCATACCGGCGACGAAATCCAGGAATACGAGTGGGTAGAACTGGGCATCAATCCGGCGGATGTCGAGGATATTTGTGCCCAGGCCAACGAGCTTGCGGTGCAAACCGCGCAATTCAGCGGCGCGTTTTAGCGGCCTGCCGGGCTTACTTGGGAAACCTCAGGGTTTGACCACGATTATTCGGCGACCCAACCTTCCGGCAACAGTTGAAGGCTTTATCGTGGCCAGTAGCCAGTAGCTATAGAGCTGTTCCTCGCTCGCCGAATCAGTCGGTTCACGTTACAACCCCTCAGCACTTAATGGGTCGTTATACCATGCCAACCGGGGTGATCGAAGTAAGTGCCATAGTTATCCAGCGCGTGAGCGATCTTTTCTGCACCCTTGCGCGCCGCGCTGCTGTCCTGCCCTGCCATGGCATCAGTGCCTGCAATAATGTCGGCCAGCACGAGATGGAGCATCGTGTCCGTTTTTGGTTCCAGCTTGCAGTTTTTCACCATGAACGCAATCTGGTCGTTCGTTTTCTGTGCCAGTGCCCGGTATTGTTCCGTTGTGGCTTTGCCGGAATGGATCGCATGGAGCTCCGCTGACAGCGCGTCGCGGATGCGTTCCATGCCCAGACGCAGGTTGTTGTCGGCAGCCCATTTCTTGCCGTTATTGAGGGTCAGTTGCGCAGTTTGTTCGGCGTGATGCGCATGGGCATGATTGTGCTCCTGTGCCAGCGCGGTTTTCGCACCGATGCTCAGCAGTGCGGCGGTGGATAGAATTGCGATAATAATTTTCCATTGTGCAAACATTTACATCTCCTTGAGGGTACGATTAAAATCAGCCGTCAGCATGACGAAAACCGCGTTATCTGAGTTGCCGTTGATCAAGAAGTTCAATTCGTGCCCTTCCATTTGCAGCATGAAATATCCGGGGCATGTATATATCGGCAAGATCGGTCTGGCGGCTTCTTTACTTCAAAAGCGGATGGTCCTTGGGCAATTGCTTTGAATACCAGATTGCAAGTTTGTGCCGCAAGGATTTTTCGGCGACCTGATCTTCCGGCAAAGGCTGGATGACTTTATCGTGGACCAGCAGCCGGTAGATATAGAGCAGTTTCTCACTTGCCGAATCAGTCGGTTCAAATTCGACCACGCCTCGCCCCTCCGCATACTTCACGCCTGCGAGCAACGCTTCCTTGAACAATGCCGCTTCATTTTTCAGTTTTTTCATGGCAGTCTCCGTTATTGTTCCGGTGCAAAAACACTTTCGCCGTCTCTCCGGCATTCCTCATAGAAAATCGGAAAGAAAAATATTGGGCGGAATAGAATTTTATCGTCGCGTTAGTCTTATCTCGATAGGCTCTTAAACCCGGATAATTCATTAGAGCGTAGGTCGGGCTTCAGCCCGACATGTCGGGTTAAAACCCGACCTACAACCCATTGATTTTGCAATGCCCCAATAGCTAATGAATTATCTGGGTTAAAAGCTGCCTTAACCGAGCAAACTCGCCAGCGTCAACAGTAACAAGAGAAGCAACCAGAATACCACCGAACGCCATACCAGCCCGATGGTGCTTCGCATGAAATCAACATCGGCATCGTCGCCGACGCCCAGTTCCGGTCTGTCCAGCGGCAGGCCGCCTTGCGGAATCGGCATGCCGAGGCGCACGCCCAGTGCCCCTGCGCCGCTGGCCAGCAGTATGCCTGCCTCACTGTCCGGCCAACTGGCCGCCTGGGTGCGCCAGCAATACACGGTGTCTTCAAAGTTGCCGACGATGGCAAAGGTTGCGGCGGTCATGCGGATCGGCAACCATTCCAACAGGTAGAACGCCCGGCGCGCGAAGCTGCCGAACTCACCTGTTTCACCTGCATCCTCATCAGCCCAACGGATGCGCAAAAATTGTCCGAGACGGTACATCAGCGCGCCTGCCGCGCCACCCAGGCCAACTACGCTGAACAGCACGAACCACACGATCACGCCGAACACGTTGCGATGCGAAGCGATCAGCGCCTCTTCGACGGTAACACGTGCGATTTCTTCCGCATTCAGCTCATGCGAATGGATGCCGCGCCAGCGAGACAACAGATTGCGTGCCTCATCCAGCCTGCCATCACGCAACGCCTGATGAATATCGGTGAAGTAATGGCTGAACTGGCGAAAGCCCATGGTGAGATACAGTACCAGCACATTGAACGCCCAGGCAAAAACCGGATGTGCCTTGCACAACAACCAATATAGTACGACGGCGACAGCCAGCAGCGGCAACACCGCCAGCAGCCAGGCGATTTTCCCATGTTTGCGTTTGCCGCCGTTGAAATGATGCTGGAAGAAACTGACGTAGCCGGACAGCCATCCCTGCAAATATTTACGCGAGGAAAGCGGGTGAAGTTGCTCCAGCAGCAGCGCGGCAATCAAGGCAAGCAGGCTCATGGCGTCCGTAAAATACAACAATTCACATGGCAGAAAGATAACACACAACAGCTGCATTGCGCTGATGAGCCGTACATTGCCAGATTAAGCCCGGGCCGGACGAGCCGGAATCAAAAAAGAGAAGCCGCCTTCCCGTAGGAGGTTGGGTTAGTGGTTTTGCATCTTTCCTGCGGTCTCCGTGGGAACGCATTATCCGGGATCGCGGGCGTCTCGCCCGCATGCGGACGAGGACGTCCGCGCTCCCAGGCATGAGTCTTCTGGTCGCGCACAGGACACGCTCCTACAGGGGGATCACCCAGCAGGTGAGAGCATCAAAGACGCAAGAATCAATCACCACGCAAGCTTGCATGGAAATGCAAACGGTCAACTGCGGTTTTCAGGTTAAAGAAGTCTCGCCGCCGCTAAACAACCATACCCGCCGCAACGGTGTTGTTGGTTGCCTCGTCGATCACGATGAAGCTGCCGGTACCGTGATCGATCAGGTAATGATCCAGCACCAGCGGTTGCTGCACTTTCAGAGCGACGCGTGCGATGTCGTTCATGTTGAGCGTTGCAGTTTCGTGCTGTTCCAGCGTATTCACGTCCACCCGGTAGTCGATGCGCGAGAACAGGCATTTCACCATGCGCGTCGTGTGCTTGATGATGTACTTGCGGTTCTTGTCGAGCGGCGTTTCAGACAGCCAGCACAACATCGCTTCGAATTCCTTGGCGACGGCCGGCAGGCTGTTCTTTTTGACGAACATGTCGCCGCGCGAGATGTCGATCTCGTCGGTCAGCGTCAACGCCACCGACTGCGGCGCGTAGGCGCGTTGCAGATTGCCGTCATAGGTGACGATTTCCTTGATGCGCGTCGTGCGCCCGCCGGGCAGGATGGTAATTTCCTCTCCCACGGCGATTTCGCCCGACTCAATACGCCCCATGTATCCCCTGAAGTCATGGAATTCTTCGGTTTGCGGACGGCATACCCATTGCACCGGGAAACGAAAATCGGTGGTATTAAGGTCATGATCGATCTCGACGTTCTCCAGCAAATCCATCAGCGTGGCGCCTTGATACCAATCCAGATTATCGCCGCGCTCTACCACCATGTCGCCATTCAGCGCGGATAGCGGTATGCAGGTCACATCATGCAGGCCGAGTTGTGCGGCAAAAGCGCGGTAGTCAGCGGCGATGGTTTCGAACTTCTCTTGCGAGTAATCCACCATGTCCATCTTGTTCACCGCCAGCACGACGTGCGGCACGCCCACCAGACTTGCGATGTAAGTGTGACGGCGTGTCTGGGTCAACACGCCCTTGCGCGCATCAATCAAAATGATGGCAAGGTTGGCGGTGGAAGCTGCCGTGACCATGTTGCGCGTGTATTGCTCATGCCCCGGCGTGTCGCCAATGATGAACTTGCGCTTCGGCGTGGCAAAGTAGCGGTAGGCGACGTCGATGGTAATGCCCTGCTCGCGCTCGGCCTGCAGGCCGTCGGTGAGCAAAGACAGATCGACGGCGGCCATGCCGCGCTTTTCGCTGGTCCTGGAAATGGCCAATAGCTGATCCTCGAAAATGGATTTCGAGTCGTGCAGCAGGCGGCCAATCAGCGTGCTCTTGCCGTCATCCACGCTGCCGGCGGTGATGAAACGGAGTAGTTGTGTTGCGTTGCTCATAATCTGTAACCTCATTCTGTTTGATGTAGGAGCACGCCCTGCGTGCGAATCAGGAGCATCGCGTGCAGGGCGCGCTCCTACAATCCTTTTGTTAAGCCTTAGAAGTACCCTTCCTTCTTGCGCAACTCCATAGACGCCTCTGAAGTCTGATCGTCCATGCGCGTTGCGCCGCGTTCAGTGATGCGCGTGATCGCGGTCTCTGCAATGATTTCCTCCGGCGTGCACGCGTACGATTCCACCGGCGCGGTACAGGTCATGTCACCCACAGTACGGAAACGCACCGAAAGGACTTCCACTTTTTCTCCCGGCTTCGGTTGCACCAGGTGCGATACCGGAATAACCGAATTGCCGCGCCGGATCACTTCGCGCTCGTGCGCGTAGTAGATTTCCGGGATGTGCAGTTTCTCGCGCGCGATGTATTCCCAGATGTCCATCTCCGTCCAGTTGCTGATCGGGAACACACGAATGTTCTCGCCGGCGTGGACGCGGGTGTTATAGACGTCCCACAGTTCCGGACGCTGGTTCTTCGGGTCCCATTGGCCAAACTCGTCGCGGAATGAAAAGATGCGTTCCTTGGCGCGCGCTTTTTCCTCGTCGCGCCGCGCGCCACCCATACAGGCGTCGAAACCGAACTCGGTGATGGTCTCCAGCAGGGTCACCGACTGATAAGGGTTGCGCGGCAAATCCGGATCCTTGATGACGATGCTGCCGCGCCTGATGGAATCCTCCAGCGAACGCACGATGAGACGCTCGCCCAGGTCGGCGGCCAGCTTGTCGCGGGTAGCGATCACTTCCGGGAAATTATGCTCGGTGTCGATATGCACCAGCGGGAAGGGAAACTTCGCCGGACGAAAAGCCTTCTCGGCCAAACGCAGCATCACGATGGAATCCTTGCCGCCGGAAAACAGCAGCGCGGGATTTTTACACTCCGCCGCGACTTCGCGCATGATGTGAATGGATTCGCTTTCCAGCGCATCCAGATGGGTAAATATGTGTGCAGTCATTTTCATTCTCTTTCACTTCTTCATACGTCAAAATCGGCCGTCGTAGGGTGCGTTTCACGCACCCTACCAAATCTACGTGCTACGCACGTTTCAAAAGAATGGGTTTGACTACGTGCAAACCGCACTCTTTTTGGGTTTTGGCTACGACTAACGTCGTTCGCTTCGCTCTCGACATAAGTCTTCACCGAAACCCGGAAGACTACGTGCTACGCACGTTTCAAAAGAATGGGTTTGACTACGTGCAAACCGCACTCTTTTTGGGTTTTGGCTACGACTAACGTCGTTCGCTTCGCTCTCGACATAAGTCTTCACCGAAACCCGGAAGACTACGTGCTACGCACGTTTCAAAAGAATGGGTTTGACTACGTGCAAACCGCACTCTTTGTCTTCCGGGTTTTCCCACCACCATCTGCCGGCACGGATGTCTTCGCCGACGGAGATGGAACGGGTGCAAGGTGCGCAACCCAGGCTTGGGTAGAACTGGTCGTGCAATTTGTTGTATGGCACATCATTTTTTCTGATATAGGCCCACACGTCCTTATTCGTCCACTCCAGTAACGGGTTGAATTTCTGCAAGCCAAAATCTGCATCGAACGATGACATCTCCAAACTGCCACGCGTGACCGCCTGATCGCGGCGCAAGCCGGTGATCCATGCCATTTTGCCACGCAGGGCACGGCGCAGCGGTTCAACTTTGCGCGCAAAGCAGCAGCTTTTGCGTGACTCCACGCTGCTGTAAAAGCCATTCACACCATTTTGTGTAACGTATCTTTCCACTGCCGCACTGTCCGGAAAATAAACCTTTAACGGTATGATGGGGTAGCGCTCAGACACTTCTTGCATCAGGTTATAAGTCTCTTGCGGCAAGCGCCCGGTATCGAGACTGAACATTTCGATGTCTGGCTGGTATGTTGCAATCAGATCAGTCAGCACCATGTCTTCCGCACCCAGACTGTTAGCGAAGCAGGCCGGCGTATAGTCGCGCGCCACCTCGGCCAGCACAGTCACCGCCTGATTTATTTTTTCTTGTAAATCGCTCATACCACCTCCTTGTAAACTCATGTCGCAACCGCAGTGTCCTTTGCCACATCTGCCTTGGTTACAGGCTCTTTCACCAAAATGCCGTCTGTTTTATTCACTATCATCCCGGGCAAGGCTTCCGAAAGATCAAGCTGCGCATCCTGCGTAGTACAGAATGCACCCGCCTGCACTGTCCACCCATCCACTGCCTGGTTGATAGCTGTCAACGCCGTATCTGTCATCTCGGACGTGGTGTCGAGCAGCGTCACCAACCGCGCAAACTCATCAGCCAGCCTGCCCGGCACCAGCCGGTTGAGTTGCCCGGCAAGCTTGGTAAGGTCATCCTGGCGGATGCCGCCCAGCAACTGTGCCAAACCGGAACCTAACAGGCGCAAAATGGCTGCGCTGCAATGTGCGGCGTCGTCATACTTACGCTGGAACACCAACGCATTGCGGTATTCACGCTCGTGCGCCGCTTCAAAAAAGTTCGCTCCGATCAATACTTGTGATGCCCCGGCACATTCGCCACCGCCCAGATTCACTACGCGGAAAACGCCGGTATCGCCGTGGTCACGCATGACCTCCGCGACATCTTCATTTTTTACTTCAATGAGATCCGCCAGCAACTGCTTGAAAGCATCCGGATGCTGCAAGCGCGCCCACGCGAAGAAACTTTCTGCGCCGCTGTCCCGATATGCCTGCTCCACCCGTGCAACTGCCTGTTCCGCACGCGCAGCCGGTACCGCCGGGCCTTTCAGCGCCAGCGCACCGCCGGCCATGCCATTACCCCCAAAATACATCTGGTAGTGCGGCACCAGTTTGCCGTGCAGGCGCTTGCCTTCACCATAGATACCAATATCGCCCGTCTCCGGTTGCGCGCAACCATTGTGGCAACCCGACACACGGATGCGTAAATCCTTCACGCCACCGGACAGCTTGGGCGCAACAACCATACTGGAGGTGATCCCCAGACGGCAGGTTGAGCTGCCAGGGCAGGCCGTCACGTTGTCGCCTGCGGCGGGTTCGCGCAAGTTCAATGCAGCCAATCCGGCCCGCAATCCGGCAACCTGCTCTTGCGCCACATTCAGGATGGCAAAATTCTGATCCTGCGCGGTGTGTATTTCGCTCAAGCCATGCGCACGCAGCAACTGCGTGATGCCACGCATTTGCGCCACACTCAAGTCACCCAGAGGCACTGCGACCGGTAGCACAAACAAGCCCTGCTGGCGCTGTGCAAATAATTTGCGCGGAGCGCCGGGACCCGGAGATTCACGGCCGCTCTGTGTTCGCCATGTGCCGTGCGGGTACGACTGGCCGGCCAACGCTTGCTTGGTGCGGGCAAATTCTTCGCGATATTTCTCCAGAAAACCTTCCACGCCAAAACGCTCAATCAGAAACTTGATGCGCGATTTGGCGCGTTTGGTGCGATCGGAATACTTGTTGTGCAATGTCACCAGTGCTTCCATGGAAAACAGCAGTTCATGTTCCGGGATGAATTCTTCCACCACAATAGCCTCGCGCGGCTTGTGCCCCAGCCCGCCGCCCGCCTTCACCACGAAGCCGGATTGGCCGTTTTTCACGGTCGCCACGATGCCTGCATCCTGCAACAGCGATTGCGCGCAATCCGCCTCGCAAGCCGAAAAACTGAATTTGAATTTGCGCGGCAACTGCTGGTTGAGCGGATTACGCAAAAAGTGCTGCACCGCGCCATCCACATGCGCATTGACATCCACATGCTCGCGCGGGCACACACCCGAGAGCGCGCAAGCGGACATGTTGCGCACCGCATTGCCGCACGCCTCGCGCGAAGTCAGGCCAACTTGCGCCAGGCGGCGTATCGCCGCAGGCACCTTGGCCAAGGGGATGAAATGGATCTGGACCGACTGGCGCGTGGTGATATGCGCAACATCCCGCTGAGCATACTTTTCCGTCACATCTGCCAATGCGTCCAGTTGATCGAGCGACAGCCGCCCGCCAGGCACCTTCACGCGCAACATGTTCACCCCTTCCTGGCGCTGGCCATATACGCCTTGTTGCAGGCGGATAGCGGTAAAGCGGTCGGCATCAATCTGACCATTGAAAAAGGCCTGTACTGCCTGTTCAAAGCGATCGATTTCCTCGAGATCGGATAAATCGGTTGTATTTGCGCTCATGTGTATTTTCTCCTTACAAAATGCTTATAAAATTTCTGTCTGATCCGGTTATTCCATTTATCCGCTGAATATGACTGGCCTAATTCAGAGGCAAACTCATGACACCATCAACTTGCCGCCGATAACCAGCAACATGGTTGCCAGAACCGGACGCAATACCTTTTCCGGAACCTTCGCGCTCAAATGGCTGCCGATATAGACGCCAGGCAGCGAACCCAGCAGCAAGCTGCCCAGCAGCACCAGATCCACCGTACCCAGCGCCATATGCCCCATGCCGGCCAACGCGGTCAGCGGCACGGCATGAACAATGTCCGTGCCCACCACTTTCACGGCGGACATGCGCGGATACAGGAACAGCAAGGCAACCGTGCCCAGCACGCCGGCGCCGATGGAAGAAACAGTCACCAGCGAGCCGACAACGACACCCGTTACTATCGTCGCCGCAGGCAGATGGCGATGATGCAGCTCGTACACCGTGCCGTCCTTGCGCTGTGCAAGCTTCTTGATCCAATCCTTCAGCAACAGGGCTGCCGCAGTCATCAGCAAAGCCACACTCAATACGCTGGTCACCAGACTGTGCAACACCTTCTCGTCCAGCGCGAAATACTTCAACAAAGTGATAGTAGCCACGGTGGCGGGTAAGCTGCCCAAGGCGAGCAACCTAAAAACTTTCCAGTCCACCGTGCCACGCCGCCCATGCACCCAGCCGCCCAGCGCCTTGGTCAGTGAGGCATACAGCAGATCGGTGCCCACCGCCGTAGCCGGTGCAACGCCGAACGCCAACACCAGCAGTGGTGTCATCAGCGAACCGCCGCCCACCCCGGTGATGCCGACAATCAGCCCGACCAGAAAGCCGGATAATGTGTACATCCAGTCCATGCGAACCATCCATAGAATTTATGGTGCGCATTTTAGTTTGCGATCCTTATATCCACAAATACTTTTATGTTAGTATCATATAACCTATAGACATAAAGAGAATGACATGAATTTGCAGCAGTTGCGTTACCTGAACGAGATCGTGCGCCAGGGGTTGAATATCTCCGACGCCGCCGCTGCGCTGTATACGTCGCAGCCCGGCGTCAGCAAGCAGATCAGGCTACTGGAGGAGGAGCTGGGCATCGAGATTTTCGTGCGCAACGGCAAGCGCATCGTTGCCATCACCGAACCGGGCAAAGCCGTGCTGGCCATCGCCCAACGCATCCTGCAAGATGCGGGCAATCTCAAGCATGTCGGGCAGGAGTTTCACTCGCAGGGCAGCGGCCATTTGACTATCGCCACCACCCACACCCAGGCGCGCTACGCCCTGCCGCCGGTAGTCAAGCAATTCATCAAGCGCTATCCGAAAGTGCAGCTCGGCCTGCACCAGGGCAACCCGACGCAG
>Ga0209211_10012872_pt1 | contig 10454 bp, 7 predicted proteins | sample RifGroA2_FD_183992 | JGI IMG/M metagenome (GOLD analysis project Ga0209211, IMG submission 183992) | Groundwater microbial communities from Rifle, Colorado, USA - Groundwater A2 (SPAdes) (version 2) | ecosystem: Environmental > Aquatic > Deep subsurface > Groundwater | place: Rifle, Colorado...
AATCGGTACTCTATGTGGTTATCTTCGGATCCCTCATTACGATGTGCGTGCAGCCATTGAATATGCAATGGCAGTTGCGTCTTGTGCAGGATTTTTCTTTTAACACTATGGGGCTTAGTTGGGGGTATGTGGGCATATCGATATTCGTCATGCTTGGCAGCTTCCTCTCTCGCAAATTCATGGAGCGTGTTGGGAATGAAAAGCGGGCGCTCATTTTGTCTCAGGCCATTACCACCGCTGGCGTACTTGTCGCAGCATGTATGGTCGGAGCGTGGATTGTTCTGCCCGCATTTCTTGTTCACGAGATTGGTCGGGGAATGATTGTTCCACTTAAGCGGGCGTACATGAACAAGCGTATCCCGAGCAAGCAGCGTGCGACAATTTTGTCCTTCGACTCGATGGTCAACAATGCAGGTGCGTTTATCGGCCTGGTGGTTGGCGGGTGGTTGGCAAAGTACTACTCGATCTCGACCGCTTGGATCGTTTCGGGTGTCGCCCTTGCGATTACAATCCCCGTGTTTCTTAAGTTAAAGAACGGGGATGGCTAGCCAAAAGGCGCCTCTTAGTGAGGCGTCTTTTTTGACATCGTTATCAATATGTGAGTATAGTATACCAACGGTCAATCTGACCTATGTACCGCACCTTCCAAGGAGGAATCATATGCCAGACAGAAAGTTGTATTTCGTTGCAGTTGCGGTGGAGGCTCCGGAACATCGGATCCTGTACTCGGTTGACCAGCGCGACGGCATTCTTATGCTGAGCGAGAAGATGGCCAGGGGGAGAAGCGGCGCGACGTCACTGATCTCCGAAAAGGAGTTACGTAAAGTAACCCTTTCGGCAGACCGGATGACGTTCTACGGAAATGCAGAAGAGGTGACACGCAAGCTCATCGGCGCGTTCACCTCCTTCTCCAGGGCAACGGAATGTTACGGCGTCATGGATGTTCGACCCTGCGATTCCCGTTGGGCTGGGTTCACCGCCGAGGTTCTGGGACTCTTTAAGACAGCTCCTGGTCAGCGGTGCTCTTTCGGAGTAGTTGAACTCACGGTCTGATCGAGTACTACGCACAGAGCGGCTTCGGCCGCTCTTTTTTTGTTCGGCATGTATATACTCTAGTATTTATGCGCTTTGCCGAATTCGGCAATATTTCGGCGGACTCAGTACAAGTTCACATATTGCCGAATAATGCGATACGCTTTGCCGAATTTTTCTGGGTTGACCAGGTGTGTTATTTACCGTATCCTTCGGGCAGCTATTATCTATTTGTAGAGGAGGATGCGTGAACGGAGTTTATTATTTGGTAACTCAGGTCGGGGCACAAACCTCGGTTTTGAAAGTCATCTTTAGTAGGGGAGAGGCTGTGCTTACTCGACACATCGGAGCATCGCCAATGTGTAGTAAGGATATGTATGTATCGTTGCGCGCCATTTGCGTGCGCGACGAAAAGCTTGGCCTTCTGTCCGAAGCCGGGTCGATGGCCGTCGTTGGTCTAGTCGCGGCATTCCCTTCGTTGCGTAAGGCAATCGCGTGCTGGGCAACCCCCGAGCTGTATTTGCGAGATTTGCGCTGGTCGGAGGATACCGATATGGCCCTTTCCTTTCTTCGTGTGCGGCATAGATGCTTTTTGGTCTAATGCACACTTCCTTCTCATTATGGCCGGCTTATGCCGGCCTTTTCATTACTTTAATGCCGAATCAGATATAGGTGTTGACACCTTGCCGAACTGCCGTATACAATACCCCCATGATCAGCAACTACGAGTTTATTAAGACGCAGACCTTCGAACTTTCGTGGGCAGTATTCCGATGTACTGAATTGTTCACTCAAGACAAGTTGCGCAAGGAGGTTGAAGCTGCGGCTGTTGAGCTCACCGTCGACCCCGGAACCCTATTAGAGGTAGCGGAAAACGAATCTCCCCGTATCGAGAAGCTAACTTCTTTGATTCGTTTGGCAGAGTCCGTTGGGCAGATCGCATCCGTGAATGCGAGTGTCCTGTACCGAGAACTTGATAATTTGTCGAAGGCCATTCGATTCGAGATTTCCGAGCGTCGAGACAAGAAGAACATTTCTGTATCGCTGGATAGTATGTTTACCAATTCGGCATATACAAATAACCTACAACTCACAACCGACAACGGATTGCCGAATGCCAATTCGGCAAGTATTGCCTCGACTATCCTAAGCGCCTCTCTTGCTGTTCCGGCGGAATCTGGAATTCAGAGCGTTCAGAAACAGGGCGTTGATAATTCAGCCATTCGGCAAACTCAGGACAAGGCAAGCCAATTCGGCAGTATTGAACAATTGCTTTCCGTAGCTACTCGCCCAAGCATCACGGCGGATGGAGGATCAAATTCGGCAATATCGGCAAATGCCAATCCTTTGAATCAATTCATGCAATCGGCAGTACAGGAGGTTGTTCAGCCTACTCAATCAGCTCGGCAGTCTGAGTTCATCGCGCAGAGTCCGGCAGTCCCGGCGCAGTCCCGACCAGTCGCGACTACTGCTCCGGTCATTACCCCGACCAGGCAAGCGCAAGTCGCCACAACTGGCTCATGGCAGAATGTTATCCTGCAAAAGGTGAAGGATCTTGGACAGACCACCACTAAAGAGCTGACTGCAAACTTCCCCGAGATCAGCGAGCGAACCATTCGTTTCTATCTGCAAAAGCTTGTGGATAACGGATCCATTGATCGTATCGGATCTACCGGTCCGGGGGCTGCGTATCGGGCGAAATAACCAGCGACTAGTGACTGATAACTTATGACAAAACAAAGGGTCCGCCTACGGCGGACCCTTTGTTTTTCTGCATTTCCTGTCATTCGTTATAAGTTATTTGTCGCTGTCCTGTGTTTGTGTAACAAATACAGGACAGCACCGTTATCTTAAGTATGGATGCATACTAGTCGCTGGCTGGTCTCAGTTGTTGACAAAGTGCATGCATACTTTACAATGTATATAACTGGTTTGGAGTGAGGCTAAACCAAGATTCTAAAAATTCCCCGCACACCTTGTGCATACACGGTGGTGGGGGATAGGCACAAAGGCATCCATTGTGATGTTTTTGTGCGTTTCTTTGGAATCTTATTTAGCCTCGCTCCGGCGAGGCTTTCGCGTTCTTGCCGAACTTCGGTTCGGCGAGTGCGAGGAAAGAAATCAGAGTATCCCTTGATCAAACCGCCACCTTACCTCACACCGGTTCGGCTGTTGGTCGATTGATGGGGCGATTACTTTCTGAGACCGAATTGAATTAGAATTGAAATTAACCATTCAGAATTACTGAAAAACACAAAAGCGAACAACGAATGAACTATTTGTCATTCCCGTGAAAATGGGAATCCAGTACTACTCTCGTTGCCGCTGAAAAAGAATAAACATTAAAATGAGTAAAGTATTTAAAAAACTTTCCATCGTTGTGCTCTCGTTTGCCTTGTTGGCAGGCGTAGCAGCTCCGGCTTCGGCCGCGACGACTGAAGAGTTGCAGGCACAGATCGCAGCCTTGATGGCCCAGATCAATGCCCTCAACACTCAGTTGTCCGGAACTCCGGCAACGACAATGACATCGTCGTACACGTTTACCCGCAACCTCACTGTTGGTTCACGTGGAGCAGATGTCACTGAGCTCCAGAAGTTCCTTGTTGCACAAGGACACCTGGTTCTCGCAACCCCGACCGCTTACTTCGGTAATGCAACTAAAGCAGCTTTGGCAAAGTTCCAGGCAGCTAACGGCATTTCCCCAGCAGTTGGATACTTTGGCGCGTTGACTCGCGGCAAAGTAAACGGAATGATGACGAGCACAACTCCGACCACTCCGACCACTCCGACTACTCCTACTACTCCTACTACTCCGACCGCAACCGGTCCGGTATCTCTCGCTTCCAATAACCCGGCAGCAGGATACATCGTAGCAGGACAGGCAGCCGCTCGTATGGTTTCTCTCCAGTTCTCAGGAACCGGTGCAGTTACCAACTTGCAGCTCCGCCGCACTGGTCTTTCGACCAATGATGTGTTGACTAATGTCTACTTGTACGATGGAAATACCCGCATCTCTGATGCAGCTTCCATCAATGCAGAAGGCATGATCACCTTCAACAATCCGTCTGGATTGTTCACTTCTCCAAAGGCTATCGAGATCCGAGGAGATGTTCCTTCGACAGCTACAACAAGCCAGACCACTGTTGCGATCGAAGTTGTTTCGTACACCATGAGCGGTGGAACTGCAACTGCAGTTACCGGCGTAAAGGGTAATACGATGCAGATCTCGGCCGCTTCATTGGCTACTGTAACCTTGCAGACCAACAGCCAAGGGAACACCAACTTGAACGTAGATGCTGGTGCAGTTAACCAGAGCGTTTGGAATTCAACCTTTACTATTGGAACTCGCGCCGTTGTATTGAAGGGAATCACCTTCAAGTACGTCGGTTCTGCTTCATCTGATTCAGTTGCAAACCTTTCCGTCTTTGTTGATAGTGTAAAGGTTGGTTCTACTGCGACTGTGAATGCGAATGGCCTTGTTGCCTTCGACTTCTCCGGATCTCCGGTAAATATGGCTGCTGGCAACCGCACTATTGAGTTGCGCGGCGACTTCGTAAAGGGTTCAGATCGATCTGCTCAGTTCTATATACAGAACTTGGCTGACTATATGATTGAGGATTCACAGGTTATGGGTGCGTTTATCGCCCCGATCAGTGGAGCTAACGTCTATGGTTACAACTTCCAGATCCAGAAGGGGACCGTAACGGTTAACCAGGATCAGTCTTACTCTGCTACTCAGGTAGTGGGTGGATCTTCAAATGTTATCCTTGGTAAGTTTGCTTTCAAGGCATACGGAGAAGATGTTAAGATCGAAACGTTGGTTTTGACCCCGTCTGGAACCTTCACTGGATATGTTTCCGGTGCTAAGATCCAGAATGCAACGTTGTATGTAAATGGCGTAGCAGTCGGTTCTTCACAGAACTGGACTTCTGGAACCCTTACATTCACTCCGGGCGCAAACATGATCATCCCGGCAGCTGGAACTGTTACCCTTGAAGTGCGCGGAGATTTGCGCGATGGAGCTGGCAACAACTACACCGCAGGATCTGTGCAGGTTGACGTAACCTCCTTTGTTGGACGCGGACAGCAGTCTCAGGCTACTGCCACGAGCGCTTCTGCAACCGGAAAGAACTTGACCATTGGTTCTGCTACTGTTTCCTTTAGCAAGACTGGAGGATTCTTGGGCCAGACCGTTACTCCGAACTCGAATGTTAAGCTTGGATCGTTCACGATCTCGAACTCTAACTACGAGGATGTCCGAGTCACGAACATGGCAGTTGGTTTGGTTGTTACCGCAGGACAGATGGCTCTTTCGAACATCTCCAACTTGCGCGTAACCGACTCAGCAACCATCGTTGCTCAGCCGACTGCGGCCAACAACTTCACGATGGATGTTGTTGTCCCGATGAATTCGACCAAGGTATTTGAAGTTACTGCTGATCTTGGAGCTTCTGCTTCTTCAACAGCATCTGTTCTTACGAACGCAACTTCTTCATACCGCGGAATCAGCTCAGGTGTTTCGACGACCGCAGCTGCAACTGGCGTTTCGATGACTGCCAACACGGCAACTCTCGTAGCGGCTGATGTAACTAAGCTTTCGTCGTCTGCTCCGAGCCAGCTCGTTGTTTCTGGAACCGTTATGCCGACCGTTACCTATAACGTAAAGGCTTCAACTGCTCCGGTAACAATCACTGAGTTGACCTTCGACGTAGCTACTTCAACCGACGCAATCACTGCGCTCAAGGTTGGTGGAGTTACCAAGACGATCACTGCAACTTCAGGTAATGTAGTAACTGGTTTGAACATTGCTGTTCCGGCCGGTGCTTCTGGATTGAACATTGCTGTTGACGTAACCTTTGGTAACGTTAACACGAATGGTGGAATCGCTTCGCAGTCTGCTGCGGTTGATACCATCACGCTTACTGCTGTTAAGTACACCAGTGGAAACACTTCTGCTACTTTGACCACAGCTTCCACCACGCTTGTTTCCAATGCGATGCAGCTCGTTGCTTCTAAGCCGAGCTTGACCGTCAATGGAACTCAGCAGGGCGGATTGTTGCTTGGTTCTGAGAACAAGATCGGAGAAGTCACCGTCATTGCTGACGCAAAGGGTGACATCAAGCTGAACAAGTTGGTATTCAACATTGGATACTCAGGATTCAGCACTGGTCCTGCTCTCTCGGCTGTTCGCATCGCAGATGCTTCAACGACCATCAGCGGAACGACCGCAACAACCACCACTTCGACCACTTCCCCGGTCATCACTGTTGACTTTGGTGATACCGCAACCACCAGCGATGGATATTCCATCCCGGCGGGAACCTCGAAGACCTTTAGCCTCTTCGCAACCAACACTGGCGGCGTAGTATCTTCAGGTGCAACTGCTGCAGTTTCTGCACAGGTGCAGGGAACCACGAATTTCCTTTGGGATGATGTAACAGGAGGCGGACTTGGATTGACTGCTGCCAACTTGTATAACTTCCCAACCCAGAGCTACTCAGTACGACAATAAGCTTCTTGCTTATCGTTTGACTGAACTCTATCCTCAAGTCGCTTCGGCGGCTTGAGGAAACCAATTCTGAATATCGGTCTCACTACTCCTGTAATAGGTGTGTGTGACCCAGGTCATTCTCCCCTTGATTCGTCTAGGGGAGGGTGGTCCGGGAAAACCGATATGAACAAAACTTTGAATCTTTTATCGCAAAGGATAAAAGAACTAAACAATCGTTTGGCTCCGATTCACGCAAGCCTTTCGTCTTTGACAAAAGGGAGTCGGGACAACCAAATCAAATCCCATGTACTTATTCGCCAGATGCGAATAAGCAAAAAACTTCATGGTTGACGCAAGACATGTGCATGACTGCGAAGGCAGGATTATGTATATGATGACCACGAAGCAATAAAATACTTTCAAAAGACCCACACAATGTGTGGGTCTTTTGTTTTATAAAAATATGTACGTCATCTGATGACGTACATTCCGCATCAGGTGGGATTCCCTTATGCTAGACTGAAAAATAGTTAACAGGTATATAAAGCGATGTGATAAGGTATTTGTCGTGCCCTTTAATGCCATAAAATGGGTCAAATTAGCCATGATATATGACATATACGATAAACCTATGAGCGCGGAGTAGGAAAGCTTCTGAAGGCGCTTCTCATCTACATATGCACGTCATCAGATGACGTACATATGTAGCGATGGCGCGTGTATTGTAGTACGATGTATTATATGGCAGATCTTTATCATGCGTTGACTCGGGGAGTCGATAAGCGAGAAATTTTTAAGGATACTTTTGATTATCTTAGATTTATTCATGACCTTTATGAGTTTAATGACGTTGAATCTGTTGGTACGAGTCACCGCATTTTCGAAAAAGCCAAGCAAATAGCCGACGAAGGACATATCGCCATAGATGAAGGACATACCCGGAAGCTTTTGGTTCATATTCATGCTTTCTGTTTAATGCCAAATCATTATCATCTATTACTTAGTCCCGCGATCGAAGGTGGCATCTCGAAGTTTATGAAGAAATTAAATATGGGGTATTCGCGATATTTTAATGAACGATATGAACGAAAAGGGACACTATTTGAAGGGAGATATAAGTCGATATTAGTTACGGCGCATGCACATTTTGTTCATCTGCCATATTATATTCACTTAAATCCACTCGATATGTTTGATTATGGGTGGCGAGAGCGTGCTGTACATAATCATGCTGATGCGATGAGTTACTTGGAGAATTATCGGTGGTCGAGTCACTTGGATTATTTAGGAAAGAAAAACTTTCCATCGGTTACACAGCGAGAATTGCTGCTCGAATTTTTTGGAGGAGAGAAGGGGTATGCGCAGGCGTTGGATCAATGGGTGAAGGATATCAGTATTGGAGAAATATATGATGTTCTTCTGGAAAAATAATATTCCGGTATGTACGTCATCAGATGACGTACATATTTGTGCATACAAAATAAAAGTATGGTATACTGTATCCACTTGCGTCGTTTCTCTATTTCACTTTGTTATCGACAGATGAAGAAGATGATCGACAACAACTTTATTCAGTAATTTTTTTGGAATGCGGGGTCTTTGACGCCCGTTTTTATTTTGTGAGCTTGCCCACTCTGTCATCCCGAGCGAAAGGGAGTGCAGTCGACTAATCTGCAACAAATTCCTCGACTCCGAAGAGTACTTCGGAGTTTGCCCTGAGCCTGTCGAATGAGATCGGAATGACGACGTAAAAGGTTAGGAAAAATTAATTAGGGTAATGGATTTCTGCATGCGCAGGAATGACAAAGAAAACTATGGAAGAACAGCAAAAGGAAGGTATTATTGCACAATATTTGGAAAAGGACGCAGAGCTTTTAGGGGAGAACGGCATTGCGGGGACGGAACAACGGGATAAGGGAACTAATGGGAACAGTGAGCAAGGCTCGATCAAAAACCATTATTGGAAGTTTATTGGAGGATTTTTTGCATTGTTATTGGTCGGATTTATCGGCATCCCTGCCATTGGTATGTACATACAGAAGCAGGAGGATATGGAATTTGTGGAGGGCATGGAGCGCAATCAGCAAGCGATGAGCGAACTGCAAGAGCGGTTGAAGAATGACAAGGATGGCGGCGCAACGCCGGAAGAAACGTTGCAGTTATTTACTGCGGCGTTAAAAAAAGGCGACATTGAGCAAGCGGAAAAATATTTTGTGATTGAACCGCAGAAGCGGCAGGACATGCTGATAGCAAATCTCGATCGGATTCGTGCGGAGGGAAAGTTTGAGACGCTGCTTGATTATTTAGGGAAGGCGAAGTTGGAAAAAGATTCAAACTCCTCGGATAATAATGTCTGGTTTTCTTATCTTGAGAATGGAAGAGCTCAGATAGGTGTTGAAATAACTAAGGATAAATATTCAAGCGTATGGAAAATAGAAAATTTGGCGTTTTGATTCCCTCGCTTCTACTGGTGGTTGGTTTATTTTTTTCTGCGCAATTGGTGTATGGATACGAAGTCAATACGCATGCCTATCTAACTGCTGAAGCAATCGAGCTGTATAACAAAAACACGGCGGAGAATAAGATATCTGCTGATCTGAAGCGCTTCTTGATAGACGGATCTATCCACGAGGATGACGATCCTCGGTATCGGAATCATTTTTATGATCCCATTAATGATGCGGGGCTTAGTGATGGTCTTCTTGACGGTGAGTCGGCGAAGGAATGGGCTAATGACTTAGTGAGTCAGGGCGGTGTTGAATACACACTCCTTTCGGATTCCTCTCTTGCTCCGGTTGATAAAGAAAAAATAGAAGGATTTTATCCAACCTCGAACTTTGCATGGAATGAGGGGATTCGCTATTGGCTTAATGGCGACGAAGCAATGGCCATGGAGGTGCTCGGCCACATTCTCCATCTTATGGAGGATATGGGGGTACCTGAGCATACAAGAAACGACAGTCACGTAAAGGGTAGTAAATATGAAGAATACACAGCCCGGTACGATTCAAATAGTCCTGATGATCAGCTTAGGAGTCGCATCGGAGATAAAAAGCCCGTCAGTCTTCGTTCGCTCGATAAGTACTTCGATGGGTTGGCAAAGTATTCCAATAAATATTTCTATAGTCCCGAATCTATAGGGGCGTACGATTTCCCGGAGCTTGATTTTAAGACTGCTGAGTCTAAAAATGACGGATGGTATTATTTTAAGAGTAAGGATGATGAGGGGAGTCAATATTTCTTAGTTGCCCAGCGAAATCTAGATGATATTTATGGAACGAATAGTGCTAATACTTCTGTGACTAAGGATTTAGTTATGGAATCCTACTGGTCCCTTCTTTCCGTCCGTACGGTTCACTATAGCGCTGGGGTGATTGACCTATTCTTCCACGATGTTGAAAAGGCTCGACAAGATCCTGATTTTTTGAAAGAAGAAACGCCGAAGCCGAGTATTGTCGCAAGGGCTTCTAACGTTGTTAGTTCTATTTGGGGTGGTGTGAAGAGTGTTACAGTGAAGACAGGAGCGTTCTTTGGAAACGTACTGGGTGCTATCGGAAATGGCATTACTTCTTCGGCAAAATTTGTCGGAGGGTTGTTTACTAACGACAATGGATTGACTGATGTGGGCAGTGTAGGACTGGAATCCAGTGAGCTTGATACCGGTAGTAATGACGAAGCGGATGCGTCTGCCGGTCCCAATACGACTACGGTTAAAAAAGACGCGGCTACAAAGAAGAATGATGAGATTGCTGCGTTAAAGCTGCAGATAGCTCAATTGCAGAAGGAAGCGCAAGTGCAAGATAAAACGGTACTTGCCCTAGAGAAGAAAAAGCCCGAAGTTGTTGAGTCTGATGCGCAGGAGGTAGAGCTAGTGAAGAGTGCTTCGTCAAAGCAATTAGATGCTCCTTTATGCCCATATGGGTCTACCACT
>Ga0209211_10012873_pt1 | contig 10454 bp, 7 predicted proteins | sample RifGroA2_FD_183992 | JGI IMG/M metagenome (GOLD analysis project Ga0209211, IMG submission 183992) | Groundwater microbial communities from Rifle, Colorado, USA - Groundwater A2 (SPAdes) (version 2) | ecosystem: Environmental > Aquatic > Deep subsurface > Groundwater | place: Rifle, Colorado...
GGTGGTGGCGCGAATGCCGGCAAAGGTGCGGATCACGCGTTGGCGCGCCAGCGGTGGGTAAACGTCGATGGCCTCACGCAAAATGGTCGCCACCGTGCGGATGTCGGTTTGGCGGTCCAGCACGCCGGTCTCGCGGCTGCTGCCCAGCAAAAATTGGCCGGTACGCAGCGGGTCAATGACCAGGCTCACTGAGCTTTGTTTGGCAGTGGGTGTGTGTTTGGAGGCCAGGTAACTGGCCGACATCAGCGGTCCGGGCAGCACCGCGTAGCCAAAGGCAGCGCGGTCGGTCACGATCAGCTGCCCCTTGCGTGGAATCATCACCTTGTCCAGCCCCAAAAACGCCATCGAGTCGATGCCTGCGGCCAGCACCACCACGTCAGCCAGAATGCGCCCGGCGGGGGTTTTTACGCCAATGACGCGCTGTCCCGACAGCACCAGATCGTGCACCGGGGTGTGCCGCAGCGGCACCACGTTGGCGCACGACAAAAGGCGGTGCGTCACCTGGTAGCCAATGGCATGGCCGTCCTTGGGTACCTTGAGCCCGGCCTGCACACTGCTGCCCAGGCCAGGCACACGCCGCATCATCCCGGCACGGTCGAGCCACAGGGTGGGCTCGTTTTGGCTATTGAGGTCGCGTTGTTGCGCTGCAATCACCGTCACTTCCAGGTCGGAGCGCGCAAACAAATAGGTGGGGCGGGTGTGGAACAGGTCTGTCAAAATTTCTTCATGCACCAACTGGGCATAAAGGTCGCGCGCCTGGCGCGCCAGTTGCATCATCACGCCGGGGCGTTTGCTGGCCACCGACACTGCGCCATCCGAGGCACCGGTGGCACCCGCTGACGGCGAGTGGGCATCGAGTACAGTGACTTTGGCACCGGCGCGGCTGAGATAAAAGGCGGTGGCCGCGCCCACAATGCCGGCGCCGATCACAATGACATGAGGCGAGTTTTGACGGACAAGCATGAATTTTTTTTTGATCCTGTCCGCATTATCAATCGCGGCTGGGCGGCTTACTGGCGTCAGCTAATTCATAGTTGATTCTTTGGGTGAACAGACAGTTTGCACCGGGTTCAGAAGTTGCGTCAGATCATCCGCTGGCATGGCTTTGGCGAACAGCCAGCCCTGGTAGGCTTCGCATCCATGTTGACGCAAGAAATTCAGTTGCGCAGGCGTTTCCACGCCCTCGGCGATCAGCGTCATACCCAGACTTTGTGCCAGGGCAATGATGGCGCGCGTGATGGCGGCGCTACTGCTATCGGTCAACACGCCAGCCATAAAACTTTTGTCGATCTTGAGTTTGTGCACCGGTAAAGCCATGAGATAGGCCAACGACGAGTAGCCGGTACCGAAATCGTCCAGCGCCACATGGCAGCCCATGGCTACCAGCGCCTCCAATTGCTCGCGCGCCTGATCGGGTTGTGTCATGGCCACGGACTCAGTGATTTCAATGTCCAGCCACGCCGCTTGTGCGCCGGTGCGCTGCAGCGCCGCGCGCACTTTTTCAGGTAGTTTATGCTGGCGAAACTGTTGCGCCGACACGTTGATGGCCACACGCAGCGGGGTGCCTGCCCGCGTCCAGGCCGCAATTTGCAAACAAGCGGTTTCCAGTACCCAGTCTGACAAGTCCAGAATCAAACCGGTGGACTCGGCCATTGGAATAAAGCGCTCGGGCGAGACGTGCCCTAACTCCGCATCAAACCAGCGCAGCAGCGCTTCTGCGCCCACAATTTCGTTGGTGTGAACATCCACTTGTGGCTGGTAGTGCAAGCGCAAGCTGCCAGCGGTCATGGCTTCTTTCAGTCGTGCATGCAAGCGCATGTCTTCATGCACTTTTTGGTCCATGTCGCTGGCATACAGTTTGTAGTTGCCACGCCCGCTGGCTTTGGCCTCGTACATGGCCAGGTCGGCATAACGCAGCAAGGTGTCGATGTCTTGTGCATCGCTTGGGTAAAACGCCATGCCCATGCTGGCGCTGGTATAAACGTCCTGGTTTTGCAACCAATAAGCGGGCTGCAAAACCAGCAGGAGTTTGCGTGCTACTTTGGCGGCCTCCTCCGCATCGGCCAGGTCGGGCAGCAAAATGGCAAACTCGTCACCACCCATGCGAGCCAGGGTGTCATTTTCGCGCAGCACACCGTGCATGCGCTTGCCAACTTGCACCAGCAGTTCATCGCCAATGGGGTGGCCAAAACCATCATTGATTTTCTTGAAGTCATCCAGGTCCAAAAACAACACCGCCATACCGTGCCTGGTGCGCCCTGCGCGCGCCATCTCCTGCTTCAACTGCAGATGAAACAACCAGCGATTGGGCAGCTTCGTCAGCTCATCATGGGTGGCTTGGTAACGCAGTGACTCTTCAAATTTTTTACGCTCGCTCAAGTCCCGGATGTAGGCAATGGCATGGGATGTGTTGACGTCTTTAAAATGTCCCAGGGAAATATCCACTGGCAACAGGTGCCCGTCGCGACATTGCAATTTCAAGTCGAGCAAGCCCATGGCACGGCTGTGCGGTGCTGTAAAGTAGCTTTGCATGATCTGGGTGTGTTTTTCGCGCAAGTGGGGGGGCAAGAAAATACCGACGTTTTGCCCCACCAGTTCAGCGGGTGTGTAACCCGTCAGGCCTTCAATGGCTGGGTTTGCCATCAGGATATTGCCTTTCCCATCCACCCACAAGACCCCGTCGGGAGCCGCGCTCAAGGCCACTTTTTCACGCAATTGTTGCTCCTGGATGCGTTCCAGTGGACGCTGCAAGGCTTCGTTGAAGGTGGCGTGAAACAAAAAAAGGTAGGCCGCCATCTTGTAGGCGTGCCCGATCATGTTGGCCCCGTCTTGGTCCAGGATGCCCAGCATGGTGAAAAACAGCTCGGACACAGCGGACAAGGCCACTGCGAACCCCAGTGCCATCAAGCCTTCTTGTGCCAGCGCTATGCGGCGCCGCCACAGTACCGCCAAGGTGACCAGGTTGATGGCGATCACCTGCCACTCGAGCGTGATTTTTAAGGGCGTCAAGCCCTGCCCGGGGACGAACAGCGGTGGCATCTGCTGTGGCCACAGCAAGCCGACCCAGGCCAGGGCGCCCACCAAGGTCAGTATGATGGCGATGCCGAGTCTCTTTTTGAGCTGCGTGACGTTGCTGATGGCGGGCGCCAAGGCATAAAGCAGCAAAGCCACGGCAGCCAACAAGCGTGCAGCCAGCCAGAAAAACATGGATTTGTGCGGACTGTTGGGAGAGACGGCATCGGGCATACCGACATAACTCATCAGGTGCAGAAAATCCAGCACAGCCACACCCAGGAAGGTGACGCCCAGCAGCACCACGACCCCCTTGCGCGCCGACAGAATGGCACGGTAGCCGGTGATAAAAACCAGCAACGCCACCAGTACCGCGAAAATTTCCATGGCGGTGTGCCAAAAAAGAAAAACTTCCTGCGCAATGACCACATGGCGCACTGGATTTGATACCCACCAAAACAAAGGCGCGGCCAGCACCAGCAGCGCCCAGCCCACCAGCTTGTGAAAGGGATGAAAATGGTCTTGCGGCATCATGTGTTGGTTTGGTGCTGTAAATACTGTATCTTGACACTTGTCAACAGGCCTTGGCATAGTTTAAATTTATGCATCAAGATGCTCCGCCAGGGCCTCGTCCCGCAGCCGCGTTGTCCAGCTTGTCAGCCAGCCGGCCAATTCGGATCCCGGCATTGGATGTGCCATGAAGTAGCCCTGCGCTATGTCGCAACCTGAGCGGCGCAAAAGATCCCAATCGGCACGATCTTCAAGGCCTTCTGCGACCACTTCAATACCCAGTTGCCGTGCCAGCGCATCGTGCAGCACGAGGCGGGCTTGTTGACCGTCGGCACCCCCCGCTTGCTCCAGGCGGTCACTGAGCTCCCCCAATGCCATGGCCCCTACGGCCCGCGCTGCAGACTTGAGCTTGTGCGCTGCGGCGAACGGTTCGAAGTGAGGGGGACCAGGTCGATGGCTATGCATTGCCGCAATTCTCATCAATGGCCACTGCAGGTTCTGGCAGCGCCTGGGTTGACAAGGCGGGTTCAGGGCCTCAAGGACTTGCCACCGGGGTCGTGGGCAGGCAAGCAAATTAAAAGGGGCAATTTATATCACTTTATTGCGTTAAATCAAAAACTCATTGCTGTAATACCAGTAAAGCGCGTCAAAAGCTCATGATTTCAAAGGCCTGAATGATGTCGTGCGCCAAGTCACCCAGTTTGCGCTGTTGACTGCGTGCTCTTTGGCGCAAAAGATCAAAGGCGGCTTGGCGTCTGAGGTGGTGCTGCACCATGGTCATGCCAACAGCCAGATTGATGGCGCGTTCGTTGTCCAGCGCGGTTTGCAATTGTTGTCGTTCGGTTCTGAGTGCCTGCAGCTCGTTGGCGCGGGCCAGCGCCGCTTCGATGGCGGGTATCAGTTGGGCCGGGTCAATGGGTTTGATGGCATAACCCAATGCGCCTTGCTGGCTGGCCTGTTCCACGATGGTGGGATCGCTGTAGGCGCTGAGCATCATGAAGGGGATGTGGTCAAGCTCGCGTAGTCGACGAGCCAGAGTCAAGCCGTTATCACCGGACATCTGCACATCAAGAATCGCCAGGTGGGGCCGTTGCTTCCCGGAGGCGAGCCAATTTTCTGCTTCTTCCGAGGATTCGGCCGTGCTGACACTGTAACCTGCGGCAGCTAAGGCACAGGCCAACGTGCTCAATACCAGCCGATCATCGTCCACCAACAGCAGGTGCTGGCCTGTGGTGGTCTTTTTGCCGGTGGTCATGGTCGGTTTTTCATATCGAGGGTCAGTACGGGTGCGTCTATTTTCAGCAGGGTACAGACCTGATCACCGCATTGTGTCATGATCAGATCGACACCCACTTGAGGTAGCAGCGACTTGATCAGCTGCAGCCCATGATGCTGTTCTTTGGGGTGGTCCTGGTTGTTGTGCAAGTGGCCGGTATTGAGAATGGCCAGCTCAACCCCCACCGCACCTTGCCCGGTCTGGAGCGTGATGCTGACGTGCCCAGGCGCCTTGCCGCCGTGCTTGATGGCATTGACGATCAGTTCATTGAGAACCAGTGCCAGTGCGACAGCCTCTTTTTCGGCCACGATGCGGGGAATCCAGTTGGGTGGCACGGCAAGCGGAATAGGCGTTTGCCATAGCGCGCTGGCAGCCTTCGCAATTTCATGGGTCAACTCACACAGGTGTACCAAGGTATTGGTGTGGCGGCCTTGTAAGCCATGGATCACTGAAATGCCTTGCAGATGGCCCATGACCATTTGCATTTGTTCCGCAATCTCGGGCTTTTGCCTGCCAATCTGCTGCAACAAGCCCCGCATACCTTGCAGATTGTTTTTGATGCGGTGGTGTACTTCGCGTACCAGCGCCTCGCGCTGGGTCGCTTCATCTTGCAGGCGTTGCTGCTTTTGCATCATGGCCCGGGTGTGATCGGAAAAAGTGGCCAGGAAGTGCGTGATGTGGCCTTGCTCGTTTGGGACAGCGGTTATTGTGTATCGGGCAAAGAAGTTTTCGCCGTTTTTGCGTCGCAGCCAGTGGTCGTCATGGCGTGGCCCATGCGCCACGGTGTCATACCAGACGTCTTCCTCGGGTTCCCGTGTTGACCGCAGGATAGCCGTTGTCTTGCCCAGCATCTCCTGCTCGCTGTAACCGGTGATGTGTGTAAAGGCCTGGTTGACCCGCAACACCTGGTGTCGGCTGTCCATCACCACAATGGCCTCCTGGACTTCAAAGGCGACGGCCGCAACGCGCAGGGCTTCCTGGGCTTGTTTGTATTGCGTGATGTTGGTGTGTGTGATGGTGGCGCCATCCTTTGGGTTCTTGCTCAGCGGCAAGGCACGCATGGAGAACCACCGCTGTTGATCGGGTGAATGGCAGGGGTATTCAAGGGTGAAGCTGGGTAGCGTACCGGCCAAAACGGCCCGAATGCCATTTTGGGCTGTCATGGCGTTGTCAAAGGGTTCATTGCCGTCCGGCTGGCAAGCCGCCAGGTAATTGGCGCCAATGCCCGTGTGCGGCGTGGGCGTGGTGGCGCTGTTGTCCTGCGCAAAACGCTGCCAGGGCTCGTTCACCAGCCGGATGACACCATACTGGTCGAGCACCACAATTTCGGCATTGATGGAGTTCAGGATCTCCATATCCAGCGCATGTCTTTGTGCCGTGGCTTCTTTTGACGCGGTAATGTCGGTCAGCACTAGCCGCAGCACCGGTGCGCCGTCGTAGTCGTGCGTGGCGATGGCATCCATTCTGGCAAAAAAATGGCTGCCATCGTGCTTTACCATTTGCAATTCGCATGATTGCGTTGTGCCGGGTTCAACCAATCGTTGGTGTAGCAGATAAAAGTGGTTCTGGTCTTGCCTGTCAATGAAGCGGCTGATCGCCTGCTTGGCCAATTTGCTTCTGGTCACGCCCAGCAGGCTCGCAGCGGTGAGGTTGGCGTGCAGGATCAGCCCTTGTTCACTGACGGTGACGTAGCCCACCGGCGCCAGGTCATAAAAGTCGAAGTAACGTGCTTGAGCCGTGTCGAGCGCCGCCTGGGTGCGGCGAAGTTCATTGTTTTGCATTTCCAGTTCAATCTGGTGCATGCGCAGTTCCTGAATGACCTTCAGCATTGCTTCGGGCGACAAGTCTTCAGCATTCTTTGGTGCGTCTGCAGCACGTTCCCTGGCGATTTTTTCAGCCTGCTGGCGCAGCGTGTGTTTAGCGTTGGGGCGTGTGTCGGTTGAGGTCATGCGGATGAAGCTTTGGAGGCCTGTGGGGCAGTATACCGATGGCTTGCAGTGGCCGCGAATTGGGTTCGGGAGCCCGGCTCGCCTCCATGCGCCGCGCGACCACCACCATCAATGACGCCAGTGTGCTGCCACTGGCGCAAGGCGTGCGCTTTGATCTCAAAAAAGAGGAGCGGGGCGGGCTCATAAAATTAGCGCTGCCCACTGCTTTGTTTTACAAAACCATGACCTTCCCAACTGCCCTTGAAAACCTGAACGTGCTGGCGCAGCAAACCCTGCTGCCGCCCAGCGCATTACACGACGCCGTGCCTGCCAGTGACCGCGCCACTCAAACCGTCAGCGTGGCCCGAATCGCCGTGGCCAACATTTTGCAGGGGCGTGACCCGCGTCTGCTGGTGGTGGTGGGGCCCTGCTCGATTCATGACCCGGTTGCGGCCAGGGATTACGCCCAACGCCTCAAGGCACTGGCGGAGGAGCTGAAAGACCAGTTGTTGATCGTGATGCGGGTTTATTTTGAAAAGCCGCGCACCACCGTGGGCTGGAAAGGGCTGATCAACGACCCGCGCATGGACGACTCGTTCCACATCGAAGAGGGGCTGCACCTGGCGCGCCAGTTGCTGGTCGATCTCAACGACATGGGCTTGCCTTGTGGCACCGAGGCGCTGGACCCGATCACGCCGCAGTACCTGGGCGACCTGATTGCCTGGAGCGCGATTGGCGCGCGTACCACCGAGAGCCAGACGCATCGTGAGATGGCCAGTGGCTTGTCGAGCCCGGTTGGCTTCAAGAATGGCACCGACGGCAACCTGGATGTGGCGTTGAACGCCATGCTGTCAGCGGCTCAGCCGCACACTTTTCTGGGGATCAATGGCGAAGGTCAGGTGGCCTTGACGCAGACCCGCGGCAATGCCTATGGCCACCTGATCCTGCGTGGTGGCGGCGTGCCCAATTATGATTCGGTGGCGATTGCGCAAGCCGAAGCCGAACTTGCCCGCGCTAAATTACCAGTGAATATTGTGGTGGACTGCAGCCACGGCAACTCACGTAAAAACCATGCGCTGCAAAGCCTGGTGCTCAAGGACGTGGTGGGCCAGATGGTCGACGGTTGCCGGTCCATCAAGGGTGTGATGCTCGAATCGAACCTGTTCGAGGGCAACCAGAAACTGGCCGACCCCAAGGATCTGCGTTATGGCGTGTCGATCACCGACGCCTGTCTGGGCTGGGATGCCACGGCCAGTGGCTTGCGGGAAGCGGCGCAGCGGCTGCGGCGCCGTCAGTTGGGGTCAGAGAACGTCGCTTCGCGAGTGGTCTGACCCGCAAAGTTGAAATTAGTTGAGGTCAGAGCACGTCGCTGCGTGAGTGGTCTGACCCGCAAAGTATCAGTCTTGTTGTTCGAATTCCAGCGTCTCGACCACCAGGATGGCGCCCTCATAATGGCCCTCGACCTTGATCCTGGTCTGGTCGCGGTAGGCGGCAGGCAGGTCTGACGCTGACCCGTGTTTGTACGTGGCTTGGGCTGCGTTGCAGCGCTGGCCGCGCATGACAAAGTCGGCGGCGCTGGTAAAGTGGTCGATCCGGCCGTCAATTTCGACCTTGTCTTTGATCTCGACCTCGTGGCCATCGCCACTGATTTGGCTTTTCAGTTCGATCTTTGTGGCCACCAGCGTGTTGTTTACCCAGCTGCCATAAACTTCCAGGCGCGCTCCCAGGTACAGTTTTCCAAGGGTGGTGGCAAGTGCGGTAGCGCTGGCGTCGACGCTGATCGTGCCCATTTTGAATTTGCCCACGACCGGGGTACTGGTCACAAAGCCTTCAATTTCGAAGTCTTGCTCGTTACGTGTTGGCGCCTCAAGCCGCCAGACCTGGCTGACCAGCAAGGTGCTAGTGTCAGTTGCTGTGCCCTGCACCCGCACCAGTTGCCCCTCTTGCAAATCAGCAACCATCTGGCCTGACAGTGTCACGCCATTGAGCGTGACTTGCCCGCCCACGTGCCGCACCCGACCGGTGCTCATACGCGCCGTACTGTCTGCTAGCACTTGCACCCGAGTGGCGCGCCATTGCGTGGCCGCTTCATTGGCCACCAGCCCCCAGACCACCACGTTTTGGTTGCTGGCCAGCGGCGTGGCATCCAGGTTGGTGTTGCTGTCGAGCAGAATTTGCATGCCCATCAGCTGCACGCTGGTGAGGACAGCGCCGGTATAACTCAGGCTGCTGATCGGACCTTCGGCGATGGACCACACCGTGATGTCACTGGCCGTGCCCAGTGCCACGCCGGTGAGCGGGTCGGTGCCGGAGCGCGCACCGCTGACCTCGGCCACCATGCCCAAACGCAGGTCCAGGGCTTGGGCGGGTTGGCCATTGACAAGCACCGTGGCAGCACTGTCATCGTACTTGACCGCATTCACCACGACACTGCCAAAGCCCGAGATGGTGCCTTGCGAATACACCGCGCCGGTGCCGCCGACGCCGGGCGGCGTGACCACTGCGACCAGGTCGCCCAGGCCGCCACCGCCACAGCCGGTCAGGGCAGTACCGGCCAGAACCAGCCAGGTGCGTCGGTTCAGGGTGTTTTCAGGGTTTAGGGCTTTTGTCATGGCTTGGGCTTTCGGGGGCTTTTGCGCGCGGACTTCGGCTGCGGGGTGACGGGTGGGTCTTGCAGCACATCATGAAAATACACGCCAAAGCGCACCCGGTGCTTGGGGCCGGTGTCGTGCTGGCTGCGTTGCTCGGCGACCGTGGCGGTCTGTAAAAACTGCTGTACCGTGTTCGACCAGAGTTGGCGCGCCCGGGCCTGCAGCTGCGTGGCCTGCCCGGCGCTGAGGTCGCCGCAAAACGCGCTTTGCTCCAGCATGGGGGGGGTGCTGCGGTCGGGCGCCAGGTTGTGAACGGCCACCGCAAAGTGGTCGCTGACATTGTTGGCCAGAAAATGAAACGACTCAAGCAGCCCCTCACGCGGCACAAAGGCGCATCGGTTCAGCACCACATAAGCGTCGTCTTGCAGGCTGACCACGCCCAGGCGCAGCAGCTCATCCAGCACGGCACGGGCACCGACGTCGGTGCTGATCTCGGCCACCAGGGTGGTGAAGTCGGGCTCGCCGAACTGGCCGCGTTTGGGCGTGCGCGCCAATGCGCGGGTGCTTTGGTCGGTGTTGAGGTAGCGCGGTTCACTGATCCAGCGCGCTACCACAGCCGCAGCGACTGGCAGCATGGGTTTGCTGTCCTGAATTGCCTCTGGGGTATCGCGCAGGCGACGCACATCCTTGCGGTGGACGCCGGTGAGCAGCGCAACGCGGGTGTCTGAGCTGGCTTTGTCGTTGAGCCCATAGGTGCCCAGGGCTTCTTTGACCAGGGCCTGTTTGAGCAGATCTTGCAGGGCGGGTAACTGCACACCATGGTCAATCATCAGTCGCGCCAAGGGCCGCAGCAGCTGTGCCAAGGCTTGCGTCGCAAGCTCGGGCTGCGGTAAACCCGGCCCCGGCAGGGCCGTGTCATCGGGATTGGCGGGCGGGTTCATGTGGGTAAGGCAGACTGTGAATGGGTGTCGCATTGTGCATCAAATTGATCTGAAAAAATAAATTAGGGAAATTTTCCCAAAATGAAAAAACTTACGCATAATCCGGTACCGCGATAAATTTGGGAAAATTTCCCTGCAAAGCGGATCGTCATCCGGCGATGCATCCGGATCGTATTGGTTTTACAACTTGAACCCT
>Ga0209211_10012876_pt1 | contig 10452 bp, 9 predicted proteins | sample RifGroA2_FD_183992 | JGI IMG/M metagenome (GOLD analysis project Ga0209211, IMG submission 183992) | Groundwater microbial communities from Rifle, Colorado, USA - Groundwater A2 (SPAdes) (version 2) | ecosystem: Environmental > Aquatic > Deep subsurface > Groundwater | place: Rifle, Colorado...
TAGGGCAATAATAATTGCCCTGACGCCATCATTCGCTCGGAAATGATATTCAGAGCAAATCATTTCTCTCACTCATTCGACGATAAAGAGCCTTGTCGCTGGACAGGGCATTCGGTGCAAAGAAGCAAAACTTTTCTGGAAGCTGTATTTCGGGGCTAAAATAAAAATATTTTTTCTTACTTTTTTATCCCCTTCTCTGAAAGAGATCCCGCCATTCCAGCCGGGATGACAATGGGGGCAGGGTGGACATTATTTTTCTCCCATCTAGACACTTTTCACCTTTTATACTAAGGTGTTTTTTAGCTATTGAGATTGATAATATTGAATTCAGAACTCATAATTCATAACTATAAAGTATGACAAGAAAAAAACTTTGGTTAACTTTTGCCGCGATCGTGATTTTAGTTTTAGCAACGTCAGAACTTGCTTTGCCCTATTGGCCGGCCGACTTTCCTTTAACCACTTGGTTTAAATCTCATAATTTTAAACTCGGGTTGGACCTGCAAGGCGGCGCCGAATTAACCTACGAAGCCGACCTGTCCAAAGTTGATTCATCTAAACAATCTGACGCCCTGGAAGGCGCGCGCGATGTCATTGAACGGCGCGTCAACGCTTTCGGCGTGTCTGAACCGGTCGTTCAAACCAGCACTGTCGGCGCTTCGCATCGCGTTTTAGTTTCCTTGCCGGGCGTGACCAATATTGCCGAAGCTATCAAGCAAATCGGTGAAACGCCTTTATTGGAATTTAAAGAACAAGGTAACGGCCAAGTCGTGCCATATACGGCTGATCAAATAAAACAAATTAATGATGGCAATGCCGTTGCCAAAAAACAAGCGCAGAGTATTTTAAGTCGCGCTCTTTCGGGCGAAGATTTTGCATCGCTCGCTTCTCAATACGGTTCGGATGCGACCAAAGACAAAGGCGGGGACTTGGGCTATTTTGCCAAAGGCCAAATGGTCAAGCCGTTTGAAGACGCGGTTTTTAATCTCAAACCAACAACGGGCGTGATTCCGTATTTGGTGCAAACGCAATTTGGTTATCACATCGTAAAAAAAACCGGCGAAAAAATTGCGAAGGACGCGACTGGGCAAGATGAAAAACAAGTTTCTGCCAGCCATATTTTATTGATGACAAAATCTACGGCCCCATCGCCGGCCGAGCCGTGGGCTGGGACCGCGCTGACCGGCAAATATTTAACCGGCGCCACGGTTTCTTTTGACCAGCAATTCGGCTCGCCACAAGTTGATTTGAAATTTAACAACGAGGGCGCGTCGTTATTCGGCGAAATTACCAAACGCAATATCGGCAAACCAGTCGCAATTTTCTTGGACGGTTCAGCAATTTCCACGCCGACCGTGCAAACTGAAATTACGGGCGGGCAAGCGGTTATTACCGGTAATTTTTCTTTGACTGAAGCGAAACAACTCGCGCAACGGTTGAACGCGGGCGCCTTACCGGTGCCGGTGTCGCTCGTGGCGCAAAGCCAAGTCGGACCCAGTTTAGGCCTTGACGCCGCGCAGAAAAGCGTTTTTGCCGGTCTTATTGGTTTGATCGTTTTGGCGATATTTATGATGGCTTATTATCGTTTACCGGGCTTGTTTGCGATTCTTGCGCTCGGCTGTTACACCTTTATTGTTTTGGCGGTGTTCAAAATTTTCGGCGTGGTTTTAACATTGGCCGGCATCGCCGGTATCATTTTGTCTATTGGCATGGCGGTGGACGCGAACATTTTGATTTTTGAAAGATTGCGCGAAGAACTTCGTTCGGGCAAAACTTACGGGCAAGCGTTTGAAGAAGGTTTTCACCGCGCTTGGACCTCTATTCGCGATTCCAATGTCTCCAGTTTAATTACCTGCGCGATTTTGTTATGGTTCGGCGCCAGCGTCATTAAAGGTTTTGCGATTACTTTGTCTTTAGGTATTTTGATTTCCATGTTCTCGGCCATTACCATTACGCGCACTTTGATGCGACTCTTGGTCTCGGCGGATTGGTTTACACATCATCCGTATCTTTTTGGCTCAAAGAAAGCAATCAGCAACAGAGAAAATTTTTAATTTTCAATTCTTAATTTTTATTAAATTTTTAATGAATTAATGTTTTAAAATTAGAAATTAGAAATTTATTAGAAATTTTAAATTAGAAATTATTTACCCTTACTTTATGAAACACTTACAAATAATTAAAAACCGCAAATGGAATTATATTTTTTCCATCACCTTGCTCGTTTTGGGTTTGGGTGCGTGGGCTATTTGGGGATTGAAGCTGGGTTTGGATTTTACCGGCGGTTCACTCTTGGAAGTTAAATATGAAAATGTCGCGAGACCGCAAACTTCGGATATTCAAAAAGTTTTATTGGATAATAAAATAGCAGGCGTGGTCATCCAGCCGTCTGGCGCGGACAGTTTTGTGTTAAGAACGAAAGAATTAACCATGACTGAAAAAGACGCGTTGACCGGCTCGTTGCAAAAAGCGGTTTCAAGTACAGCCAATGCCCAAGTCGTGGAAAACAGATATGAATTAATCGGCCCGTCCGTGTCAGCGGCTTTGCGGTCAAGAGCTGTGTGGGCGACGGTGCTGGCGGCGTTTTTTATAATTTTATATGTGGCGTTTGCTTTTAGAAAAGTTTCCGCGCCGGTGGCCAGTTGGAAATACGGCATTATGGCAGTCGTGGCGCTTTTGCATGACTTGGCGGTTGTGGTCGGTATTTTCGCCATTTTGGGACATTTTGCGGGCGTGGAAGTGGATTCGCTGTTCGTGACAGCTTTACTGACGGTTTTAGGTTTTTCCGTGCATGATACTATTGTGGTCTTTGACCGCATTCGTGAAAATTTGTTAACCCATCGTCGTGCCTCGTTCTCGGAAATCGTTAATGACAGCGTCAACCAAACCATGGCGCGGTCTATTAACACCTCGCTCGTGACTATGTTGGTTTTGCTGGCGCTGTTGCTGTTTGGCGCCGCCAGCATCCAATGGTTTATCGTGGCTCTGCTCATTGGTATTTTTATTGGAACCTACTCGTCCATTTTCGTGGCCTCGTGCTTGCTCGTCACGGTGAATGAGTGGAAAAGCAAGTAATGAGTAATGAGTAATGAGTAATGAGTAATGAGTAGTGAGTATTTAGTAGTGAGGAAATACATAATTTGTCATTGCGAGCGGAGCGAAGCAATCTCTACAAAATAAAAAAAGCAGTTGCCCCAAATTTAGGCGACCGTTTGAATTTTGTTCGTGGTTTATTTTATCGAAATTTAACCGACTGAGTCAAGTGAATGAAGAAATCGATCGGTCTGCTCCTTTGTCGCGCCATCTTTTTGGTGTATTGCCATTTTCCATATTTCCCATTCTTTTTCATCATGTCGCTACCATACTAATTCTTGCTTAATAAATAAAACGACAATGCCAAAAAATATTATAGGTAAAACGAAATTTACTCCGAAATCAACAATGGGATTTATAACTGACATAACATTGTTGATATGGGCAATTTGTTCTGACGTGGTCAATGTGCGCATGTTTAATATCTCTGCCGTCAATAAAGTTATGACAGCAAAAATAATCATAAGATTGGCTCGTGATATTTTCATATTTTCCTCCAAATTTATTGTTAGATTTTAAGTGTACTTGTTAATTATCATAATAATAGCAAATATGTGATTTTTTGTCAAGCCCATTGACAAATTCTTAAAAATGTGCTATTATCCATACACTTTTAACTATTAATAATAAAAATTATAATAATTTACAGGTATACAAATAGATTTCCGCCTTCGCGGGAATGACGGGTATTCAATAACTCAGAATTCAGAATTCATAACTCATAATTTCTTTAATATGTTCTCCTGGCTCGATTTTACCATCACCTTGCCCGATTTCGCGGCGATTTTAGCAAGCGCCTCGGACATGGGTTTATTCGGCGTGATGTGGTGGATGTTTATTCATTTTGCTTGGATTATCGCGGTTTTGATGATGGCGCGGCATATACCGGAATTTTGGCTGGATTGGCGGCGCGGCAAATTCGCCAAACTCCTCGCACCAATGAATACGGCCCAAAAGTCGCGGAAGCGATTTTCGCGCATTTATCCGGCGCGCTGGACGGCACATACAAATTCAAAGAAAAATGGTGGCAGGGGAAATTTCAGCTGGCCTTTTCTTTTGAAATAATTTCCGAGGAAGGTTTTTTGCAATATTTGATTCGCGCGCCAAAAGCTTTTCGCGATTTGGTCGAGGCCTCCATTTATTCTCAATATCCGGATGTGCAGATTAACGAGGTGCCAGATTACACCGACGAATTGCCGGACGACTTTATGAAAGAAAATTTGGATGTGTGGGGAGCGGAAATTGCTCTGGCAAAAGACATTGCTTATCCCATAAAAACTTACAAGCATTTTAAAGACGAGTATGTCGGCAATGAATATCGTGACCCGTTAACTTTAATTTTGGAAGTTTTTTCCCGTCTCGGCCATTCGGAGCATTTTTGGATGCAATTGGTTTTAACGCCGATTAAAGACGACTGGAAAGACAAGGCGGCGGTGGCTTTGCTCAAAATACTGGGTCGAGAAGTGCCCAAGAAACAATCGTTTGGTGAAAAATTTTATGAGCAGGCCTTGCAAATCTCCAACGCCCTAGTTACTGGGCAATATCAAAAGACCGAAGAAAAAAAGGCGGATGATAAACTTGGCAAGATGGCACCGGGTGAAAGAAAATTAGTGGAAGCAATGGAAGAAAAACTGATGCAGATCGGCTACAAAACAAAATTTCGGGCTCTTTACTGGGCCAAGAAAGATAATTTTGCCAAGCCCAAAGGCGTGGCGTCTTTTTTGGGCGCGTTGAGCCAGTTTAAAACTTTAAATTCCAACGCTTTTAAGCCCGACGCCACCACCAAACCAAATAAGTGGATTCATAAAGCGCAAAGTTTGCTCAAACTTCAAATCGCCTTTATTAAAAATTATAAGAAACGCAAAGGCGGGGGGCTGGGCAAAAAAGAAATGATTTTATCCATTGAAGAGCTGGCAAGTTTGTGGCATTTTCCGCAAGCGGTAATTGGGAAAGGGCCAGGTAAACGCATTATGCGTTTGCCGCCGATCAAAATGACGACCAATAAAAAAGCGGAATCTCCTTTTGCTGTTCCTCTAGCGGAGGAACAGCAACAACCGCCAACAAACGACATACAACAAACAACTTCGGAAAGAATGCCCAAAGATATGTTATCAAACCTGCCGTTTGTGGACGATAATAATCAGTTATAAGTTTTAAGTTCTAAGTTTTAAGTTAAATTTTTTCTCACTCTCTCGTCATTCCCGCGCAGGCGGGAATCCATTCCTCCTCACTACTAATTACTCCTAACTCACTACTGTATTTATTATGTCTGATTTTTCAGAAAAATTATTGCCTCCCGATACGGATAATTTGATCACGGTTTTTGCCGAGACCAATTTTCGTAATATCCGCAGGAAGTTCGGCATTCGCACGGCCGACCGCAGACGGCATATTTATGTCATTGGTAAATCCGGCACCGGTAAAACAACTTTGTTTGAGAATTTGGCGTATCAAGATATTAATAACGGTTTTGGTTTGGCCGTGGTGGATCCGCACGGGGAATATATTTCGCATCTATTAGACCGCATTCCGGCGCATCGCTTGAATGATGTCGTTTATTTTAATCCGGCGGACGAAACGTATTGCGTGGGCTTTAACCCGTTGGAATTGCCTGACCCCAGCCAGAAAAATTTGGTGGCGTCTGGTCTAATGAGCGTGTTTAAGAAAATTTGGGTGGATGCGTGGTCAGCCAGAATGGAATATATTTTAAATAACTCGCTACTCGCCTTGCTTGAGACGCCCAATTCCACCTTGATGGGTATTATGCGATTGTTGGTTGATAAATATTATCGCAAAAAAATCGTGGACAATGTGACCGACCCGGTCGTCCGGTCGTTTTGGGTTAATGAATATGAAAGCTGGTCCGAAAAATTCCGCACTGAAGCCATTGCCGCTATTCAAAATAAAGTCGGGCAGTTTTTGTCGTCCAGCGTCATTCGCAATGTGGTCGGCCAGGCGCAAAGCACCGTTGATTTGCGCGACATTATGGATAATCGCAAAATTTTATTAATGGATTTGTCTAAAGGCCGGATCGGCGATGACAGCTCGTCTTTATTGGGTGCGATGATGATTACAAAACTGCAATTAACGGCGATGAGCCGCATCAATGTGCCGGAGCCCGAGCGGTCTGATTTTTTCATTTATGTGGACGAGTTTCAAAATTTTGCGACCGAAAGTTTTGCCACGATTTTATCCGAGGCCAGAAAATACCATTTGGGTTTGGTGATCGCGCATCAATATATTGAACAGATCGTGTCCGAACAATTACGCGCCGCGATTTTTGGCAATGTCGGCACCTTGATAACTTTTCAAGTCGGCGCCGCGGACGCCGAATATTTGGAAAAGGAATTCGCACCGACTTTTTCAGCCGAGGATTTTGTTAATTTAGGCAAGTATGAGATTTATTTGCGTTTGATGATCGACGGCTTGGTCTCCCAGCCCTTTTCAGCGACTACTTTGCCGCCGATGGGCGAATTGACCGGCAATCGCGACAAAGTTATTCGCGTCTCGCGCGAAAGATACGCGCGGCCGATTGAGGTAGTGGAAGATAAAATTTATAAATGGGCAATGGAAGATGTCAGCGAAGGCAAGCCGATTTTTGAGTCAAAAGACGGCAAAAAATCGTTGGCGGAGGCCAAGCCGATTATTGCCAAGAGCAAATGCTGGGTTTGTCAGATGCCAGTGGATTTGACATTTTTACCAGATGGCGTCAGGCCAATTTATTGTGCTGATTGTTTGAAAAAAATTCGCGCTGATATTATTCCTAAAGCTTCTCGCGCACCTGCTGGCGTGGGGGTGGAGGTATTGCAGGCCGATGGGACTTGGTTGCCTTTAGGCGGCGCTAAACCGGCGGCGCCGAAGCCTACTTTGAATCCCAATCCCTTACCACCAGCTCCAAATACTGAGCCAGAGCCAAAAAAAATAGAGCCAATCAAACAACCCGAACCAGTGGTTGTGACCACGCCGCAATCTAAAACGGAAACCATTGCCAATCTACCAACTACCAACTACCAACTACCAACTACTTCGGCTAAGCCAAAAAAAGTGAAGCCGTGGCAAAAATTACCGACTAATGATGATTTGATGACACCGGAAAAAATGAAAACTATGATGATAAAAAAAGAGCCGAATCAAGCTGAAAAATCGGCGTTTGAAAAAATGTATGAAGATGAAAGCGCGGGGGATGATGATTTTAAATTAGTCGGCACCGCGACCGAAGAAGATCTAAATTCCGACGACTTCAAACCCTTAACCCCGGGGCAAGTTATTAGGTTTTAGGGGTTAGGTAATAGGTAATCTCGTCATTCCCGCGGAGGCGGGAATCTATTGTATCGTCATTTCTCTCTCCTCCCCATTTTCAAGGGGGAGGACGGGAGGGGATTAATTCAAGATTCAGTATTTATCATTCAACATTCATAATTCTTAAAAACCCCACATTTATTGACCATTTTACCCCTTGACAAAGTTTTATTTTTTTGTTATAATGATTTCAATAAATAACTTTGGTTCTATTATAAATAATAATTTAAAAGGAGGTAATTGTGAAAAAAATTGTATTTTTGGCAGTGATTAGTATCTTATTAATGTTAGTCACTGATAACATTTGGGCTCAAGAAAAAAAAGTAGTGCCAAAATGGCCAGTAACATGTCATCAGGGAGTATTTTTTGGAAATTCTGAAGACAATTGTTATTATGTTCAAGGCGGATATAGAATATGGGGCTGGATTGTGCTTGGTGGAAATTTTGAAATAGATGATATTCTAATAGTTAATAAATTAGATAAAATTTATAAGAAGAGTATTGATGCTGAACGCCGCAATTCAATTCAGGGGACCAGTTTTATTGGAATCCAGACGCCATATTTTGGTTCTATTATATATAGTGATCCTCGCGGTAGAGAACCCGCTTTTGCTGGCAGAATAGAATTACATTTTGGCGTTCAAAAAAATGGATTTGGGATATATCCAATCTCTTATGTTAGAGTAGGTTTCAATTTTATTCCTATAATTTTAGGAATTTCAGTTGATTATGTTTTATGGTCGCCGGTACCTACACCAATAAATGGTTGGTCCATTGAAAATGGGCCAAAGTTTAAACTTGCTTTTTCTCTATTAGCGTTTCAGTTTTAAGGAAATAATAAAATGAAAAAAGAATTTTTAATCTCCATGATAATATTAGTTGTTATTTTTGTCGGTTGTGATTTGGGTCTTCCGCCAGTGCTAAATTACACAAATAACATTGTGACTGAAAATGTTGAAGTTATTCGGTTTCATAATGACTCAATTGGCATGGTCATGTCGGCAACGCACACGCGAATGTATTTAAGGTATTACCGAAATGGTGAAACTTACAAGGATTCAGTAATGGGAAGCAAATGGCAATTTGAAACTTATCTATCTGGTCAGTATGAAATTAATTTTTGGTCAGCAAACCTATCTGTCTCAGACAGCAGTCTGCCCAAAAAAATCAGTTTCATCGCTCCACTCGGTAGCTATGTTTATGAGTTGGATATGCAGAACTATTCAAAACTTAATTTGAATGTAGACATCAATTTGAAGTTTGATAAATATTCTTGGCTGATTCGAACTGAAAAAGATTTTTACTGATCAATACATCAGAAATCAAAAACGCCGTGAAGCATAATCGCTCACGGTGTTTTTTTATGAGTTAATACAGATTTAGTGTTGGTTTTTTTCTCTTTGGCGCTCGTTCAAAAATATGTTGACGAGCGCCTTTTTATGTTCCATAGAGAGACCGCGATGTTCTTTGAAAACAAACTTCATCGGACTATTAATACCGCCCTCAAGAGAGTTGGTAGTGTTAGGAATATGGTAACTAATATGAGTAAATAAATTTGGCCAGGCATGCGTTAGTAGAGACCGAACGGCGCGCATTTTGCGATGCGTATACCACCACCGCTGGGATTGTTCATAATGAGATTTTTCTTTTAAAAAATCAGACCATCGATCCAGCCATAATTGATAAGATTGCGACCACTCATTAGCGGCCTCTGGTGTCCGCGCTAATGATAAGGCATCCACTAGCGCTAATAGTTGAAGCCCCGCTTCAGTCTTAGGATGTTGAGTCAGCCACAGTCTCGCTTGTCTCGCAATATGAGCTAAACAACGTTGCTGTGGAATATTTCCAAAACGCAGATTAACCGCTAAGAGCAAGCCTTTTTGGGCATCAGAAACTATGGCTTTGGGCTGGCCCGAAAGTTCATTTAGAAAAAATTGCCAGCTTTCAATATTTTCCAAACTAACAAATTTCCAGTGTATAATTCTATCCGTATCTGAGGCTATGAGCACGGCCAGTTTTTTAGTCACAAGCCAAGTTCCATCCAGCAACAAAGGTTTGCTGGAGTCAAGAATAGTCGCTGGATTATTATGAGCCAGACGCTTTAATGTTTCAGCGCATTTTGTTTGAATATAATGGAGATGCAATTTTCTTTCTTTGGCAATAGTTCTTAATTTCACGCCTTCAATGAGCCAGCGCTTTGTAATATTAAGCCAGCGGCGAGCAACAACATCCGGTCGTTTTTTAATGCCAGATTTTTTGCATTTCGGACAATACCAACGAATTTTTCCCGTGTCAGTTGCACCATGTCGCCACATTATCTGTTGACATGATGAACAATGTTTTTTTGTGAAGATTAAGAGTCATAGGTCTTAATTATACCAAATATTAAACAAATCCCCTTATTAGATAAGGGGATTATTAAATATAAACCAACATTTTTTCTGTATTAACTCTATTTTATGAATTCTGCCTCGTCTCTCGGTTTTTTCCCTCTCCCTTAGACAACGGAAACGTATGTCACTTTTTTCAGTTTGCCGGTGTAGAGGCGGACCATTTTAGGATAATATTTAACCTTGCCTTTTGCGATTGAAAAGATTGAATCATCGCCGGCTCTCTTCACGCCTTTGCCCACACGAATTTTTGTTCCGCGCTGGCGATAAATAATCATGCCCGGCTTGGCGATTTGCCCGTCGTGTAGTTTAATGCCCAGACGCTGACTGCGTGAATCTCGGCCTAAGTTTGTCGAACCTCCTGCTTTGACATGACCCATACTATAAAATTGACGATAAAATACTTGAATTATCTTAATAAATTTATCTTATCTTGTCAATATCGTGTATGCGTCCATAACATATGGCACTCAGCAGGGGGTAAAGTAGACATAATATACTTGAAGGGGGAAATGTTGCCTAGCGCGTAAGGCGGTCTCTTGGTGTTGTACCATAATAACCACTCTATTAAAGCTTCATTAAAGGCCTTCACATCGTCTCGCAAAAGAGCGCGATGATAGATTAAAAACTCTTCATTCAAAGTCCGATTGAATCTTTCAATATGCGCATT
>Ga0209211_10012878_pt1 | contig 10451 bp, 11 predicted proteins | sample RifGroA2_FD_183992 | JGI IMG/M metagenome (GOLD analysis project Ga0209211, IMG submission 183992) | Groundwater microbial communities from Rifle, Colorado, USA - Groundwater A2 (SPAdes) (version 2) | ecosystem: Environmental > Aquatic > Deep subsurface > Groundwater | place: Rifle, Colorado...
TGGCTAATCAGGATACGTATTATTGAGTCGGCCATTAATGAAGCGCCTGATTGACCTTGTTCAGGCTCTCTTCATCCAGCGAGCCCACCGCCGCCTTCAGGCGCAGCTGGCTCAGCAAGTAACTGTATTCGGCCTGATACAGGTCGCGGCGGGTGGCATACAACTGTTGCTGCGCATTCAACACATCGAGGTTGGTGCGCACGCCGACTTCCTGTCCCAGTTTGCTGGCTTCCAGGACGCTCTCGCTGGAGGTGAGGGCCTGCTGCAACGCCTTGACCTGGGCGATGCCGCTGACCACGCCGAGATAGGCCTGGCGGGTTTGCAAGGCGACGCTGCGGCGGGTGTTTTCCAGTTCCTGTAGGGCGCGCTCGCGGTTGGCTTCCGCTTCGCGCCATTTTGAATTGACCGCCCCGCCCTGAAACAGCGGCAGGTTCAGTTGTACGCCGACACTCTTGCTGGTGTTGTCGCTGCCCACGCCGAAACTGCCGCCGTTGGACTGGTTGTTGGAATAATTCGCCACCAGATCCACCGTGGGGTAGTGTCCCCCGCGGTTGCGCGCCACTTCTTTTTCGGCGATTTCCGCACCCGCTTGCGCGATCGCGAGTTGCAGGCTGTTCAACTGGGCATCGTCCACCCATTTTTCCATATCGGCGGGTTGCGGTGCTTCCAGCTTGAATTCCTTGCCGAGGTGCCTGAGGTCTTGCGGCATCGCATTGATCAGTTGCTGCAAGGTACGGCGCTTGATTTCCAGACTGTTCTGTGCGGCGATTTCCTGCGCGCTGGTCAGGTCGTAACGCGCCTGCGCCTCGTGGGTATCGGTGATGGTGGCGCTGCCCACCTCGAAGTTGCGTTTGGCCTGTTCCAGCTGTTCGGAGATGGCGGTCTTCTGCGCCTCGGCGAGCTGCACGCTGTCCTGTGCGATCAGCACATCGAAGTAGGCTTGCGCGACGCGCAAGATCAGATCCTGTTCGGCGATCCTGAATTGCGCCTCGGTCTGCGCGACCTGCAATTCGGCTTCGCTATAGACCAGCCAGTTTTGCTGGCGGAACAACGGCTGCGTCAGGTTCACGCCGTAGCCGTGGCTGTTGTAGCGGTAGTTGCCGCTCGGGAAGGGGGCGGTGCCTTGATACTGTGTGGTCTGGTCGTTGAAGGTGCTGTTCGCATTGAGGCTGATGCTGGGCAGCAACAGCGCGCGGCCTTGCGGCAGCTTTTCCTGGCCGGCCTGCATTGTGGCGCGTGCGGCGGCAAACACCGGATCATTCGCCTGTGCGGCGCGATAGGTTTCCAGCAGATCGGCAGCCAGCGCCGAACCGCTCGCGCCGAGCATGGTTGCGAAGAGAAGCGGTTTTAGTTTCATCGGTTTTTGCGTAACCATTATATATTAGGTTTTGCTAATACTATAGCTTAGTGCTGCATTGCGCAATACCAACCTAAGCCGGACAAGCCTGAACCAAACAAGTAGCCCGGATGAAACGCAGTGCAATCCGGGAGTGCGACGCTCCGTTCTTCCCGGATTCCGCTGCGCTGCATCCGGGCTACAACTGCATTGCGCAATACCGACCTAAGCCGGACAAGCCTGAACCAAACAAGTAGCCCGGATGAAACGCAGTGCAATCCGGGAGTGCGACGCTCCGTTCTTCCCGGATTCCGCTGCGCTGCATCCGGGCTACAACTGCATTGCGCAATACCGACCTAAGCCGGACAAGCCTGAACCAAACAAGTAGCCCGGATGAAACGCAGTGCAATCCGGGGATGGAGCCGCTGCCCCCGGATTCCGCGAAGCCTGTCCTGAGTTTGTCGAAGGGCTGCATCCGGGCTACGAATCTAATGGGATTCACCATCGTTTAATCCATTGCCACTGCTTGGTAATCTCAAAATTCTCGTTATATTTTAAGAGGCGGGTATAGGGACTAAAAACTCAGAACACAAATCGCTTGGGTTGCTCGGCATTCCGCAGCGGTGTGACACTGGTTTCCATGATGTTGACCGTCTCGAATGTGTCGGGCGCGACGCGGGTGATCAGCTTGGCTTCCATCACCGGCGCGTCTCCCACGATGGCAAACAGCCGCCCGCCGACGTTCAGGCTGTTCTGGAAAGAGACCGGCAATACCGGCGTTGAGCCGGTCAGCACGATGACATCATAAGTGCCGTTGTTCCAGCCATGCGCTGCATCGCCAATCTCAAGAGTGATATTGTCGCGGTGGTAAGCGGCCAGATTTTGCCTGGCTATGGCACTCAGTTCCGGCACGATTTCGACCGAGGTGACATGCCCCGCCAGCGCGGACAGCAGCGCGGTCAAATAGCCGCTGCCGGTGCCCACCTCCAGCACCTGGTCATTGCGGGTGAGATGCAGTTCCTGAACGCTGCGCGCTTCCAGTTTGGGCTGCCACATCGCGGCCCCATAGCCCAGCGGGATTTCCATGTCGGCAAATGCCAAGCCCTTCTTCTCCGCCGGCACAAAATGTTCGCGGCGGACATGCTTGAGCAACTCCAGAATCCGCCCTTCCAGCACCTCGCATGGGCGGATTTGTTGTTCTATCATGTTGAATCTTGCCTGTTCCATGTTCTGCATCACAACCTCCTGAATTGCCGCGCGATTAATGTTCCTGAATAGACGGGTTTTTCGGCCAGTATAGCAACACCACCCTGCGGGCTCAACACTGATGATGTGCAATGGGCGTAATTGGTGGCAATGGGTTGAATGATCAATCAGATTCGTAGCCCGGATGCAGCCCTTCGACATACTCAGGACAGGCTTCGCGGAATCCGGGGATATTTTCCCAGTTGATTCATGCGTTAACGCGAGAAATTTGGAAAGATATGCACGAAGCGGTTGAATTTTGGGGTTCGATTGTGGTAGTTTCACGGCTGTTTTGTTAAGTGCCACCATGGCGGGATTCGGAATCTCGCCTTTTGGTTTTTTATTTGCTGGTATTTTTAATGGCAGGCCTTTTTATATGATGCGACTTTATTCGGGCACCACATGCCCATATTCCCACCGTTGCCGGATCGTGCTGTACGAGAAGGGCATGGACTTTGAGGTAATCGACGTGGACCTGATGAGCCGCGCCGAAGATATCGCGGTGATCAATCCGTACAACAAAGTGCCGGTTCTGGTCGAGCGCGACCTGGTTCTGTATGAAGCCAACATCATCAACGAGTATATCGATGAACGCTTCCCGCATCCGCAACTGATGCCGCCGGACCCCGTCATGCGCGGCCGCGCCCGCTTGTTCCTGCACCGCTTCGAGCAGGAGCTTTACAGCCATGTGGGGGCAATAGAGCAGGGCGGGAAACCCGCCGATAAGGCCCGTGCCGTGATTCGCGACAACCTGACCCAGCTTGCACAGATATTGACCAGGCAGAAGTTTTTGCTCGGCGACGAATTCTCCATGCTGGATGTGGCGATCGCGCCGCTGCTGTGGCGGCTCGAGCACTACGGCATTCAGATGGGCAAGGATGCCGCCCCGCTGATGAAATACGCCGAGCGGCTGTTTTCGCGCCAGGGTTTTATCGATGCGCTGACGCCCTCCGAAAGGGCGATGCGCAAGTGAAAAACCTCTGCACAACTACTGCGCTTGGTGATACTTCGTCGAAAAGCGGCTCAAAATCCTCATGTATAAGCACATACATTCCGGTTTTTCGCCCCTTTTCTCCTCGTCTGACCCACGCTCGCTACGTTGTGCAGAGGTTTTTGTGAGTGATTTGTCCACGCGCCCGTACCTGATCCGCGCGATTTACGAATGGTGCGTGGACAGCGGCCTGACCCCCTATCTGGCGGTGCGCGTCGACGAGCACACCGAGGTGCCGCAGGCTTTCGTCAAGGATGGCGAAATTGTGCTGAATCTCAGCGCGGGTGCGGTGCGCAACCTGGAAATGGGCAACGAGATGATCACTTGCAGCGGGCGTTTTGGCGGTGCGCCGTTCGATGTCATGGTGCCTGTTGTGGCGGTCATCGGCATATTCGCCAAGGAAAACGGCCAGGGTTTGGTGTTTCAGGGCGGCGATTCGCAACAGCCGCCGCCGAATGCAACGGGCGGCGATAACCTGCCCAAGCCGAAACCGAAACCGCACTTGAAGATAGTGAAATAAACTTAAAAACGGCAGTTGGCCGCTGGTGATTTCACGCGAACCCCCGTGGCAATTGATTCTTGCGGCTTTGCCACAACTCACCTTTCGGGTGAGCCATTTGTAGGAGCGTGCCCTGCACGCGAACCCCTTGTCGCGTGCAGGGCACGCTCCTACAACAAGTTTCAACTGCCGTTTTTAAGATAAACCGGCAATATTCATGTAGGGTGCATTCAAAGAAAAAGCCGCAGATATCTGCGGCTTTGTTGTTTCGCGGGTTAACCGCTAAGCGGGAGCCAATGCCGCATGCATTTTGCTCAACGCCTTCTGCTCGATCTGGCGGATGCGTTCGGCGGAAACGTTGAACTCGGCCGCCAACTCATGCAGCGTTGCCGTATCCCCGTCGCGCAGCCAGCGTGCCTCAACGATGCGGCGACTGCGCTCATCCAGGCCGGACAACGCGTTCGCCAAACCGGCCGTTTGCAGGCGCTCACGCTCTGTCGTTTCCAGAATGCGCGATGGTTCGTGTTCCTCGCCGTCGGCCAGATAGTGAATCGGCGCATAGCTTTCATCGTCATCGCCGCCGCTCGGTTCCAGCGCGATCTCGTGCCCGGCGAAACGTGACTCCATTCCCACCACATCGTGTTCGCTGACGTTGAGCTGCTGCGCAATTTCGCTGATCTGCTGTGGCTTAAGTGGCTCCAGACCCCGCTTCATACTGCGCAGATTGAAGAATAACTTGCGTTGCGCCTTAGTGGTAGCGATCTTCACCAGCCGCCAGTTGCGCACCACAAATTCCTGAATCTCGGCGCGTATCCAGTGCAGCGCGAACGACACCAGACGCACCTTGCGCTCCGGATCGTAGCGCTTCACCGCCTTCATCAGGCCGATGTTGCCTTCCTGGATCAGGTCGGCCTGCGGCAACCCGTAACCGGCATAGCCGCGCGCTACGCTGACCACTACGCGCAGGTGGGAAAGCACCAGAGCGCGTGCGGCATCCAGGTCATTTTCAGTCTTGAAACGCGTCGCCAACGCACACTCCTGCTCTTCCGACAACAGCGGAAAGCGGTTCACGGTCTGTATATAACTCTCCAGACTGCCAACGGCGGACGGCATAGGCAAACTCATTATGCTATTCATGCTGTTTCCTCCTTATCTTTTGATGTTAGCACTCCTGACTTGAGAGTGCCAAGAGGAAAAAATCCTAAGCCGGACGAGCCGGAACCAAATTGTAGGTCGGGCTATGCCCGACATGGTGGGCATAGCCCACCCTACGGGCGCCATTAAATCTGAAAAACTGACAGCATTATCAATGGGTTGAATGATTGTAAGCTCTATCAGTTTTTGTAGGGCGGATGAGCGCAGCGTTATCCGCCGTATGTGTGTCGCTCATTCGGCGGATAACGCTGCGCTCATCCGCCCTACGGTGGGTGTTATTTTGGAAAACAACCAGATAAGCACGATTTGTTCTTCAAATTTCCACATTATTTTGAATCGCACCCAAATGGTTAGAAATTCTAAAACAGTTCCGCCTCGGCGAGCGTCTTGCCTTGCGCATCTTTGCCGGAAAGGGCGGGAGCGGCCTGAAGCTGCCAATCGATCGCCAAAGCCGGGTCATCCCAGCGGAGGCAGCGTTCGTGTTCCGGATACCAGTAATCGGTGGTCTTGTAAAGAAACTCCGCCGCATCCGAAAGCACGGCAAAACCGTGCGCGAAGCCTTCCGGTATCCACAGCATGCGCTTGTTTTCGGCGGACAATTCCACTGCGGTATGCCGCCCGAAAGTCGGCGAGTCGCGGCGTATGTCCACTGCGACATCGAGCACCGCGCCCTGCACGACACGTACCAGTTTTGCTTGCGGATGTTGTATCTGGTAGTGCAGGCCGCGCAGCACGTTTTTCGCCGAGCGCGAATGGTTGTCCTGCACAAAGTCAACATCGCGCCCTGTCAGCCCGGCAAATTTGCGCCGGTTGAAGCTCTCGAAGAAGAAGCCGCGCTCGTCGCCGAATACCTTGGGCTCGATAATCAGTAAGCCGGGAATGGCGGTCGGGGTCGCTTTCATCCGGCGAAGCTCTTTTCTTTGAGCACCTGCATCAGGTAGTCGCCATAGCCGCTCTTCAGCAATGGGGCGGCGAGCCTTTCCAGTTGCGCCGCATCGATGAACCCCTGGCGATAGGCGATTTCTTCCGGGCAGGCGATCTTCAACCCCTGGCGGTGCTCGATGGTCTGGATGAACTGGCTCGCTTCGAGCAGCGATTCATGCGTGCCGGTATCCAGCCACGCATAGCCGCGCCCCATGATCTCGACGGACAGCCTGCCGCGCTCCAGATAGATGCGGTTGAGATCGGTGATTTCCAGTTCGCCGCGCGCGGAGGGTTTGAGATTGGCGGCAATATCCACCACTTCGCTATCGTAGAAATACAGGCCGGTGACGGCATAGTTGGACTTGGGCTGCAATGGTTTTTCTTCCAGCGAGACGGCGCGCCCGCTGTCGTCGAACTCGACCACCCCATAGCGCTCCGGGTCGCGCACATGGTAGGCGAACACCGACGCGCCGTTGTTTTGCCGCGTCGCTCTTTTTAACTGATTATGAAAAGAGTGCCCGTAAAAAATGTTGTCGCCCAGCACCAGCGCGGAGGGATGGTTGCCGATAAACTCCCGCCCGATGATGAATGCCTGCGCCAGGCCGTCCGGCGAGGGTTGCACGGCATATTGCAGATTCAGCCCCCACGCGCTGCCGTCGCCGAGCAATTGTTCGAAACGCGGCGTGTCCTGCGGTGTTGAAATAATCAGAATGTCGCGTATCCCCGCCAGCATCAGCGTCGACAGCGGATAGTAGATCATCGGCTTGTCATAGATCGGCAGAAGCTGCTTGGACACCGCCAAGGTGACAGGATGCAGGCGGGTGCCGGAGCCGCCTGCGAGGATGATGCCCTTTCTGGGGAGTGGGGAGTGGGGAGTGGGGAGTGGGGAGTGGGCTTCTGGTAAGTGGGGAGTGGGGAGTGGGGAGTAGGTCATTGGGTGCTCCATTTTTTGTGTAACCCGGTCAGTAATTTTCCGGTGCGATCAGTCAAGTCAAAGGCGGCGTGGTCGGGTTTAACAAAGTCAAGCATCGCTGCCAGTTGAAGCTGGGTTTCTAATTCTGCCAGCGATCCCCGTGCGATACCGATGAAGTGCAAATATTCTTTTGCACCGTTTCGGCCAGCACCCTCGGCAATATTGCTTGGTATAGACACGGCTGCGCGCCTCATTTGTTGAGCAAGTCCATAACGTTCTTCTGTCGGGAAACCTGCGGTTAATTGGTAGACAGCTTTAGCCAATTGCATCGCAAATTTCCACGCTTCGAGTTGTTCGTGCGGTTTTCCCACTTACTACTCCCTACTTACCACTCACCAGAATCTCTGCGAGCATGCGTGCCACGCCATTCTGCCACATGGGCAGGGTCAAACCAAAGGCACTTCGCAGCTTCGCGGTATCCAGGCGCGAGTTAAGCGGGCGTTTGGCCGGTGTGGGGAAGGCGCTGGTCGGAACCGGCTGGATCGCCTCGGGCGCGACCTTAAGCGCGATGCCCGCGCGCCGTGCATGGTCGAGAACGAAGCCGGCATAGCCGTGCCAAGAGGTCTCGCCGGCGGCAACCAGGTGATACAGGCCGGACAGCTCCGGCCGTGCGGCGCGGATCGCGTGGGCGGTGATATCGGCCAGCAGATCGGCGCCGGTGGGCGCGCCGATCTGGTCGTCGATCACGGTGAGGCTGTCGCGCTCCTGCGCCAGTCGCAGCATGGTCTTGGCGAAGTTGCCGCCGCGCGCGCCATACACCCAGCTGGTGCGGAAAATCAGGTGTTTGCAGCCGGATTGCCGGATGAGCTGCTCGCCTTCCAGCTTGGTCGCGCCATAGACGCTGAGCGGTGCTGCAGCATCTGTTTCACGCCAGGGTTGCTCGCCGCTGCCGTTGAATACATAGTCGGTGGAGTAATGGATCAGCCAGGCGTTGCAGCGTTGGGCTTCCCGCGCCAGCATGCCGGGAGCCAGCGCGTTGATCGTGCGGACAAGTTCCGGCTCGCTCTCGGCCTTGTCCACCGCCGTGTGGGCGGCAGCATTGACGATCACGTCCGGCGCTACGGCACGGATCGTCTGAATCAATCCATCAAGATCGGTGAAATCGCCGCATAACTCCCGGCTGTCGGCATCCAGCGCGACCAATTCGCCCAGCGGCGCAAGGCTGCGCTGCAGTTCCCAGCCGACCTGGCCGTTCTTGCCGAACAGCAGGATTTTCATTGATCCCGCCCCGCGTAGTTTTTTTCGACCCACTGCCGGTAATTTCCGGACTGCACGTTGTCTACCCAGCCCTGATTGTCCAGATACCATTGCACGGTCTTGCGGATCCCGCTCTCAAAAGTCTCGGCAGGTTTCCAGCCCAGCTCGCGTTCAATTTTGCGCGCGTCGATCGCATAGCGGCGGTCATGACCGGGGCGGTCTTGAACATAAGTGATTAAAGAACGGTAAGTGGTAAGTGGTGAGTCGTGAGTGGGGAGCGGGGGTTTCCCACTTCCCACTTCCCACTTCCCACTTCCCGGTTTCAAGGGGCGCAGTTCGTCCAGGAGATCGCAGACGGTATGCACGATTTCAATATTGGCTTTTTCGTTCCAGCCGCCGACGTTGTAGACCTCGCCGACTTTGCCTGCTTCGAGTACACGGCGGATCGCACTGCAATGATCTTTGACATACAGCCAGTCGCGAATCTGTTGCCCGTCGCCATACACCGGCAGCGGTTTCCCGGCGAGGGCGTTGACGATCATCAGCGGGATGAGTTTCTCCGGGAAGTGGTATGGGCCGTAGTTGTTGGAGCAGTTGGTGGTGAGCACCGGCAGGCCGTAGGTGTGATGGTAGGCGCGCACCAGATGGTCGCTGGCGGCCTTGCTCGCGGAGTACGGGCTGTTCGGCTCGTAGCGGTGCATTTCGCTGAAGGCGGGATCGCCCTTCGCGAGCGAGCCGTATACCTCGTCGGTGGAGACATGCAGGAAGCGGAAGCCGGGCTTTTCTTCATCCGCCAGGCCGCCCCAATAGGCGCGCACCGCTTCGAGCAGATGGAAGGTGCCGACGATATTGGTCTGGATGAAATCTTCCGGGCCGTGGATCGAGCGGTCCACATGGCTTTCCGCCGCGAAATTGATGACGGCGCGCGGGCGGTATTGTGCCAGCAGCTTGGCCACCAGTTCAGCATCGCCGATATCGCCGTGCACAAAGATATGGCGTGGGTCGTCCTTGAGAGAGGCAAGATTTTCCAGATTGCCCGCGTAGGTCAGCTTGTCCAGGCCGATCACGGCCTCGTCATGCTGCGCCAGCCAGTCCAGGACGAAATTCGCGCCGATAAAGCCGGCGCTGCCGGTAACCAGGATCATGTTTTTTGCTGCGCCGGGCGGGGCGCGTAGGTTTAAAGTGGCGCGATTATATTTGATGCATCTGGCCATTCATATAGGCCGTTCGGCATATTGACTTATTCCGGAAAAATCAGCAGGCGCAGCATCTTCATGCCCGCCTTGGATGCCAAGCACAGCAAGCGGATGGGTGCGCATAAATGACAAGGCCGGCTTAAGTCGGCCTTGTTATCGCGTCTTGCCGTGAAGCCTAGTATTGCAAATCATAAATTACGAAACATAGTTTGGAACCTGCCTGCATCCTCGTAGGGCGGATGAGCCGCAGGCGTTATCCGCCGAATGAAAATCATACGGCGGAAGGCGCTGCGCTTTTCCGCCCTACAGGTTTTGAACTTGTTCCGTTAATTCTGCAACGCAATACTAGTGATGCTCGTGCCCGTGCGCCGCTTTTGCCGCCGGGGCAGGCATGCTGCTCAGTTTGGCGGGGTCGGTCTCGCCGTTGATGTTGATGATGTTGAGCTTGCCGGCGCCTTGCTTCATGTCGTCGGAAAAGTCGTATACTGCGCCTACCACCAGCAGCTCGCCTTTTTTCACCTGGTCTGCCCATTCCTTGAGTGCGGCGGCAACCTGGTTGTTGACGTTGGTCTTCACGCCGTCGATGTTGGCGCCGCCCTTGGCGATATTGATGGTGTCCAGTTCCTTCTTGATCGGCTCCTCGAGCGTCGAGTAATCGCCGCCGGCAGCCTTGATCGCGCCGCATGAGGAGTGGCCGATGAACAGCAGCAGCGAAGAACCCAGATGGTTCACGCCGTACTGTACGGAGCCTTTGGCAGTCGCCAGCTGGTTGCCGATATTGCGCACCATGAACAGATCGCCCTCAGGTGTCTTGTCGAATGCATTGGTGTGGACGCGCGAGTCGGAACAGGTCACCACGGTGGCGCGCGGCGTTTGGCCTTTAGCCAGGTTTTTGAAGAATGCCGAGTCGTGTGCCGCAATGTAGGCAGCATCGG
>Ga0209211_10012879_pt1 | contig 10450 bp, 11 predicted proteins | sample RifGroA2_FD_183992 | JGI IMG/M metagenome (GOLD analysis project Ga0209211, IMG submission 183992) | Groundwater microbial communities from Rifle, Colorado, USA - Groundwater A2 (SPAdes) (version 2) | ecosystem: Environmental > Aquatic > Deep subsurface > Groundwater | place: Rifle, Colorado...
ATGTATTTAACGATCTTTCGGACTTCTCCGCTGACCGCCTGCATCCATTCAAGAAAAATAGGCCGATCGCGTCTGGGAAATTGCCAATACCAATGGCGGTTTTTGCGCTAGTCACCGGGTTTGTGGTGGCATTATATTGGGCTTCCAAGATCAATATGTTTTTCTTTTGGGCGTGCGTGACCTATGTGGTAATTCAGTTTTTGTACACTATTTGGCTGAAAAAGGTGACCATTATTGACGTTATTGTGGTGGCGTCAGGATATATTCTTCGAGTCTATGCGGGGGGTCTGGCGATCGGCGCCCACATGGACGTTTGGTTCCTTTTGACGGTAGTCTCGGCTTCGTTATTTCTGGCAGTGGGAAAGAGACGGGGAGAGCTGACCCTTTTAAAAGCATCGGCAGGGGCAGGACAAGTGAGGGCGACCTTGAAACATTACACCGAGTCGCTCTTGGACATTTATACAAGTATGTTCGCGACGGCAACTTGGCTATCCTATGCATTGTTCTCTTTTAATCACCCGGTGATTATCCCGCGAGGAAGAGTCCTTACGATCATGGCGGACCTGCCTCGGACTCTGATTTCGGCAAAACTGATGATGATCACGACGCCTTTTGTGATTTACGGAGTAATGAGGTATTTGCAGTTAATCTATGAAAAAAACGAGGGGGAAAGTCCGGAAAGAATTATCCTATCCGACAAACCAATCATGGTAACAGTGGTGATTTGGGGAATGCTGGTAATAGGTTTGCTCTATTACGTCGGGGCGAACTAAGCTAATTATTCAATTTCGCGTAGGTGGCGCTAACATAGCCCTTTTTGCCGGTGAGATACTCAATCTGATACCAAGAGCCACTAGTAGAAACGTAAGGGAATTTGTCACCGGTATTGACGATGGCGATGATATTGTTGCCAATGACGTTTTCCGAACGGACCTTGAGGTGGTTGTTGTCCGGGGTAGCCAGTATTTCGACGTATGGTTTTGGAATAGCGGAGCTTGTCGCTTGTTTGGGAAGAGGAGTGATTTCGACGACACCCGGAGTGAGAGTGGCCGAAGGTGTCGCTAAAGGTGTCGGAGTGGGGGTGGGGATAATGTCTTGAGCTCCCAGCTGAGCGCTGATAACAAGGCGTTGGCTGGCGAGGACTGAGGCCTTGATGACTAGATCCTGATATCCGGGGGAGGTGAGGGTGAAGGAGTGGGCGCCGGCGGAGATGGAGTCACTTTTGAAAGGAGTCAGGCCAACCGGGGCTCCATCGACCGTAACCGAAACCGTGTCCGGAAAGCTAACCAAGTTCACTTCCGTGGCGGCTTTGTTGGTCAAGGTCTCGAAAGATAGGGTGTAGCCATGGGCTTTGGTCGGATCAGACGCTAGCTGGCGGTCGACGACGGTGAGGACGCCGGGATTTAGGGTGACCTTGCCCTCCCAGGGGACGAGGGTGGTGTCGGCGGCCGTGATTTTGATGTTATACGTTCCCGGTTTTTGGCCGTTTTGGTAAACTGGGGTTTGACCGAGAGATTTGTTATCCATAAAGACGCTGGCTTGGGGGTTGGCGGTGATTTGAATACCGGCTTTCTTGCCCCCAAAAGGCAGAGAACAGCCCGCCAATAAGATGGAGGTGGTGAGAAGAACTATGAGTCGTTTTACTTTCATAATCAGGTTCAGTATATCAGATGATGTTAAAATATGAAGGTCTTAAGACCGGGTACCAGAGTGGTCTAATGGCGGGGACTGCAAATCCCTCGATTCATGGGTTCAAATCCCATCCCGGTCTCCTGTGGAAAAAGTGAATGAAGAAAGAATAGGCTTGTATGATGATTTGGTATGACCAAGTTGATCTTTGGAATATTGGTGCTGGTGCTCCTTACGGGAACCACCGTCAATTTTTTGATTTGGCCTAATTCTTATCTCGGACAGACAATAATTTCCTTTCAATTGAGATCTCAAGTGCGCAAACATGTCGAGGAGGCGCTTCGCAAGCCGATCAAAATCAAGTTGGAAGGAAAAGAGTTTGAGACAACTTATTCCAATTTGGGTATCAGTATGTCTGTCGACAGGACTTTGGCGCCTTTGGAGAAGATTGATTTTGGACAGAAGGTGAGGATGTGGATATCGGCCCTAACGACACCGACTCTAGTTCAACCCATATTGGTGTTTGATTCCACCTTCGAAGACCGCGTAAATGGTCTAATGTATCCGGTAGAAATCAAGGAGCGGGTGAGCTTTGACAAAGACAAACTGGCCTTTACCTATATTTCTGACGGAAGAATGAAAAGGATTGACGTCGATGGCTTTCGACGACGCCTAATTACGACCTTCGGACAAACGGAATTGGTGATCGAACCGACAATAATCAATCTGAAGAGTGACATAGAAAAGAAGGCAGAGGAAGAAAATGTCCTGATAGATAAGGCTCTAGCCAGACCGATCGAGATAATATTTAGAAGGGGGGACGGGAAGGTGACAATAAGTCTTCAAAGGAGAGATCTTTCTGGTTTACTTGATGGCGCAGATGAATTGACGACGCCTATGTATCTTAGGGTGGATAAGGGTAGACTGGCTAGTATTTTGTTCAACAAAGTGGGCTTCGCGGTGCCGGTGGTCTATGTAGCGAACAGAATTGAAAATGAAATTCTTGCCAGACAGACAACAGATGCTAGTTCTCCTGTCGTTTTGGGGGATGACGACGGACCAAATTCAGATGGAACAGAGGCGGAAAAATATATTGAAGTAGATGTGTCACAGCAGAAAATGTTTCTCTTTGGGAATGGCAACTTGTTAAAGAGCTTCCGGGTATCAACGGGTCTATATTATCCGACCCCTTCCGGGAAATATAAAATCATCAACAAGTCAACGCTGGGGTATTCAGGTATCTTTGATGTATTTATGCCTTATTGGATGGCCTTTAGTTATGCGAAGGATTTGGGTGCCTATCTTGGGATTCACGAGCTACCATATAGGCTTTCCGGTGGAGAAAAATTTTACCGTTTTGGAAATTACATCGGTCAAAAGAAAACGGGTGGATGCGTCGCTCTGGCGCCGGGGGATAGCCGGGAGGTGTATGACTTTTCCTTTCCAAACATGGATGTCCTGATATACAACTGACAAACTAGATTTCCCTAGCTTTGATTACTTCAGTGCTTCAGAGTCGGAACCCAAATTTATAATATATTCTCCGTCCGGATCTGTACGGGCGGTTTTGCGGGCACTAATTATTTTCATGGCGTCTTCGCGATCAACTATTTTAACTCGCTGTGATACGTCGACTCCAACATTGATTGCATCTTCACAGCGCCGAATATAGCTCCAAGTGAAGGCGTCGGCATTTCTTTCCCTGACAAGATCCTTTATGCTGAGCCGGAGCCCAAATGTGTCAACCAATTTACCGACGTTTGTCTTGAGTTTGTTGACAGAGGGGTGATTAATTCTGCTGAGTAAACGAGCTAGATAATATGAGGTACCTAAGGAGACGACTTCATATATACGTAGTTCTGGTTTCTGAAAAGCGTGGCTGATTTCATGCGACAGAGTTCTTCCGACGAGATGAGAAAGTCGTCGTTTTGGGTCAGATGAAAAATTCTCATTAATTAGATTTATAGGGAATAATGTGATTCTCCTTGGGTGAAAACTTAACAAACCCAGATCTTCTCCCCAATCAAGATTGATGTGGGTTTCGAAGCCTCTAGATTTGGCTGTTTGGACAAAATCGATTGCCCGCCTGGTCTCGTGATTGAAGAATATTTGATTGTTTAACTCGAGTTCATTCTCATGGGCGGTTGGAACCATTTCAACAAAGGAGGCACAATGATTTTCAGCAGATTCATCTTGTCTGACGACGAAGCTTATACCCGCACCTGAACGATAACATTCCACACGAAATCCTTCTTCTGAGGGAAACATAATGTAAAGCCTATTGAAGCCCGCTTGAAAATTTTCTGGAATCTCGATGGTTGATATATGGGAGGCTTCAAAATCCTCAATAAATCTGTCGATGTTAAAACTTTTTATACTCGAAAGTGCCTCTTTCTGAATCCTGGCGACACGCTCCCTTTCCTTGAGGTTTTCTTGTATTACCTTATTGGCGGGTGTTTTATCGACTCCAAATTGATTAACGGCGGTTTCTATCTCCCTTGGTACTAGGACCTCTCCTCTGTCACCCATGGGCAAAGTATATCAGTTAGACTGTTTCTGTTACTTTGATGATTTGTTCGATGAGGCGATTGCTGTAGCCCCATTCGTTGTCGTACCAGGCCATAACGAGGTCAACAATGGAGGATTCCGGGTGCTTGATGAAACTATTTTAGGTTAATCTCTTTACCCCATCTCTCTTGGGTAGATAGTTTTTTCGGGTGGAAATTTTTCGATCGGATTCGATTTCGAGCTTCTTCCTGGCGTCGCCGGCAATCTTTCCGCCTTTTCTGGCGGCGGTTTTGTTTTCGATGAAGCCCTGAGCGTCCTTGTTTTTGGCTATTTCGGTGGTCGAAGCTTCGCCGAGCATGGAGAAGATCAGTTCAAGGTCGTCCATGTGATCGCGCAGATTTTCTCTCTTAAGACCCTTGAACTTTTTGTATTCGGACGGAGTCATGTCAAATGTGGCCTTGGAGATTTCGGCAGTTAGAATGGCGTATTCTCTGTCTCCACCCACATCCCGTTTCTTCCACTCATCGGTTAAGGTTTCCCGAACCTCAATGCCGCGCATCCGTTTCTCGATCCAGGAATCTGGGTAACCCTTGGCTTTGTATAGAGCTCTGGTTCTTTTGGTTGCCAGTTCCGGATCTTCGATTTCCTGGACTCGTTCGTAACCGACTCGAGCTAACCAACGTTTGAATGGCTCGGCTTTAGGAGAGGGGACGGACTGGATGATGCGAAAAATACCTTCGGTGCTGGCACAATTTAACTTTTGCATACCACCTCGCGTCTTAACCGTAAGGGGGGTGGCAATTTGCCCCCACCCTTTGGAGAGTTCCGGATCACGTCTGCGCATGTCTTTGATATATCCATCTGGTTGAACAGAATCGGTTAGGGCCAATACAACATCAACGACCACAAACCACCATTCGTTGTTATGAATAGTCCTTCTAACTTCTTGTCCTTTGAAAATAGCAATTTTTGTCTCGGCCATAATTCCAATTTAGTCCGAAAATTACCCGAAGTCAATGGGTCTGGTTCTTACCTCAGCTTGAGGATTTTTTTCTCCTCGTCTTCGAAAAGGTACTTTCCTGCGCCTAATTCTTTTGCATTTTCGACGTAGGTAGCAATTCGCTCGGAGAGAAATCGCCTGACGGCGACAAGGTCAGGGTCGTTGGGAAAAACCAAGCTGGCAATCGGGGAAAGTTTTCCCAACAAGTCTAGGTTCGCCCGAAGTTCTTCTTCAAGTACCGCACGAATGTGGACCATATCCGCCTCGTTGACCTGGTAGTTTGCTTGAGCTTGTATTTGTCGCCTTTCTTCGTCTGTCAGCTCATCACCACCTTCTAGCCTCTCCTGGGCAAATGATCTTTCTCCATCAAGTCTAAGGTATGCCTCATAGTGCTCATTAATGTCTCGCCACACCTCTCTATTGAGTCGGCCGTGGGAAATTTCGTGGAGAGCTCCAACCAGATGTTCCGGTTTGTTCAAGGCGTGAGACAGAACTTCTCCGGTATTGGGGTCGAAAACCATGACCTCCTCATCAAGTAGTTTGGCAAACTCAGGCTGACTCTCGACTTCGGGGGGGGATGGAACAAACGAAAAATCAAAATCATCGCTTGATTGGTCATAAAGTATCTGTCCGTTAACAGTCAGATGATTCAGTCTGAACCCGCCAAGAATGCCAGCCCGACTATAAGGGGATCCTGATCTTAATGAACAAGTTATTTTTTGCCCCCCAAGAGCGTCTTCTTTGTCAAAACCAAAGTTAGCATTCCAATAACCAGTGTTTTTGTCAAAAGTTAATTCTGCTGACGGAGGAAAGAGATTGTTGAGACGTCCTCTTTCTTGCTCTAACCTTTCTTCTAGTTTTTCGCGAATGATTCGATCTCGCTCGGTCTCACCACTGGGATCTGGCATACCAGAATACTACACTATCTCGGTGACTTTGATGATTTGTTCGATGAGGCGATTGCTGTAGCCCCATTCATTGTCGTACCAGGCCATGATCTTGACGAGATCGCCGTCGACGACGCGGGTCAACCCAAGGTCAACAATGGCCGATTCGTCCCGGCCAATGATGTCTGAGGAGACAAGGGGTTCGTCGGTGACCGCCAGAATTCCCTGGTAGGGAGGGGTGCGGGAAGCGTCGATGAACATTTCGTTGACCTCTTCGACGGAGGTAGTTCGAGAAGTGACGAAGGTAAAGTCCGAGATCGAACCGGTGATGACCGGAACGCGGACGGCCAGTCCGTCAAACAAACCTTTGAGTTCGGGGACGGCTTCGGTAGCAGCAATGGCGGCGCCGGTACTAGTTGGGACAATGTTGGCGGCGGCGGCACGGGAGCGTCTCGGATCACGATGGCTATTGTCCTGAAGATTCTGATCGTCAGTGTAACCGTGGATGGTCATGAGCATGGCTTTTTTGACGCCAATTTTGGCGTGCATAATGGCGGCGACTGGGGCGACGCTGTTGGTGGTACAGCTGGCGTTACTGAGAATAGAAATGGCGTTGGCGTGTTCTTTGAGAAAATTATCGTTCACTCCTAGGACGACAGTCGGAATTCCGCCACCCTTGACGGGGGCAGAGATAACGACGCTTTTGACTCCCGCTTTCAGGTGTTGGCCGGCAAGCTCTTGAGTGGTAAATAGACCGGTGCACTCGGCCACGACGTCAACCTGATATTGTCCCCAAGGGATTTTGGCAGGATCGCGCTGGGCGAGGACAGGAATTCGGTATTTAGTATCTAGTATTAAGTAGCCTATGAGTGGGTTTTCGTCAGTGGCTTTCTTGGGGTCCTGAACATCTTCGGCTTCGACTGGATATGGGAGGCGGCCGTAGGCAGTATCGTACCTGAGGAGAAGGGCCCAGCCAGAAGCTGGCAGAGAACCAGAAGTGTTGATGGCGGCCAGATTGATGTTTCCGGTATGTTTTTTGAACCAGATACGGGCAGCAGAACGGCCGATGCGGCCGAAGCCATTGATAGCAAAATTGGGCATTACTTATAATTTATCATTTCTCATGGCTCATTGCTCAATTTGAGAATCCCGACTTGTTCCATGACCCTTCCCCAGATCAGAGGAATTTTATCTTTGAGATCATGTTTTAGGGCGAAGGGAAATTGCATAATGTTTCCTTGTAACCTAGCTAGCACCATTTTCATAGCAAAATCAGGCGAATTCACTAGATCACGGTTGGAATAACCGGAAAGTAGGCCTGAGAGAGCGAACTCTCCGTCGATCCAGTTGGCAAGGTCATCAAACGGTGAAGCCGAACGGCAGTTACCAAAATCGAGAACGCCAATGACTTGTTTCTTTTCTACAGAACAAATCAGGTGGCGTGGTAGAAAGTCCATATGAACGAGAACTGGGTGTTCTTCGTCGTATTTTTCATTGAGGTCTTCGGCAAGTTTGGCGACATCTTCAATATCAGATGGTGAGATATTTATAATTTCCGAGATTTGGGCAAGGGATGAATTTACAAATGAGATTTGTCCCTTTCGAAAGAGACTTAAAATTTTTGGGCCGGTTTCTACTGATGGAAATGGTCCGTAGGTGAGACAACCAATAGTATGAAGCTTGGAGAGCAATAATCCAGCGTGGACAAGGATATCTTTTCTGACAGCAGGATCGGTCACCTCGTGGAGTGCGGGTCCGTCAATAAACTCCGTTAGTTCAAAGGTCAATTCTTTTCCGTCGACTGATACTGGTGATATATCAAGAGTAGAAGGAACAGAGACTCCGGCGGCTTTTGCTAGATCTCTAGCGCTTTTTTCCTTGGCGATCAGATTGGCCTCTCTGGATATTCGCAAAACGTAACGCTTACCCTCGGCACCAACCACATAAACCTCATTCCAGGCACCTTGTTGGATTCTTCTTTCGATTTCTGCTTTCCTGTGGGTAACCTTGGAGACATGCCTGACAATAACCTCCGGGTGGGTGGACCATAATGCCTGCTTGGCAGCAACAACTTCTGGATTATTTACTCCGTTGTTCATGTTGGATAATTTGGAATGATGATGGTTTGGCCTTGGGGGAGAGGAGAGTCAAAGGAAACATCTTTGAGTCTGGGGTTGTGATCACGAATGACGGAGGCGTAATAAGGAAGGCCGAAGTAACGAACGGCAAGATTGACAAAAGTTTTTTCGGTATTGGTATTGTTGATGGTATAGACGAATGTTGGTTGAAAATTTTTTATTTCCTGGCCAAAAACAGGCTCGAAAACTGAGTCTTTGAGCGGGGCTTTGGAAAGGTCGCGAAGTTCGAAATGGAGATGGGGGCCAGTAGTTGCGATTCCAGTATTTCCGGAGAAGGCGATCAGCTGCTTGGGGAGAATGATCTGACCCAGGTCAACACAAAACTCTTTTAGGTGGACGTATAGAACGTAAATATTGCCGAGGCGAATGGCGAGGGTGTTCCCCATACCTTGGTGAAATTCTTTTCTAACGACAATTCCCGCCAGAGAGGCTCTGATGGGGGAGCCTTCTGGAAGATCGAAGTCAACCCCTGGATGATGGTTGTCAAAAACGGTGTAAAAGTCTTTGAAGTCCGGATTATTGGACTCATCGATCCAAAAACCGTGAGTGATTGGAAAAATGGTGAGATCAACTGGAGGCTCAAGGACGGGCATAGGGCTGGTTCTTGATGATTTCGAGAAGGGGGTGGGTGTCCGTGGCTAGAAACTCGAGCATGGCGCCGCCGCCGGTACTGACGAAGTCAAAGTCAGAGTAGGAAAAGCCTAGAGCGGGGATAGCAGCCAAGGTATCGCCGCCGCCGATGATAATCCGGGCGGGGGAGGCGACTGCGGCAGCAAAGACAGCTTTGGTGCCAGCCGTGTGGAGACCATCTTCAAATTTACCCAAAGGGCCGTTGATGACGACAGATTTGGCAGACATAATTTTCCTGGAGAAGAGGGCGATTGTTTCTTCATTGATATCCAAGCCGTCAGGAGTAAGACCAGTGGCAAACTTGCCCCCGATTAGGATGTCATCAAACTTATCCATAAGGTTATCCACATATTTCTTCTTTTCTTCCTTGGCGCCGGAGATGATTAAAAGGCTTGGTGTATCAGTACTTTTTGCGATTTTATTTAACTCCTCCACCTCACGATCAAACTGAATTCCAGTATAGGTGGGGATAATTTCGGGTATTATTCGGAGGCTGGCGGCACTGTTGTAAGCGGCAAAGGCTTCATAAACGTAAATATCAGAGCCTCCGGATAATTGTTCGGCGAATTCCCTATCACCTAATAGTTCACCCGGGTGGAAACGTAAGTTGTCGAACATGGCGAGAGGAAACTCTCCCCTGTCCCACTCCCCCGGAGAAAAACCCGAATCGATGAAGAAAATAGACCGATGTAGGGCTGTTTCTAGCCACTCTTGAATTGGTCTGAGGCTGAATTGAACCGATTTAGCTTCGGGACGACCCCATTATTAGGGTACTTTTGGCATTCTCAAGGCAAAGCTTGAGGGTGGGAAGGAGGGCGAGAAGACGAAAGTCATTGGTCACGTTCCCCTCCTCGATGGGCACGTCAAGATCGGCACGGAGAAGAACGTTTTTGCCTTTGAGGAGGTTTTGATTGATCATTGGTTCATTTAGTATAATACGAGAGAATGACAGACGAAGCACATACGTTGCCACGGAGGAGATATGGTCTGAAAACTGTGGGGGGTGAAACTAAGGTTATCCGTTTTGATCCTAATGCCCCCATTACTGCTTCGACCGAGGTAGCCCCACGGCCAAGAGTACTTTTATTAGCCCTTGATAGAATTGGATACAAGTTGGAGCAAGTTGGGAAGATTGAACAGCAAATTAACGAGAAGGATTTGGGTAACTTCATGTACGTTAACCCCGCAATGCAGATAGTAATTGAGACTAAAATCGAGAGTGACGATTTGTATCTTCCTGTTAAATTCGGGGTTAAGGCTGAATTGAAGCCTGATGCTGGCAAATATGGTTACGTTGTTGAGGAGATCGACGATACAGATCCCGTTACTTTAGGCACGAATGACGGCCATAGTGAGGATAAATATGGGAAAGATAGGAGATATCGAATTATTCAATATGGCGTACCAAAAGCTGAGGTGAGACTTAGTGCAACTACCACAGACGAGTATATGGCCAAACCGAGATTTCTTAATATTAAGGAGACACTTTTGGAATCTAGGTAACTGATGAGGGTTTCCCATGCTAAGAGGTTGCTGGCTTGACAATTATGGGGTAATTTGGTAGGATTAGCGCGGTCTGTCGGGTAATTATCAAATTAATAGCCTATCAGACTTTTTTGTTAGGTGAAGCTAATTAAGAGAGCAAATCACGTAAAACG
>Ga0209211_10012881_pt1 | contig 10448 bp, 8 predicted proteins | sample RifGroA2_FD_183992 | JGI IMG/M metagenome (GOLD analysis project Ga0209211, IMG submission 183992) | Groundwater microbial communities from Rifle, Colorado, USA - Groundwater A2 (SPAdes) (version 2) | ecosystem: Environmental > Aquatic > Deep subsurface > Groundwater | place: Rifle, Colorado...
GCAAAAATCAAAAGAGCCGGACTCTCTAATACGTAGCTTATCACCCAGCCAAAGCCGATGACAAGCAAGAAAAACCCGGTAAGATATAGCCAAGTCTTTCGGGTATTACTTTCTGCGTGAGTATACAAGTTCATAATAATCCTACGAATAGCGAATTTGTACGAATTTACGAATTCGTATATTCGTAGGTATCAAAAGCTGACCTTCGGGGCTTCACGCTGTTCCACGTCTTCGAGCTCAAAGAATTCCTCTTTTTTGAACCCAAACCCTCGCGCGATCAGATTTGAGGGGAATACTTCTATCTTCGTGTTCAAACTCATTACATTCGTATTATAGAAGCGCCTTGCCGCCTGGATTTTGTCTTCGGTATCGCGAAGCTCGCGCTGAAGCTCCAAGAAATTCTGTGAAGCCTTCAAATCAGGATAATTTTCAGCGACCGCGAATAAACTCTTGAGGGTCTGGGAAAGCATGTTTTCTGCTACGGCCTTGTCATGCACTCCCTGCGCGCCCATTGCCCGCGCCCTTGCTTCCGTAACTTTTTCAAACACGCCTTTTTCGTGCGCCGCGTATCCTTTTACGGTATTCACCAAGTTAGGAATCAAATCGTATCTTCGTTTTAACTGCACGTCTATATCTGAAAACGCCTCTCTGACTCGGTTGCGCAATGTGATTAACCGGTTGTACATAAGCACAACCCACAAAGCAATGGCTCCAATGATAAGTAAAATAAGAACCGTCTGATTCATAAAAGTAGCCCTTATTAATTTTCTTATACTTCAATCATAGCAGATTCCCCTGATATTTCAAATAAAAGTCCCCTCTTCACGGGCGCGTGTGGGGGACTTGAACTTTAAGGGAGCGGGATGTGCCCGTCAGCGATACTCGGCATTGTTACTGCGAGTGTACTCATCCCGAAACGCGGAACCCGCATACCTTTGCCGGTACCGGGATGGTAAAATTCCCAGAAGCCTCCGCGCGCCACCATCTCCACAGTAAGCAAGCTAAGCGCTCTTGCCTCTGCGCGATACCCTTGCCGCACTAATCCTTGGACGAGGAGCCAATTGGGGATTACCCAACTCCCCCCTCGCCACAAGAGACGTTCGATTCTGTCTGGGTCGAACGTCGGTTCGTCGACTGCGACAGATGGTATCGGGTAGGACGTCCAGAACTTGTTGGGATTGGTGAGATGTCCCACAATGCTTGTGGCTCTATCTTTTGGTAGTCTCGGGAGGAGCAGAGGGAACAAATTCGATACGGTTACGCATCGAATCTTTTCATTGCCCTTTGCGAGGCTGTGGAACATTCGAGTCCCGTCGTCCCAACAGTGCTCGAGAACCGCATCTTCTGTTTGCCGGGCACAATGCGCAAGAAACGCTCGCTGCTCCACGCGTTCTGCCATCTGGGCCAATATGTACATCCCTTCGACCCAAATGCAGTTGAACATAAGATCTTCCACATCGAAACCGTCGTCTGCAACGATCCTCTCGATATCCCAGCCCATCCAACGATACTTTGCTCCACGCTTAAGCCAGGAAAAACCATGGAGCGCAGTATTGAGAATCCGATGCCGCCCCGGAATCCGCAGGATATACGGATCGAACTCCGGAGAAGAATCTCTCCCAGTTTCCCCCTGGTGAAAGTTGGAGACAAGGGCATCTTTGTCGGGATCCTGCCTCTCCCGAAAATAGAGGAAGAAACGGACGACCCGATCAAAGACTTCTCTTGTGAACTCCCGATCGTCAATCCACCACAGGGCTTGCGCGAGTAATGGGGGTTGAGAATAATCACTCTGCATCCACCCCAAAAAGGTGAACCGTTCTAATTCCCACAGAGGCCCATGTCTTTTCCGGTAGGCCATATGGGGAATGAATCCGTCGGGGCGCTGGCTTGAAAGCAACCATCGAAACTCGTTTTTTGCCTCTTCCTTTCTGCCGAGGAATGCCAACGCAATGGCATGAGCGCATGAATCCCACAGCCATCGGTGTCCATAGTGAGGCCAGGATGGACATACGTACTTCCCTCCGGTTTTCTCCAGGTTTCGCAAAAGCGTCGCGAGTGCTCGCTCCCGCAGTGCGTCTCCAGACTCTCTCGAGATATCCATGGCACTCTCCTGTTATGGTATTGCTGACTCCATCATGCATTGTTTTCTGATAAAACGCAACAAAAAGTGAACAAAATGTGCATATGTTTAATTTATACGAAAACGAAAACTCCCCGAGAGCGGGGAGTTTTCTGTTCCCATGTTTCCTGCTTTGTACTATTAGTCTCCGGGGCACAATTTTTCACTTGGTTTGGTTATTTTTCCAACGCCACAGAATCATTCTTGTAATCAACAACAAGCTTATAACCAAACAACTTTAGTAGGCCACCGCCAATTACCGCTGGGCCTTCAGAGATCAACACATTCATTTCCTTGGTATCGCCTTCCATTGCAACAAAAGCGAGCGAAGCTCTCATATACGCGTGCTCGCCGTTTGCCAAAAGAACTTGTTCTGTATGAGTTATTCCCAAACCAAGCTCTTCTACCATTTTCGAGGGTATTTTTACCTCACCGCTAAATCCAGTATCAATTAAAGCAACAATTTCTTGTATTCCTCGGTTCCATCCAACAATCAGAGGAACAAGTGGGCGATTTGCTTTCCCTAAAACACCGGAGATCATACCCCTACCCCAAGTTCAGCAAGAACTTCTGCGGCAGAAGAGCCAATTTTTACCACATAAAAAACTTTATCTGGGTGAGCTACGCGTGCTTTTTCCACTGCTTCGCTTGTGGTGCCCCCCAAATAGGTCTTTTGAGTCTCTGTCTCTATGGCTAAAAACCTTCCGTTTTGCTGGGGCTCGTATTCGTGCTTTATTCCTGCGTAAATCCTATTGCCCTCTTCGGCTAATTGCTGAATATTAACATTTTTTATGAGTTCCCCATTTTCCATAAAAGTATTATACCAAAAACCCTTCTAAAACAAAACCTGCCACATCCGCCAGCCCGCTATCTTTTTTTACTCCCCGATACTATAAAAATCAGCGGCCGCTAAAGTTTATAGTATGACATACAAATCCTCAACCCCGATACAATTTCTTGGAAAACGACAGCTCCTCTCAAAAAGTCTATCGTCTTAGTTATGCTATAGCAATACTAAAACGATAGTTTCTGCGGAGAGATAAATCACAGGAATAAATCAAAAAGTGAACAAAATGTACGTATGTACAACTTTTCCGAAAAAGAAAACTCCCCTTCTTCGGGGAGTTTTCTTTCCTCTTGTTCTCTGCTTTGTGCTAGTATTCCATGCCACCCATGCCGCCGGGCATTCCGGGGTTTTTCCCTTCCTTTTCCGGAAGATCTGCCACTACGGCTTCAGTTGTAAGAAGCATAGATGCCGCGGACACCGCGTTTTCCAAAGCTACTCTCACCACCTTGGTGGGATCTACTACTCCAGACTGAATAAGATCTTCATATCGGTCGGTAGCTGCGTTATACCCATATCCTCCCTCTCCCTTTGCGACTTCAGCTGCCACTACAGAACCATCTTTGCCCGCGTTGTCTGCAATTCTGCGAATCGGCTCTTCCAATGCCCGACGCAAGATTTTCAGTGCAAGCTGTTCTTCTGAATCTTCGAGATGCAATCTTTCCAAGTCCTTCGCGGCGCGAAGCAATGCCACACCACCTCCTGGAACAATGCCCTCCTCTACCGCAGCTCGCGTGGCGTTGAGCGCATCTTCTGTTTTGTGCTGGCGCGCTTTTTGCTCAACTTCAGTAGCCGCTCCCACTTTCACTACTGCCACACCGCCAGCAAGCTTTGCCAAACGTTCCTGCAGTTTCTCTTTGTCGAATTCGGAAGTACTTTCCTGCAGCACCGCGCGGATTTGTTTGATGCGATTTTCGATTTTATCTTTTTCACCCTTTCCTTCCACAATGGTAGTATTTTCTTTGGTCGCTACCACGCGGCGGGCAGATCCCAATTGCGAGAGTTCTATATTTTCCAATTTTAGTCCGAGCTCTTCGGAAATCATCTGGGCGCCGGTAATTGTAGCTATGTCTTCGAGCATCTCTTTTTTGCGGTCGCCGAATCCAGGAGCCTTTACTGCAAGCGTCTGGAAAATACCGCGAAGCTTGTTTACCACGAGCGTGGCCAAGGCATCGCCTTCCAAATCGTCTGCGATAATCACCAATTCTTTCTTGCCCGTTTTCGCCACAGCCTCAAGTGTAGGAAGAATATCCTGCACCGAAGAAATTTTCTTGTCGGTTACCAGAATGTAAGCATCCTCCAGTACCGCTTCCATGCGCTCTGCGTTTGTAACCATATACGGGGAAATATACCCACGGTCAAACTGCAATCCCTTCACAATTTCTTTTTGAATGCCAAAGGTCTGCGACTCCTCCACCGTAACGACGCCGTCTTTCCCTACTTCTTCCATTACTTCAGCAATAAGATTTCCGAGCTCTTTGTCTTCGGCGGAAATGGTCGCGACCTGCGCGATTTCTTCTTTTGTCGAAACCCGCTTTGACATTCCCTTTAGAAACGCCACAATATGCGCGGTCGCCTTTTCCAAACCTCGGCGCAAAGCCAAAGGGTTTGCTCCCGCAGTTACGTTCTTTAATCCTTCGCCAATTATGGCCTGCGCCAGCACGGTGGCGGTAGTAGTTCCATCTCCGGCAACATCATTTGCCTTTGAAGCCACCTCCTTGACGATTTCAGCTCCTATGTTTTCGATTTTATCTTCCACTTCGATTTTTTTGGCGATGGTGACGCCGTCGTTGGTAATGGTAGGAGAACCGAAGCCCTCGTCCAAAACCACGTTGCGGCCCTTGGGACCCAACGTTACTTTTACGACGTCGGCAACTTTATCGACACCTGCTTTCAATCGTTTGCGAGCATCCTCGCCGTACAAAATTTGTTTTGCCATAATATTTCTGCGAGTCTATTCAAGAATACCAAGAATATCATCTTCCTTGGCTATCAAATATTCCTTCTCATCGACCTTCACTTCGTTAGGACCGTACTTCGTAAACAGCACTATATCCCCAACTTTCACGTCGAGAGGCACGACCTTTCCCTCATCCGTTTTTCTGCCTGGTCCCACCGCAATAATTTTCCCTTGTTCAGGGCGCTCTTTCTGCGCGGTTTCTGGAAGCAAAATACCAGACTTTGTTTTTTCCTCTTGTTTCAGAGGTTCGATCACCACGTGATCAGCTAATGGTTTAATCTGCATACTATATATTATACACGTTAGCACTCTTGACCTTTGATTGCTAATTCCAGCCCCTATATTACAAAATCCTTCTTAAAAAGTCAACCCCCCTACACTACCCCCCTTAGGTACTGGCCGGTGTAACTTTTTTTGTTCTTTGCAATATCTTTGGGCGAACCTTCGGCTACTATAAAACCGCCCTCCTCTCCGCCTTCGGGGCCCAGGTCGATTACCCAATCTGAACTGGCTATAAAATCTATATTATGCTCTATAGTGACTACGGTATTCCCCTTGGCGACGAGCTCACCTAACACATACAGGAGTTTGCGCACGTCGTCGAAATGCAGACCGGTAGTGGGTTCGTCGAGCATATAAAGAGTTTTGCCCGTGGCTTTCTTGGAGAGTTCAGTGGCAAGCTTCACGCGCTGTGCTTCCCCGCCGGAAAGCGAAGGGGCTGGCTGGCCAAGCTCAATGTAGCCCAAACCCACATCGTTGAGAGTTTTGAGCTTTGAAGCAACGGGCGGAATATTTTTAAAAAATTCGAGCGCTTCTTCCACTGTCATTGCAAGCACATCGGCAATGTTCTTGTCTTTATAGATAATTTCGAGCGCCTCTTTGTTGTACCGCTTACCCTGGCACTCTTCACATTCCACATACACGTCGGGCAAAAAGTACATTTCGATTTTCTTTAATCCCTGGCCTTCGCACGCCTCGCACCGCCCGCCTTTCACATTGAACGAAAAGCGGCCGGCACCATACCCGCGAACACGCGCCTCTCTCGTTTTCACAAACAAATCCCGAATGTGCGAAAACACTCCTGTGTAGGTTGCCGGGTTAGAACGCGGTGTTCTCCCAATAGGCGACTGATCCACCAAGACCACTTTATCCAGAAAATTCTTTCCGATGATTTCTTTATGCAAGCCCGGTTCTTCTTTCGCGCGATAAAATTTTTTGAGAAGGGCTTTTGCCAAAATATCGTTTACCAGAGAACTTTTCCCCGAACCCGAAACGCCGGTTACGCACACAAACTTGCCCAACGGAATATTCACGTCGATATTCTTTAGGTTATGCTCACGCGCTCCCCTTATTGTCAAAATTTGGGGGGTGATGGTTTGCGCCTTGTTTGAAAATTTAACAACTTTCCTTCCAGACAGATATTCTCCCGTAAGCGTATCGCTCTTTAATAGCTGAATCGGAGTCCCCTCGAACACGACTTTGCCGCCATGTTTGCCGGCCCCAGGCCCGATGTCAACGACCCAGTCGGATTCTTTAATCGTTTGCGGATCGTGCTCCACGACAATTACGGTATTGCCTGCGTCGCGCAAGCGCTTGAGCGTTTTAATGAGACGATGCTGATCCCGCGAATGCAGCCCGATAGACGGCTCATCTAAAATATACAGTACCCCCGAAAGCTTAGAACCAATCTGCGTGGCCAGACGAATACGCTGCTCCTCTCCCCCGGAAAGTGTACCCGCCTTTCTCGCGAGCGTAAGATATTCCAAACCAACATCAACTAAAAACTGGAGGCGGCTCAAAATTTCTTTTCCAATGGGAGCGGCAATCCGTTTTTCTTGCTCTTTCAGCTTTTTCGGGAACTCCTGGAAAAATGATCGCGTTTCCTCGATGCTTGCCTGTACCACCTCATCTATAGATTTACCTGCTACATGCACGGCGAGCACTTCAGGCTTCAAACGCTTACCCTTACATACCTCACACTGCTTTTCCACCATATATTGTTCGATCTCTTCCCTTGCGTATTCAGAATCGGTTTCATGATAGCGGCGTTCCAGCCACGGGATGATTCCTTCAAAAGCGCCTACCCCATATAAAATCATATCGAGAGCTTTTTTCTCAAGCTCTTTTACGGGCTTGCTCAATGAAAAATGGTATTCGTTTGCTAACTCTTCCAGTTTCCACCAGAAAAATCCCTGTCGTCCTATTTTATGGGAAGCTTTTGCCCATGGGAAAATCGCCCCCTCGGCAATGGAAAGACTCGGGTTGGGAATAACGAGAGCAGGATCAACCTCGAGCTTCTCGCCCAACCCCTGACAAGAAAGGCATGCGCCGAAAGGCGAGTTAAATGAAAAAAGTCTGGGTTCAATCTCCGGAAGACTAATTCCACAATCCTCACAAGCGAAATGTTCAGAGAAAATCATATCCGGCTTGTTAGAGTGTTCCAATCCGACAATCACAATTCCCTTGCCCAATTTCAGCGCTGTCTCAAGCGAATCAACGAGACGCGTGTGGTCAATCTTGTCTTCTATCACCAGACGATCAACCACCACCTCAACACTATGTTTCTTTTTGCGGTCGAGTTCTTTATCGAGTATTTCTTCCACGCGATGTGTTACGCCATCCAAGCGCACACGAATAAATCCTCCTCTGTGCACTTCTTCTAAAACGCCATGATGCTCTCCTTTTTTCGCGCGCACGACCGGGCCCAAAATCGCAATCTCTGTTCCTTTGGGCAATTTCATTATTTGCTCTGCGATCTGGCTCACGCTTTGACGCTTTACTTCTTTACCGCATTGGGGGCAATGAGGAATGCCGATTCTGGCAAACAAAAGACGGAGATAATCATAAATCTCCGTAATCGTACCTACGGTGGAGCGCGGGTTGTGCGAGCCCTTGCGCTGGTCAATGGCAATCGCAGGGCTGATGCCCTCTATGCTTTCCACATCGGGTTTGTCCATCACACCAAGAAACTGCCGCGCGTACGCGGACAAACTTTCCACGTATCTCCGCTGGCCCTCTGCGTAGAGCGTGTCGAACGCGAGCGAACTTTTTCCCGAACCCGACAACCCCGTAATCACAACGAGTTTGTTTTTCGGAATATCAACATCGATATTTTTCAGATTGTGCACCCTCGCCCCCCTGATTTTAATGACATCCTGTGCCATATAGGTTGTTTATTATACTCGCATTTCCAAGAGCTTACAAGAGTGGGGCCATTTGACAGCCACGCTGAAATCGCATATTTTATATGCATCCTTCAGCCCAGGAGGAAGTCATGGCCTGGTTCGTAATCCAGGAAATTGGAAAGGATCCAATGATCATAAATAGTCCCTTGGAAAGGCCAGATATTGTCAGGGCCAACGCGCTCGGTACGGCGGTTTCCAGCCCGCTGCCGAGCGCGTTGGAAGCCGAGAAGCTGCGGGCGGATTGGGAACGCCGGCAACCACGCCCGTAGCGAGCCGGCGTTCATGAAAAGCCGCGCGACATTGCTCGCGAGGCTTTCTTTTTTTGAAACAATAAATGCATTGAAATGGCGATCGCCTTTACAATAAACATTACACTATGTACAATGAAATTGATGAAGGAAAGATACGGAAAAATTGCAAAAACTATTTTGGTTGCGATCGGGATCGCCGGCGTTATGGTGGTTGTCGCCGCGGCTCCTGGCGTGCTCTTGGCGGCGAAACCTTTTCTGCAGCATCACCCGCAATTTGCTAAGAAAACAGAGAGACGGAAAGCAGCACCCGCGTTTGGACGACTCCAGAAAAATCGCCTTCTGAAAATAAAAAAAGTGGGCGGAAAATTCACAATAGAACTCACGAAAGAAGGAAAACAAAAATTCAAGCAAATTCAGCTTGAAAATCTCCGAATCGCAAAACCTCCCAAATGGGACGGAAAATGGCGCATTGTGATTTTTGATATTCCAGATAACACCATGCGATCTGCCAGAGAAATTCTCCGAGCACGCCTGAAAGGATGGGAATTCTATCCCCTACAGAAAAGCGTATGGATTTGCCCCTGGCCATGTGAAGATGAAATACGGCTCGTGGCAGAGCTATATGGAGTAGTTCCGTATGTACATATCATCGTGGCGGAAAAAATTACCGAGGATTTTGAAGCCAGAAAACATTTCGGCTTATAGTACCCCTACAGACTGTTTTCCGCAGTATCCATATACCATAGTCATGCATCGCTATATATGCTTAAGTAGTTTTCTTGAAATGGCGATCGCCATTTCAAGGAAGAAAACGAAGAGATTCACCCCAATGTTCGCAAACGACTATCTTAAATTGCAAACAAATCAATTTACTTCTCTGCTATAATAGTATTTATGGGGTTTCGATATCTCACAAAGGAAAAAATTGATAAAATTCCGAGAACGCCGGGAGTCTATGCCTTCAAACACGGAGGAATCCTTTTATATATAGGAAAGGCAGGGAGCCTGCGGGATCGGGTGAAAACCCACTTTTCCCAGCCGAGCTATCGCGACAATTTATTTGTTGAGCAAGTAGAAAAAATTGGCTTTGTAGAAACCAACTCGGAAATCGAAGCCCTGCTTTTGGAATCAAAACTCATCAAAGAGCTCAACCCGAAATATAATGTTTTATGGAAAGACGGGAAAAATTATTTTTTTGTTCTTACCACAAAAGAAGAATATCCTAGAATTCTTCTTGTTCATCAACAAGAAGTGCGGGGCACATATATAGGCCCATTTGTGGACGGCGGGGCGCTCAAGAGAACACTGCGAATCTTGCGCCGCGTATTTCCCTACTACACTACGAGAAGACACGAGAAGAAACCTTGCCAATATTGCCACTTGGGATTATGTCCGGGCCCAAATCCAAATAAAACGGGATATAAAAAGGCAATAAAGAATTTAGCCGCGGTGCTCCAAGGGAAGAAAACCTCGGTAATGCGAATCCTTGAACGAGAAATGCGCGAAGCCTCAAAAAACCAGCGCTACGAAAAGGCCAAAGATCTGCGCGACCAAATACAGGATTTAGGAATTATCTTTTCGCACGCAAAAGTATTTCGTCCAGCTGCAGAAAAAGCTTCTATCGATTGGCCGGCCACAGAAACGTATTTGCAAAAAATTCTTGGCACCAAGCAACGCATCTCCCGCGCAGAGGCATACGATATCTCCAATATTCAAGGGAAAGAATCTACCGGCTCCATGCCCGTGTTTATCGATGGCAAACCAGCCAAAGAGCACTATCGTAAATTTAAGGTGCGTATTTCAGGAAAAGCGAATGACTTTGCTATGCTACAAGAGGTCATCTCGCGCCGCCTCGCGCATGAAGAATGGACTTATCCCGACTTGATGATTATCGACGGCGGCAAAGGCCAACTGACTGCAGCTCTAAACGCGCTGCACAAATCCAAAATCCAAATCCCAAAATCCAAAATAAATCCTAAATACCAAATACTAAATACTCAATATGGGATACACGTTGCGGCGATTGCCAAAAAGCATAATGAACTCTTCTTGCCCGGCAAGTCAGAACCACTTCTTCTCCGCAATATGC
>Ga0209211_10012882_pt1 | contig 10446 bp, 8 predicted proteins | sample RifGroA2_FD_183992 | JGI IMG/M metagenome (GOLD analysis project Ga0209211, IMG submission 183992) | Groundwater microbial communities from Rifle, Colorado, USA - Groundwater A2 (SPAdes) (version 2) | ecosystem: Environmental > Aquatic > Deep subsurface > Groundwater | place: Rifle, Colorado...
CATCGCGGCATACTAATCCCATTCGATCGGAGCGGATAGATGCTGTGTATGCAATAAAATAGCCAAAGGGGTCGGCATCTCATTGCACTCGGTTAAGCGCAAAAATCTCTTGAAAGGCGCGAAACCAAACCCTCCCCTTGAAGGGGAGGGAGTTTGCCATCATTACGCATAAGTACTCCGTTTCATAAGTTCACACACGTATTTCTCAAGTTGCAGTTGTAGCCCGGATGCAGCGCAGCGGAATCCGGGAAGAACGGAGCGTCGCACTCCCGGATTGCACTGCGTTTCATCCAGGCTACGGTCTACAGTAATGGTGCATCTCATGAATTATGTAAAGCTCAATAAGTTAGTGCCATTGGCTCCTCCCCCTTGAAGGGGAGAGGGTTTACGCTGCCAGCGGCTTAACCGAGCGCCATGAGGGTCAGCATCACTTTTTCCAACGGCGCGAACCATCGCCGCGAGGCTCGGATCAGATTCCGGTAAGCAGCAAGTCCAGCGCAGCGATGATTTCATCGCGCTTGCTTTTCAGCGACGCAACTTTATTGCCCAGCGAACGGTTGGGGATACCCGCCAGCTCTGCGGTGGACATGACGACTGCCACGCCCTTGATTTTGAATTGCGGGTTGAGATGCTTTGCCGCCAGCCCCATTAACAACGAGGACAGAGACCCGCATTCTGGCTGAAATACGCTGTAGCCCATACAGCTTGGCTGGTATCATGCGCGCCGTTTGGAAAATTTGTATTTATTAATCAGCACTTCCCGAAAAGTAACTTTCACTTATGCCAATTATTTCATTAGACAAGGCCTGCCTCGCATTCGGGCATGTCGCACTGCTCGACCACGCCGATTTTCAACTCGATGAAGGCGAGCGCGTCGGCCTGATCGGGCGCAACGGCGGCGGCAAGTCGAGCATGATGCGCGTGCTGGCTGCTCAGGGAAATCTCGATGACGGGCTGGTGTGGCGCGCACCGACCGCGCGGATCTGCTACGTCAGCCAGGAGCCGGTGCTGAATGCCGATGACACGGTGTTCGATGCGGTGGCGCAAGGCCTGGGCGATTTGCATACGCTGCTCAGCGATTACCACCATGTCTCCCATCAATTATCCGAACCGGATGCGGACGTGGAAAAGCTGCTGGAGGAGATGCAGCTTTTGCAGACCCAGCTCGAAGCGCAGAACGGCTGGTCGATCCAGGCGCGCATCGAGACCGTGATTGCACGGCTGGATCTGGATGCCGACAAGCGCGTCGGCGAGCTGTCCGGCGGGCAGCGCAAGCGCGTGGCGTTGGCGCAGGCATTGGTGGCCGAACCGGATGTGCTGATCCTCGACGAGCCGACCAACCATCTGGATTTCGAGTCGATCGAATGGCTGGAAGGGCTGCTGAATAATTTTATCGGCGCAGTGTTGTTCGTCACGCATGACCGGCGTTTTCTGGATAACGTCGCCACGCGCATTATCGAACTGGATCGCGGCAAGCTGGCGAGCTTCCCCGGCAATTTTTCCGCCTATCAGGCAATCAAGGAACGCATGTTGAGTGACGAGGCGATAGTGAACGCCAAGTTCGACAAGGTGCTGGCGCAGGAAGAAGTGTGGATACGCCAGGGCGTCAAAGCGCGCCGTGTACGCAACGAAGGCCGCGTGCTGCGCCTCGAGCAATTGCGCCGCGACCGTGCGGCGCGCCGTGAAAAACTTGGCAAGGTCGAAATGACAGTGGACACCGGCGAGCGTTCCGGCAAGCTGGTCGCCGAACTCGACAATGTCTGCAAGTCCTTTGGCGCACGCAAGATCATCGACAGTTTTTCCTGCCGCATCCAGCGCGGCGACAAGATCGGCCTGCTCGGCCCGAACGGCGCGGGCAAGAGCACGCTGCTCAAGATCATTCTCGGCCAAATGGAACCGGACTCCGGGCAGGTCAAGCTCGGCACGAAGATTTCGGTCGCGTATTTCGACCAGCTGCGCGAGCAGCTGGATGACGAAGCGACGCTGGCCGACACCATCAGCCAGGGTTCGGATTTTGTCGAAATCGGCGGACAGAAGAAACATGTCATCAGCTATCTCGGCGATTTCCTGTTCGCGCCGGAGCGCGCCCGCTCGCCGGTCAAGAGCTGTTCCGGCGGCGAACGCAACCGCTTGCTGCTGGCAAGGCTGTTCACGCAACCCGCCAACGTGCTGGTGCTCGACGAGCCGACCAACGATCTCGACATCGAGACGCTGGAATTGCTCGAAGAGCTGCTGGCAAACTATGACGGCACGCTGTTTCTGGTCAGCCATGACCGCGCGTTTCTCGACAATGTGGTCACGCAGGTGATCGCCTTTGAAGGCGACGGCAAGCTGATCGAATACGTCGGCGGCTACGAGGACTGGGTGCGGGTAAAAAAATACCAGGCATCGATTGCGTCTGCCACATCCGGTGCAACCGCCAACCCCGCTGTTTCAACGCCACCGCGTGTGCCGGCAGAAAAACCCAAGGCTAGCAGCAAGCTCAGCCACAAGGAAGCGCGCGAGCTGGAAGAACTGCCCAAGCGCATCGAAGCCTTGGAGCGCGAGCAGATCGACATCGCCGCGCATCTCGCTGATGGCACGCTGTACCGCAGCGATGCCAAACGCGCCAAGCAACTGCAAGCGCGCAGCGAGGAAATCGGGGCGGAAGTGTCTGCGGCGATGCAACGCTGGGAGGAACTTGAGCGGCGTTCATTGGCGCTGTGATATCGGGCCGCTGATACATATTTTGCGACCTCTCGTCGGTTTTGTGTCGATTTTTGCGCCAGTTTTGTGCTAGAAAGGCACCGTCCGTTAAAACATTCAGCAGTTGGGTATCGACTCTCGCTTTAACATCATTTGTGAGGAGCGCGCATGAGCAAGCAAAAAGGTTTTTCACTGATCGAATTGATGGTTGTCGTCGTGATTGTCGGCATTCTCGCAGCGGTTGCCATTCCCAGCTACCAGAATTATGTCGTCAAGGGCAATCGCGCCGCCGCGCAGGCATTCATGATGGATGTGGCAAGCCGCGAGAAGCAATACCTGCTCGACGCGCGCACTTACACGAACAGCTTGGTTACGCTGGGGGTGACGGCTCCCACCGATGTCAGCAAACACTACACCATTACAATCGATGCGCCTGCTGGAACGCCGCCGTCCTTCACCATCACCGCCACCCCGACCAGCAGCCAACAGACGGCTGATGGCGCGTTGACGCTGGACAGTTCCGGTGCCAAGACACCACCCGGTAAATGGTAAAGACCAAATGAACACAAGGCGGCCTTCTTCCGGCTTTACCCTGACCGAACTGCTGATCGTGGTTGCGATATTGGGCATTCTGGCAAGCATTGCCTTGCCCAGCTTCCAGTCGCTGACCCAAAGCCAGCAGGTGAAGAATGCAGGTTTTGAATTGTTTTCCAGCCTCAGTCTGGCAAGAAGCGAGGCCATCAAGCACAACAATAATGTCACCGTGACCCCGGCGGACACCGCCGATTGGGGAAGGGGCTGGACGATAACCAAAGTTTTGCCTGACGGCACGACCAACACCGTCAAGTCGCAGGGGGCGCTGAAAGGCGTGTCCATAACCGCAACCGATATGCCAGCCAGCGTGGTTTACGCGAGAACCGGCAGAACGACTGCTGCAACGGCGCCCTCTTTTCAGATTGATGTCTCACCTGTAAATACAAATGTTCGTCGCTGCATCAAGATCGAGCTGAGTGGAATGCCGCGCAGCATTAAAACTACTGGAGCCTGCCCATGATTGCCCACCGGAAAAATGCCGGCTTCAGCATGATCGAGGTGTTGATCACCATCGTAATTTTGATGATTGGATTGCTGGGTCTGGCCGGGTTGCAGACGAAGGCGCTCACTGCGCAAATGGAAGCCTATCAGCGCTCGCAGGCGTTAATTCTGCTGAAGGATATGGTAGACCGGATTAGCGCCAATCGCAAAAATGCTTTGTCTTATGTGACGGAGTTGAATCCGGCTGCTTCTTGCCCGGCAGCGGGCGCCACCGTTGCCAGTGTCGACCTGAACGAATGGTGCAATGCATTGCTGGGTGCGGCCGAAGTGCAAGATACGGCAAAAGTCGGCGCGATGATCGGTGCGCGCGGCTGCATAACCCAGACGGTTGCACCGGCGAGCGGCGTTCCCAGCCAATATCTGGTAGCCGTGGCATGGCAGGGATTGAACAGTACCGCTATCCCAGCCATAACTTGCGGACAAAACCAATATGGCAATGAAGCCTTGCGCCGTGTGGTTGCGCTTCCCGTCACCATAGCGGATCTGCTTTGATATGAACTCTCCCATTCACACCCATGCTTTCACAAACCGGCAAACCCAGCGTGGCCTGTCGCTGGTCGAACTGATGATCTCTATCACCATCGGCTTGCTCATCCTTTCTTCGCTGACCACACTATTTGTCAATCAGAGCAGGACACGCGCCGAGCTGGATAAATCGAATCGCATGATCGACAACGGTCGTTATGCATTGGAACTGTTGTCTGACAATCTGAGGCTGGCGGGTTTCTACGGCAACTATATGCCCAGTGGCACACCTGCCGCCACGCCGGATCCCTGCAATTTAACGACCATAACTACTGCAGCAACCAATCTTGATGTGCTCCGCCATCATGTGCAGGGTTACAACGCTGCTACGGCAACAGCTACCGCCAGCCCACCCGCAGCCTGTGTGACGGCAGGCTTGACCTCATTAAAATCCGGTAGCGACATACTGGTGCTGCGCCGCGCCAGCACATCGACTGTCGCAGCCGCAAACGCGACGGCTGCGCCTAATAGTGCCAATACGGTTTATCTGCAAGTTTCGAATTGCTCGACTGATACTTCAGGGAGTTACCAGATTGCCATTGGCTCGGCAGCTTTTACTGCCTTCCAGAACAAGGATTGCGCAACTCCTGCGAGTTTGCGCCCCTTCATCGTGCAGGTCTATTTCGTGTCGCCCGACAACAACGCGGGCGATGGCATTCCCACGCTGAAGCGAATGGAGTTTAACCCAGCAACCGGCGCGTTTGTGACCACGCCATTGGTCGAGGGTATCGAATACCTGCAGATCGATTACGGGTTGGATGCCAATGCCGATGGAGCGGCCGACAGCTACATTGCCACCCCTGCGCTTGCAGATTGGCCAAACATCGTGTCGGTGAAAATCAACATCATTGCCCGGAATACCGAGCCGACTACGGGTTACGATGACCCAAAAATCTATACTCTCGGCCTGGCCGGAAGCTATACCCCATCGGGCGATGATCGCAAATACAAGCGCCATGCCTACACCCAAGTGGTGCGTCTTGTTAACCCGTCCGGACGGAGGGAGGTGCCATGATCTTATTGCGTAAACAGCAAGGCAGCACCCTGTTGGTGGCACTCGTCATGCTGGTGCTGCTGACCCTGATCGCGCTTTCCGCGATGAATGCCACCACAACCAGCATCCAGGTGGTGGGTAATGCCCAATTCCGTGAGGAGGCGAATACTGCCGCGCAGCAAGGCATAGAGCAAATAATCAGCAGCAATTTCACTGCCTTCCCGGCAGCGTCATCCGTTGCGGTGACCTTCGGAGCAGCGAGTTACACCGCACAAGTTGAAGTACCTACCTGCACGAGTTCCATCGGGCTCACAAACGCCGACCTGAATCCCGTCATTGCGGCTGACGCCGTTTGTCTCGGCAGCGGTGCGGCGGTTGACACCGGGATCGTGGGCGCCACGGGTGTCGTAGCGGCATCAGCACAATCGTGGTGTTATAAACAGAACTGGGATATCCGTGCCACGGTGGCCGACAGTAACACCGGGGCGAACACGGCCATGCATCAGGGCGTATTTATCCGGGTGCCGGCGGGTACGGGTTGCCCATCCTGATATTGATTGGTGGCGTTAGTTTGCCACAGTGAAGTAACTGATCTTATTGCAGTCTGGAGGTGTCATCATGAAAACGATGCGAGTCATATTAGCCGGTCTGTTAGTGGCTTTGATGGGTTATCCCGCAATCAGCCAAGCCGAGGATATCGATATCTACAGCGGCACGACCTCGAACGGCGTTCCCAATCTGATGTTTGTCGTGGATAACCCATCCAGCCAGAATAACAACGCGTCAGCTTGTACCTATTGGGATGGCACCGCCCCCAGCAACAACAACAAGGCCCTCGGGCAAGACCAGTGCGCGCTGGCCAACATCGTGCATGGCCTGTCCACAAATGCCGATGGCAGCGCCGTAATCAATCTCGGCATAACCACTGTGGCCGGGGTTTACTTCAAACTTACCCCGATAAACGACAGCATATACGCCGGCACCGACGCACCGCCCGGCTTAATCGCCGGCACCACCACCAACCGGCAAGCGTTCATCCTTGCCGTCAAGGCGCTTGCCCAAGCCACCGGCAAGTCCGGGCAAGGTTCAGAATTGCAGGAGACCTGGGCGTACTATACGGGCGGAAACGGGGGAACCACCGGAACGGGCATTCTTTCCCTCACGGATTACTCAGGCGCCCACACCACCGCTCCAACCTCATGCGCAAAGAATTACATTATCTATCTGAGTAACGTAGACAATGCCAATGCATCCCACCCACAGCAGTGGGATGCAACCGAATGGACCAAGCTTACTGCGTCTATAAGCAATGCGGTGGCAAACGGCACTCTTACCTCCGCTCAGGGAACAACGCTGGGAACGAAGCTGCCGAACATGCCGGCGCCTATTGGCGATCCCGGCGAAGGCAGGGAGTGGGCGCGATTCATGAGATCTGTCGATGTTAATACGACTACTGCCGGTACAGGATTGCAATCCGTTATCACTTACTCCGTCGCGACGGGCTTCACCGCAGTACCTCCTGCGGCCATCACAAGAGAAATGGAGAACTATATCAAGGCCGTTGCTTCATACGGTGGCGGCAAATACTATCCGGCAGGAGACGATAGTAGCGTTCTCACCAGCTCCATCCTGAAAATCCTGAATGAAGTGCAGGCGGTCAACAGCGTCTTTTCTTCATCCAGTTTGCCGGTCAGCGTGAATGCGCAGGGTACCTACCTGAACCAGATTTACATGGGCATGTTCCGTCCGGATCCGGACGGCAACCCAAGATGGGTAGGCAACCTGAAGCAGTATAGCTTCGTTGCTACACGTGATCCGGTCACCCACCTCATCAACCTGTCTTTAGGCGACAGTCTTGGCGCTGCCGCGATCAATCCGGCAACCGGCTTTATTACCCCCAATGCGGTCAGTTACTGGACTTGCGGCGGCAGTCCGAGCGTGCGCGCATGCAGCCCGGTGGCGGATGTCACCGGCGGTTTCTGGGTCAACGACGCGTTGAAAATTGCGGATAGCGCGGGCGGCGCCTATGATTTGCCGGATGGCGAATGGGTGGATAAGGGTGGCGCGGCGCAGATCGTGCGCCTGGCCAACCTGACGGATAATTATGCAACGGAAGACGCAACGAACACACACACGCGCAAGCTGTATACTTGCACCGGCACTTGCTCTGCCACTTCCCCAAATAATTTGCTGTCCAGCTATCTGTTTGCCAACAGCAACGCCAGCCTGACCCCCGCTTCCTTCGGTATTGTCGCCACCAAGACCATCGACAGCCTGACTCGCGACCGTGCCACCGCCACTGCCCACACCACCACCGCCCATGGTCTGACCACGGGGCAAGTTGCCCAGATCAGCAGTGCAGCGCAGGGTGAATACAACGGTTCGTTCGTCATGACGGTTACGGGTGCTAACACTTTCACCTACACCGTCGGTGTCTCACCGGCATCGCCCGCAACGGGAACCATTTCGGCAAATGTGCCGGCAGCAGGCGTCAATATCACCTCTTTGACCCGCTCTGGATCGACTGTGACCGTGACTGCAGCTGGCAGCGGCCTTGTCGTTAACGACAGCGTGAACATTTCCGGCGTCACGCCAACCGACTATAACGGTACTTGGCTTGTCACCGGCGTCAGCGGCAATGACTTTACCTTTACCGGCCCCGCCGAAGGTCCGACCACGCCCTCTGGCGGCGGAACCGCAGCTGTGTCAGGTAAAACCACCCGCACCATTGCGACCGCCACGGCAAATCCAGACCCCGGATTCGTGCGCGTTGGAACGCTTGTCACGGTAAAAACAATTGCCAATCATGATTTTGCCACCGGCGATCTGGTGACTATAGCCGGGGCTGCCGACAGTGGCTATAACATTGCTTCCCGCGCTATCACGGTACCGGCAGGCAGTGCAGGAAACAGGACTTTCACCTACACGCTCCCCTGCACGACACCCTGCTCTCCGGCTACGGTGCTGGGCACAGCAAGCAAGACCTCCGGATCAACTTTAACTGTCAATTCACTGACCCGGACATCATGGGTTGACGCAACTACTGCCACCGTCACCGCAACCACAACAGATGCTCATGGCTTGACCGGCACTCCCACGATCAGCATTTCGGGCGCCGCCCAATCGCAATACAACGGCACGTTCACCGCCGCCGTTACCGGCGCCAACACCTTCACTTATCCGATCACCACGGCTCCGGCAACACCGGCAACCGGCAGCCCGATTCTGGGCAGCAGCCTGACTGCGCCCGACCTGATCAACTGGGTGCGCGGCGAGGACAGCGGCGGGGATGAATTCGGCCCGGGCGGCAGCGTCACCATTCGCCCCTCGCTGCATGGCGACGTGCTGCACTCGCGCCCGGTCACCGTCAACTATGGCGGCGCGACGGTAACCATCACCGACACCGCTGATTCCGGTACTACCCGCACCGCGACAGCTTCGGCGGCGGATGTTGCGAAGATCGGAGCAATGGGTGCCCTGGCAAATATCACGTTTGCCAACGGCAATTCCTGCACGGTAACGGTCGCCTCGTCCACCACGTTTACTTATCCCACTACCGGCTGCGGCGCTGCCGGAGCGCAGACCGCAGCCACCGGTTCGTCCAATGTGGTGTTGTTCTATGGTGGCAACGACGGCGTGTACCGCGCCGTCAACGGTAATCAGACCAATCCCGCCGGTAGCACCCTTCCTGCCCCCGGCAGTGAATTGTGGGGCTTTATCCCGACCGAGTTCTTCAGCACGCTCAAGCGGCTGCATGATAACAGCCCGATATTGGATCTGCCTTCCACGATTCCAGGCATATTGCCGACACCGCAGAAAAAGAATTATTTCGCGGATGGTTCAACCGGCGTTTATCAGAAGTTGAATGCCAATGGCACAACCAATACCGCCTACCTCTACATTTCGATGCGCCGTGGCGGCAGGCTGATCTACGCGCTGGACGTAACCGATCCAACTGACCCGAAGTATCTGTGGAAAATTACCAATACGGGGGATTTCACCGAGCTCGGCCAGACCTGGTCGGCTCCGAAGGTAGCTCTGATTAAGGGATATAACGACGGCAGCGGCAACCCGAAACCGGTACTGATTTTCGGGGCCGGCTACGATGCCGGGGCTGGCGTCGCGGGGGACATGGGGGAAGATTCCGAGCCGGCCGGAACCAAAACTATGGGTCGCGGGATATACATCGCGGATGCGGTTACCGGCGCCCTGGTATGGCGAGCTACATATGGTGCCAGCTCAGCCTGTACTGCCGTCGGGATTTCCCCGGCGACCTGCACAGTAGCAGGGATGAATTACAGCATTCCTGCCGATATTACCCTGATGGACAGGGACTTCGACGGAATGATAGATCGCCTGTATGCCGTTGATGTGGGCGGTAACGTATGGCGTGTGGATCTGCAACGCGAAGGCAACCTGGTCCACAACACCCCCGACTACTGGCGGGTGAACCAGGTGGCGTCACTGGGCGGCAGTTGCTGCCCCCGTCGCAAGTTCTTCTATTCGGCGGATGTAGTGCCTACCACTAGCTACGACGCGGTACTGGTCGGTTCCGGTGACCGTGAGCATCCGTTATATACCAATGCGGCCGCTGACAAGCAGGATCGGGTTTTTATGCTGAAAGACCTGACTGGCAACGATGGCAGCAGCCTGACAACCCTCGTCAAGGCAGACCTATTCGATGCCACAAGCACTGCTTATGATGCGACTGCGTCCAGTTACAACGGCTCCATCATCCCCAATAAAGGCTACTTCATTGACCTCCTCGCTGGAGAGAAGGTCGTAAACGCGCCCCTCACGGTGGCCGGTTATACCTACTTCGGTACCAATCAGCCTACTGCAGCCCTCACGTGTAGTGCCAACCTGGGGATTGCCCGGGGTTACAGGCTGTCACCTCTGGGCGGAACCTATACATCCACCGTGTTTTCCGGAGGAGGGCTGCCGCCCTCCCCGGTGGCTGGCGTGGTAAGCGTAACCGTAGCGGGTGAAACTACGCCGTCGCTGGTTCCTTTTATCATCGGCGGCGGCGGCGCCCCCGATTGTGTTGGTGTTGACTGTACATCGGCTCTCGGCGGCGCCAAGCCAACTATCAGCGTTCCGACCAGTCGCACCAGGACCTACTGGTACCAGGAAATAGACTGATTCGA
>Ga0209211_10012884_pt1 | contig 10446 bp, 6 predicted proteins | sample RifGroA2_FD_183992 | JGI IMG/M metagenome (GOLD analysis project Ga0209211, IMG submission 183992) | Groundwater microbial communities from Rifle, Colorado, USA - Groundwater A2 (SPAdes) (version 2) | ecosystem: Environmental > Aquatic > Deep subsurface > Groundwater | place: Rifle, Colorado...
TTATTTGGCCGTTTAAGATTTTTGTGACTACTCCATGGACGGCTTTTTTAGCGAGCACTCTTCATAGTTTTTCTCGTGACACGCTTTATTTGCCGCTTGGAACTTTGTTTTATCAGTGGTCAAAAGAAGGTGGTGTTGATTTGGGAACAAGAGTGGTGATGCGCGAAGTTTCTCTTGATTTGGCGCGATCCATTGCTTTATTTACTTTAGCGGTTATATTTTATTTTGTTGAACCGTTGGGCATTCGTTATTATTTTATTGTTGCTGCATTTGCATCTTTAGGAATGATATTTTTTATTAGACCTGTCCCTAAATAGCATTTTGGTTGAAATCTCCATTTTTTGGCTTGTCTGCCGACAGGCAGGTCATAATCGCTTAAAAATTTCTTGGCTTACTTTCCTAGGAGTGATTGCAATTCCAAAGCTTGCTTTGGAATTGCCGAGCGACGACGGAAAGAAAGGAATATTCCATCGTTTCCTTACTTCCCGACGAGCGAGCGGAGAGACAGAACGAAGTTCTGACTATCCCGAGCGAGGATGGGAAGAAAGGAATATTTCCTCACGTCCTTAGTTTCTAACTAAGCCGCAAAATTTATTAAGCTATTCTGCCTTCCAAAAATGAAAATTTCATCCCAAAAGCCTATTCAGGGACAAGTCTGTTAAAAAAGTTAAAAAGCAATAAGGCACAAAAACTTTATTGATAAAAATTTTTATAATTATCTGGTTACAAAATTTCGCGTACGCGAAAAAATGTAACCGGTTTTTTATTTTTTATAAACAAAGATGTGAAAACCTGTGACCAATTTTTAGTTTTAAAACACGGACCAAAAACACCAATAACCAAGCGTTACATTTTGTCGCATATACGACAAAATGTGACGGGGTCAATAATCGTTTTTTTTGTTTTTTTGAAAAAACAAAAGCGTAGCATTTTATACACGATCGAATATAAAGTGCTACGATTTTTTTGTTGATTATAATCTTAATTTAGATAATTTATGAATAAAAAGAATTAATTAAGAACGGATCATTTTATGCTCGATCGAGCACAATATGATCCGTTTTTTTTGTATGCACACAGGTTTAATTTAATTGATCTGCTGGATGTTGACAGATTTAATGATTTGTGATAAAGTCAGTTCATCCTATAAAGATTTGAATCTCAAAAAAACTAAAAGAAAAAAAAGGAGGTGTTTGTCATGAGCTATACAAAGCGATTTGCCATTGGTACGGTGATTATTTGTTTAACGACTCCAATTATATTTGCCACCGGGCTTGACAATAGAATTCGTATTGTTATCGCCTTAATTTTGGTTGGGACTGGATTTTTTGGTTTCCAAGTTCCAGCCTTAGTACAGGCATGTCGCGAGCAAAGGGCTTTGGAACGTAATTTTCATCAAGGTATGATGCGGTTTGAAGTGGGATTGGCACAACTCACGTTTCTTGTCAGCCGTAAGAAAAAAAGTGCTGGCAACGGAAAATCATCGAGACCTATGGTCAACTAGCATCAAAAACAAAACGGCCCACTCGCTTGGGTCGTTTTTTTTTGCGTAGTCCTGCGTATGGTTTTGCGTGGTTTTGCGAAACAGTAAGAATTACTCAATCACCGCGCCACGACCAATAGCACCTGGGTCGCTCGGCATGTCAGTGGTAAGACCACCGACGCGTTTGGAAAGCATGATACCGGTTTGTTTGTCGCGTGCTTCGACCGTGGTATCACCGGTTAAAGCCACGAACTTTCCAACATCGCCGGCACCGGGCGTAATCTGCACTTCAAAGTTAGCACTTAAGGCATTGCCTCCGCGTTCTACACCATCAACTGAAAGGGTGACAGTTCTTGTTGCCGCATCCCACGATAATACTCCACTGCTTGTGTTTGATCGGTTGGTCCAAGTCACATTACTTGGAAGCATAGTTCTGATTTTTAAATTTTCCAAATTATGGCGTTGGCTCGGAATACTCCAGAGAATTTTTAGATTAGTGCTTTGCCCGACTTTTGGCGGTAATGCGCCACTGCCAAGCGGAGCATTGTCATTATCAAAATATCTGGCCTCAGTACTAAGTTCTAGTTTTGTGTTCAGTGTAATTACAATTGGCGTAGTCTGAAGTTCGCGTTCCGGAGAACTGCCAGCACCAGCTAATTTAGCTCCGGCACCAAAACGAATTTCGTCAGCTCCAGATACAGAGGTTGAGGCAGCAATTGGAACAGAAATATCAATTGATCCGCTGCCACCGGAAGAAATGGTTTTTAGTTCACTCAATTCTTTTGATGTCCAAGAATATCCGGTGCCGGTTTTTGTTCCCGGAACGCTAAAGTTGGCATTTGCCCAATTTAGTATTCCTTTGGGGTTTTCTTCAACAATCAATGATAATACCACTCCGTTTAAATTACGTGCTCCGGAATTTTCATAAGAAAGAGTCATGTTCAAGGTTTCCCCGAAATCAAGCGACCGGCTTTGGTCAGAACCATTGATAATCAATTTAAGGTCAAGATCGCTTTTTAAAACATCAGTAGAAACAATATCAGTGCGGTGAATTAAACGATCCTCGTTATTTTCAATTCCAACTGAAAAACCAATATCTTGTTTTCCGGTTGAGTCTCCGGCAAAGTGCCCGTGCACCACATAAGTTAGTTCTGTTCCCGGTTCAATACGACTCACTTTCCAAAGTTTTTCAAAGTTATCCGGTGTTGTTTCCGGGTTTGCATCTTTAAAAAGAAAACTATTGGTTGATTCAAGCTGGACAACAATATTTTCCAATGGTTCTTCGCCGGTATGTTTGAGAACATATTTATATTCAGCTTCTTGACCGGGTAATATTTCTTCCGGACCGGTTACTGCACCTTCCAGAACTGTCCCACTCATGAGGATTTGTTTGGTAGTAATTGATTCAAAGTCAGAGTTGATATTTCCCGGCCGGTAGGAGGCAATATTTTGAAAAGCGGTTGATCCGTTTCCCGGCCCCAAGAAAAATCCTTTTAATGTAATTTTATCTTTTTTACCCGATCCAAGTGATCCGAGTTGCCATGTATATGGATCAGAAGTAGCAACCGGAGTAGCTTCAATTATATGAAATTCGTCTGGTACCACCAAACGCATTTCTAAAGTAGCTAAAGCCATTTTTTCGTTGTTTTTGTATTCAAATTCATAAGTTTCAACTTCTCCGGCTTTGGGAAAATCTGGTCCATTGATATTTAAAGAAAGTCCGTTGCCTTCAAAACGACTGTAAGGTTTGAAAATAAAAAATCCGGCCCAAGAGACAGCGGCAAGCGCAGCAAAAAAAACCAACAAACCAATAATGATAGTTTGCGGTTTTCTTTTTTCCGGTTTAATGGTTTTGAAATCTTCTTGAGGTGATTCTTTATCTTGTTCGTAGATTTCTTCCAGAACAGTAAAATCAATTTTTTCTTTGACCGGTTTTTTAATCAGTCGTTCTTTTTTTATCAAAATTTCTTCGTCTTTTACTTCTTTTTCTATGAATACCGGCTTTTTTTCTTCTTCTGGTTTTTTTTCAATTTTGTTTTTGTCTTGTTTGGTCATATCAAAGTTGTAAAAGCAAACTGATGAACATGTCGGTTTCAAGCAGTGAGTTGCTTATAAAGGATGAATCGGAAATTTCACTTCCGGCGCCGCTATACCAGGCAATGCGAGCGTTTTGCGGCGGGGTGATTTCTGTTTCAAACATGGCTTTAAGACCGGATTGTTTTTGGACAAATAATGTATATGCGCTTTGTTGTGGCAGACCTAAGAAGCGAGCGAGTTTGCTTTGGACATCATTGATATCATTTAATTTCCAAGGAAGTTTGTAAGTAAGATTTACTGTTGTTTTTGCTCCGGGATCAACTTGCATCCAGTTTCCAAAAGTAGTGTATCCGAGCTCATCAATGATTTGTGTGCCGGTTGTTTCATCGCGCAGAGACTTCTTTTGAATTGTGGCGAGATCTAAATCAGGGACATAGTCAGCATCAGGTTCCTTGAAAAGTTCAGCTGGCGGCGCTTCAAAACCGCGCGTTTCTATAAGTGTGCTGCCTTCCGGAACAATAACTTTGACATAAGAAACATTTCGGACGCCGCTAAACAAATCATTTTTTGTGCCATTATGAGTTCTTGTAATTTCAACTCGATCAATAATGCTTCCGTCATCCATGATCTTGGCGCGATGACTGATTTTTGTATCAATTACACCATCAGTTTTTCCACCGGCAATATTGGCAATGTTTACTGAAAGAAAATCGCCATTGGTTTTTTTAAGTTCACCGGTCATTCCGGCAGTGGAAAGTGCGGACTCTACAGCCGGGTCGTTTGAATAAATTTGAATATCTTTGGTGCGGATGGATTCGCCAAGAATACCGAGCAATGATAAGAATTGCTCCGGTTGGGCAGACATGAGACGAGCGATAATAATCGGTGCCATTTCTCCAATTACTGCTTTTGGTTTGTTTTCTTCTTTATTGTATTCAAGCTCAACTATTTTTTGTGTTTCCGCAATAAAATTTTCTGCGGTAAACGTTCGTCCGTATTTTGGCATTTCAATCGGTCCCAATACTTCCAATAGTTTTGGAAGAATATCGGAATTTATGGCAATTACCCCATCAACATTTGATCCGCCGCTAATTTCATAGAACCAAGCAAGTTTTTGCGCTGAAGTTGGAAAATCAGCAAACCAGTTGGCATCTTTGAATTGCCAGTGAGGTTCGATAAGGTGAAGTGGTTCCGGAGAAATTACGTGTTTTGAAACGCAACAAGCAAGATCATACGGACCACCACCCGGAATTTCCATTGATTTTATTTCTCCGCGGTCAACATCGAGTATTGCAAAACTGCCAATAAATCCGCCGGTTGGTCGCAGTTCGTTGCTGTTTTGGAAGACCACAAGATAACGCTGGGTTCGTTCAATACCCAAGAATTTTTCCATGGCCGGCAAGAATTCCAGTGTTTGAGCAAAACTCGCGGCAGTATCATCAATAACAGTCTTAATGTTTTCTGCGGTGGCACGCATTTCTTTTGGTAAGGCTTCAGAATCAACTTGTCCGAGTTCTAGGTTAGCGGCATAGATCAGGGGTGCGGCTGAAAGCAAGGCTTCTTCAAAATGCAATAAACGAGTGGTAAGCGGTGTGGTTGGAGATTCGGATAATTGAGAAACTCCGGCGCTTGTAATGCGAGCTGCTTCAGTAATATGTGTACCGGCATCTAATAAAAGTTTTCCGCTTTCATAAGTTTTTCCGGCTTTTGGCATTAAAGGAATTACATTATCTAATATACCAACCGCATCTTGCAGATTTTTTTGTGTTTTTAAAAATTCAGTATGAGCAATGGAAAGTGCTTCGGATAATTCTCCTTGATTTTGCACATTGGTATTTTTAAGCAATGAAATGGTTCCGGTAGCGCGGGAGAGCAGATTATCTTTGGTTAGGTTTAGTTTAGTGTAAGCGGCAAGACCGCTTGCCGGAGCGGTAAAAATAACTGCGAGAATCATAAAAGCGGCTACCGGGCGCAATACTTTGACCATAGCCAGTTTTGGAACTCCAAAGTTTGGAACCTCAAATTCCGGCCGCCAAGAGACAACACCTATAAAAGATTTTTTTGTAATTTGGAAAGGTAAAGCAATTGCATTGCCAATTGTTTTCCATGGAAAAGGTTTCCGTGTTTTGATTGGTGCTTGTGCAACCGATTTGTTTGCAACAATTGTTTCAGTTTCACTTTCCATGATTTGTTCTAAATCAAATTCATCAGATTCTTCCGGTACTTCTATGGTTTGCAATGCCGGTAATGCATTTGGCGTAAAAGCAAAATTTTCTTTTTGATTATTATCTCCGAGTTCCAGACGTACAACGTACGGCGAGAGCGGCGGGGCTTTATCAATATTTATTTCGAGCTTGTATTCTTTTTGTTGTTTTGGTTCAGTGATTATCACTTCCGGTTCGCTTTCAATTGGTTCAATTGGTGTTTTCAAAAAGTCTTCGATCCAGGCTAAGCTTGATGAACCATTTTGTTGTTCAACTAAAATATCCCGCGCTTTTGTGGTGCGGTTAATTTCTTTCTTCACAGCTGGTGTCTTTTTTGTAATCCTCCTTTTTGTGGCGACAACTTTTTTCTTGGCAGGGATCTTCTTTTTTGTTGTGGCTTTTTTAACGGAAGATTTTTTGCCTGTGGATTTCTTTTTCATCCCCCGTATTTTACCAGATTTTAACTTTGTTTTCTAGCGGATTTGTACACTTCTAGGGTATTAATTGTTGTTTGGTTCCAATTAAACCTATTTATGTTGTTTTGTCCGTTGTTTTTTAGAGTTTGAGCGAGATTTTTATCAGTAAGAATTTTGCAAATTGAGTGTGCAATGGCGTATGGATTTTTTGGATCAAAATATAAAGCCGCGTTGGCAAAAGTTTCTCGTAAGGCCGGAATATCAGAAGCAAGCACTGGTGTGTTGTGGAATTGTGCTTCAATTCCAGGAAAACCAAAACCTTCGAGATATGACGGCATAATATAGGCTAAGGCATTTTTATAAAATTCTACGAGAGCAGCGTCGTCAACAAAACCGGTAAAGATAACATTGTTAGTAATTCCAAGTTTATGAACTTGGTCAAGTATTTTGTAGCGGAAGCGATCTTTTGGACCAACCAAAACCAGTTTTAATTCTGGAAATGATTTAAGAACTTCATGAAAACCGGTAATAAGGCCGTTAAGATTTTTGTGGGGATAAGCGTTGCCAACAGCTAGGATGTAAGGAGAGGTTGGTAATTGGAAGTTGGTGATGAGCGGTCCTGTTTCTAAGACATGATCGGTTTTTGTATAACCAAGCGGGATGGTTAAAATTTTGTCTTTTGTAAAAGGAAAATATTTTACAATATCGTTGCGCGTGGCATTGGAAACAGTAATAATTTTTTTGGCGCATTTGAGGCCTTGTTTTAAAACAAAACAAAAACCAAGATATTTTGACCAAAAGCGGATTGGGTCAAGATTTGTTATTCCGGTTTTTGCATAGAGAAGAAGATTGAGATCATGGATGGTGACTACGTATGGGGTTTTGGAAAAAATTGGAATATTAAAATGCGGATAATGAATCAGGTCGAGCTTTTCTTTTTTTATAAGGCGCGGTAAATGGATTTGTTCGGCGAGTGTGTACCAGCGCCAAGGGGCACGTACTTTTTTAAAGTTTTGTCCGGTTGGTCGGAATTCATTCCAGTTTTCATCGCGTAAAAAAACAACATACTCGTTGTGCTGATCAAGTTTTTCTAGGTGCGAGACAAGTTGTTCGACATAGCGTCCGAGTCCGCCGCCGCCAGTGCGCGGACCGTACAAACGCGCGTCTATTCCAATGCGCATATTGGTAGGTAGGTTATAGGTTATAGGTTTTAGGGCACAGAAAAGTAGGGAGTAGGGGGTGGTGAGTAGAGCCATAAGCTGTAAGCCATAGAAATTCCAAACGACTTCCGCAGGAAGTCGTCCTGAACCGTTGTAACGAATATTCCTACGAGGGTGAAGGATCTCTATGAAAGAGCCATAAGCCATAAGCTGTAAGCAATAGAAATTACAAGCACCAAGCACCAAAAGAAGTTTGTAGTTTGTAGTGAGTAGTTGGTAGTAAAATTCCAAGCACTAAACCGCGAGCTGTGGTCCAAATACCAAACAATTACCAAATTACAAACCGCGAACCGCGGTACAAATCCAAAACAAATATTATGATGTAGCTCAAACCTTCAGGTTTGAGACGTCTCAGGCCTAAAGGCCTGAGCTACACTTGTTCTTTTGTCCTTCTGTTTCTCAGTTTCTATGTTACCCAATGGTGAGGGATCTCTGTGGCTTACCAAGCACCAAAGTAAGTTAGTAGTTTGTAGTGAGTAGTTGGTAGTAAAATTCCAAATCACAAGCACCAAAATCCAAAACAAATTCGTCATCCCGAATTTTTATAACGAATATTTTTACGAGTTAAGTAGGGCGGGGTCTTGTACCCCGCCACTGTATAAATTTAAAATTCCAAATCATAAATTCCAAACCACAAACAAATTCAAATGATCAAAATATAAATGTTCAAAATCTTATCTTAAATTCTTAAGAATTTAAGATAGCAAATTCAAAGAAGATTTTTGTTTTTAACGCTTACTTTTTAATCATTTCTTTATCTCGCATTCTCGAGAATTCGAGAATGGAATTTTACTACCTACTACCTACTACTTTACTTTTTTACCACCTTGAACACCGCGAGCGTTTCACGCGCGGCGCGATCCCAAGTGTACTTCAAAGCTTGAATCCTTCCACGTTGCCGTAATTTAGCTCGCAAAGTGCTATCTGTAAGCAGTTGTTCAAGCGCTCTATATAGATCTTTAACATTATATGGATCAATTAGCAAGGCCGAGTTGCCGAGAATTTCTCCAAGCGAAGAAGTATGGCTTGCAATAACCGGTGTTCCGCAGGCCATGGCTTCAAGCGGCGGTAGGCCAAAACCTTCGTAATATGATGGATAAATAAAAGCTTGCGCCAGAGTATAAAGCGCACGTCGGTCTTCGCGCGGGACGTAGCTAGTTTGTAGTTGGTAGTTTGTAGTTGGTAGTGGGTAGCCTTTATTTTGCTTGCCAACCATCACAAGATGTAAATCTTTAAACTCGTCTTTTTCTTTTAACAAATCAAAAGCTTCAATAATTGTTGTAATATTTTTTCTTTCGTTTTGATCGCCGACAAATAATATAAATTTTTCCGGAAGATTGTATTTGATTTTTATTTGTTGCAATTCGAACCCGTTTGTCTCTTGAAAAAAATTATTATTAATTCCGTGGTGTATTGGAGTGATGAGTTCTTTTGCTATTTTAAAATGTTTTTGTAAATCTTTGCAAGTGTGATTAGAGGCGGAAATAATGGCGGAAGATTTGCAAAGATGTTTTTTGGGTTTTACAAGATAATGCCAGATCCTTTGTTTTAAAGAATAAAAAGATGGAACCAAATGGTAGGAAAGGTCGTGCACAGTTGTGATAGCTGGAATTTTTTTATCCAGAGCGGCAAAATTAATATTAGGGAAGAAAAAAAGATCGAGTGCGTAGTGCTTAGAAATGAGTGCGTCAATTTTAGGAAAATTAAAAAAACGCATACTAAGATTAAGCAGTTTGTTGGGATAGTGGAAAAGATGGGTGTTGACATTAGGATAATTGAAATTCGGAATATGTGAAGTATCGGCAGCATTGGCAAAAAGATGGTAGTGGTTTTCTTGATCAATTCTAAAAAGCGCCTCAAGGATTTCTCGGGTATATTCTCCAACCCCGCTTGGATGCGGGTCAAGTAGCGACCTTATATCAATGCCGATATTCATAATATAAGCTTACTTTAGCAAAGGCTTGACAAAACAGCAAGAAAGTTTTAAGCTTGGGTATTGAACTTTTACAACAAAAGGAGGCAAACATGGCCGAAACAAGCTTTTCAGATGAACAAATCGCTGAAATGAGAGAAATTGAGGAAGAGAGATTAGCGCTTGGTGAGTCTGGTTTGAAGGAGATGTTTGATGTACTGATTGATAGATTGAAAGAGGATCTTAGAGAAAGACGTCCATCTTTTAAAGCCGGAGAATTACCAGACGGAGATTTGGAAACTCTTCGGGAAATGAAGACTCGGGATTTATGGAATATTGGTGTTGGTCGAGAGTTGGGTTGTGTTAGTTTTGAGGAGTATCTAAAAGATATTCCAGTCATACCCAACGGTCTTACTAAAGATCCAGCGTTTCCACTATTGGTTCTTGAAGAGCCGAGAATTTCTTTGAGAAGACTTTGCGAATTGGCTGGGATTACAATGCTAGTTCCAAATGGAAATTTTGTTAACATGAATGATGAAAACATGAGAGTGAAGACACCTCGTTGGATTGCAATACATGATGGGAGGTTATATCAGGGTATGACAGTAGAGCAAATTAATGAATTTTTGGAAGATAATCGAATAGGCTTGACTGCCCTGCAGGGTGTTTGCGCGTATATTCAAAATCCGCGCATTTTTTCTCAAGATTATTGCGGAATGAATCTGTTTGGAACATGTGTAATGGAAGGTAGAGAAGAGATTCCTGGGCTTACCTCGGCTTTGTTGGATATTAGAAATGAACCAGCGACAGTGGTAAGACTGGGTCGGTCTGACAATCGATTCTATACCAGAGCGCATGGCATTCCTATGCGTAAAGTAGTTTAGTTACTCAAAAACCCCCTAACTCGGGGGTTTGTTTTTTTAAACAGAAGAAATTGAACCTCGTCTCTAAGAGACGAGAAAAACTGATGTTCTTGTGTTCCGGTGAGATTATTTCATCCTCACGCCCTCTTGCTTCAGTGCTCTGGTGTTCTAGTGTTCCAGTGAAATCGCTTTACACAGGGGCTTGACAAAACAGCAAGAAAGTTTTAAGCTTGGGTATTGAACTTTTACAACAAAAGGAGGCAAACATGGCCGAAACAAGCTTTTCAGATGAACAAATCGCTGAAATGAGA
>Ga0209211_10012885_pt1 | contig 10445 bp, 10 predicted proteins | sample RifGroA2_FD_183992 | JGI IMG/M metagenome (GOLD analysis project Ga0209211, IMG submission 183992) | Groundwater microbial communities from Rifle, Colorado, USA - Groundwater A2 (SPAdes) (version 2) | ecosystem: Environmental > Aquatic > Deep subsurface > Groundwater | place: Rifle, Colorado...
AAAATATTAAGCAAAGAAAACAAACTCTTAGCCGAACATCGTGAAATTATAAAAGTTAACTTAATTGAATCAAAATGATTGTAAATATTGAATTGCCACAGATTACACAGATTTTTATTTTAGAGCAACTTTGCGTCTTTGTAGCAAAAAAAATTAGTGAAAATTAGTGCAATTCGTGTCCAAAAAAAATGATAAAAACAAAAAAAATAAAAGCCTTCACAATAATGGAACTTCTGGTAACGCTGGTAATAACCTCTATCATAGTAGGAATAGCATCAACCATTTACCTTAATATGCAAAGATATTTCAACACATCAGAAGAAGCTTACGAACAAAACAGCGATGTCAACTTTGTAGTTTCATTGCTAAAAACCGATTTTGAAAATTCAGTATCAGCCGTTTCGAGCTTCGGACTTGTAACACTTATCGGCAACGACAGCAAAATTCTGGAATACGATTTCGGCGACCAATACATAATACGCAAAATTGACTACCGCCGCGATACATTTTATGTAAACACGCAAGACCTTGACATAATACGCATTGACGATAATTCCGACCTCGTAACCGAAATCAAAGCAAACATTATGTTCGACGGCGATTCAATTCCCCTGCATATCTATAAAAGCTATACAAAAGATGTTTTATTTAACCTTTATCATAAAAAAGAGTGAGCATAGACCTTAAAAATATCGAAAAAAAGAAAAAAACTGTAAAAACTCCGAGCAGTAAACAGCAATCGCAGGTGATGGATTTTCTTAACCGTGATATTAGCCTGTTTGGTAACAGCCTTTCAGACAAAAAGAAAGAGCGTTTCTATTCCGACCTTGGAATATTGCTTACTTCGGGAATTGACATTAAAACATCGCTCGAACTTATTACCGACGACCAACGAAAAGACAAAGACAAACAGCTTTTCAATAATATTCAGCAAATGGTTCTTAATGGCGAAAGTCTTTCGGAAGCATTGCATAAAACCGGAAAATTTTCAAACTACGAATATTTCAGCCTGAAAATAGGAGAGGAGAGTGGTCGAATTTCGGATGTACTGAGCGAATTATCAGGCTTTTTTAATAAAAAAATTAAGCAAAAACGACAACTTGTTAGTGCCTTTTCGTACCCTGTACTTGTGCTGATTACAGCAGTGGCAGCAATAATGTTTATGATGAATTTTATAGTGCCGATGTTTGTTGATGTATTCAAACGATTTCAGGGAAAATTACCCTATATAACCCAAGTTATAATTAATATTTCAGACATTATTTCCAACTGGGCAGGACTGTTTTTCATAACATTAACAGTATTTATAATTTTTCTTTATTCGCAACGTAAAAACGAATGGTACCGTAGCATAACCTCACGAATAATGATGCGTTTGCCGATATTCGGACCAATAGTTAAAAAGATTTATCTTGCCCGATTTTGCCAGTCAATGGCACTGCTTATTGCCTCACGTACACCAATGCTACGTGCAATTCAGCTTGTGCGTAACATGATAGGTTTTTATCCATTCGAGAAAGCACTCGATATAATAGACAGCGATATAATGAGCGGAAAATCGCTTCACGAAAGCATGAAAAAGTTCAGCATATTCGATAACCGTACAATTTCGCTGGTAAAAGTAGCAGAAGAAGTAAATCAGCTTGATACAATTTTTGAGCGACTCAATAAGCAGTATTCCGACGAACTCGAACATCGTATCGGCATGATGAGCAGCCTTTTAGAACCCGCAATGATAATTTTTGTAGGTGTTCTGGTAGGAGTAATATTGGTTGCAATGTATTTGCCACTGTTCCAGCTTAGTACGTCAATTTATTAGAAGAGGGTTTGTGGTTTGTAGTTTGTGGTTCAGTTAATTAGTCATTTTTTGTTTAGTGTTTTATGTTAAGTGTTTGAAAAGTTGATGAGTTGAATAGTTTAAAGGTATATAAGTTTATAGAATTATTTATTTATGTTATTATTGTTTTATATTATTATGTGTTTATGTATTTAAGTGTTCATGTGTTTACATTCATTTGACATTTTTTGTTATGTGTTTAATGTTATGTGTTGTTTTTTGAAGTTGAATAGTTGAAAAGTTTATGTTGGTTTGCCAATTTTAAGAAAAAATGAAAAAAAATGACGTCGCAGTGATACAATAAAATTTTTTATTTACGATGGTTAATTATTGCAAAATTGTATCTAATGTGTTGAATGTAAACAATATAAAGGAGATAAAGGCATGATTTTTAAAGAAAATATTTTTTCAAAACATGCTATAAACATGTCATTGCATGGTAAATTTGGAATGGGTAAATTTATAGACGAAAAAATGTGTAATTATTAAAAACAATAAATAAATGTTGATTCTTATTAACTGAATTTGAAAAATGAATATATCTGATTTAATATCTTTATTAGGAATAATCTTAGCAATTATCGCATTCTTGGATTCAAATGAAAGATTATTTGTAATCAATAAATTTAGCTTATTTGATAAGATATTAATAATCACTATATTCATATTTATTAATTATTTATTGTATTTTGAATGGTGGTATAATAAATTTAGTTTTCTATCAATTTTTATTATTAAAGATTTCCCTTTACCTGAAACATGGGCTTATTTGACATCATGTTTTTTAATTTCCATTATTTTTTACAAAATCTTCTATTCATCGTTTCCTGAAAGTAATAAAGAAAGTGTTTTAGGTTTATATCAGAGCTTAATTAATGAAAAAGAATTTAATTTAGTTTATCAATATTTAAAAAAGTTTAATTATAGGGACTTAGTAGGTAAAAATAAAAATAGTGCATTTAGTAAATTACTTATTGGGCATATTTTAAGTAATAAAAACTTCTTAATTGATACTGCTTCATATAATTATTCATTTATAGTAAATATTATAGAATCTAATAAATCGAATGCTCGTGAATTATTGGACAAATTTATTTTTTCACAAGTAAATACTAAAGATAGTTATCTTAACGATAACTTATCTGAATCATATAAATTCCATAATTTTTTCGATTTAATAAATAACTCCACTAATATCAACGATGTTGTGACATATAATCTTCATTACAAAATTACTGAACCTATAAAGCTTAGTAGATTATTTTCCGATTATTATACATATAATCCCGAATTTAATAAAATTAATATTGAGGTTGAATATTTAATATTTAAGCATATTCTGGAACGTGATAATTTCAAAATTATTAATGAATATTTCACCGATTATTTTGAGCTTGTAATAAAATTTAGAAAAATGCCAGATTTATTTGAGAAAATTTATTTAAATGTAATTTGTAAATTAAATGATTTTTCAAATAAAAGATTAAATGATAATGATATAATTAACAATTTTATTCAAATGTCAATTGAGTTTTATAATGATAATATATTAAAAGATATTATTATGAACTCTTTAACAAAAGGGATACAAGAACATAAATATAATGAATTTAGAAAAAATATTTATGATTCTTTAATAAAAAAAGATTTACATAAAGATGATGATTTTAGAATAAATGTTTTAGATAAATTTTCAAATTATTAATATATGGAAGAAAAAATAAATTTTTATTTTGATATTTTAAAGGAAATGTCATTAAGTGCCTCTGTATTTGAATATTATTCAAATCAGTCAAGGAATTTTATTAGTAATAATGGCAAAATTAGTTATGATTATTTTGTTGAAACTGATCATCGTAGTAATAATGAACAAAAGATTCATATTTTCTTTAGTAAAGATGCAAATGCGTTGGCTACGGCTGATTATTTAAAAGAAAAACAGAAAAAAAATCAATCAATAAAAGTATTTATTTATATAACAAGAGCTCATAATATTCAATCTAAGATTAAGGAAAAAATTAAAGAAATAATTACACCTACAAACATTGATTTTATCCAAGATATTTTAAAAGAGATTAGTTCTAAAAAGTTAGATTCTAAATTTCAAAGGATTTTTTATGATACATCAAATGCTTTTATATATCCAACAATTCAAAATTCAGATAATTTAATAGATGATAAATCAAATAACGAATTAACGGATAATATTATTGATGGTTGGTATAAATCTGAAGGGAATCCAATATTATTAATAAAAGGAAAAGCTGGAATAGGTAAAACAACTGTGGCTCAACACATTTCAAACGTGATTCTGAAAAATGATCAATATGCTTCCAATATTTTTATTAATTCTGTTGAAGCAAAAAAAAGATTAGTAAAAGAATGTGTAGATTATGAAATAAATTTATATGATTTATATAAATCATCTATTTTAAATGAAAAATATCTGGATAATAAATTTTTTAAATATAATCTTGATACAGGGAATTTTTTTTTAATTATTGATGGGATAGATGAACTTATAACAAAAGTTAGTAATTTCAATATTATAAATTTTTTAGATTCGATAATTTCAATAAATCAGCAATTTGAAAACCCTAAAATAATTGTAACATGCAGAAGTGAATTTTGGGATGTAACTAATGAAAAAATACAATCAATTAAAATTTACCCTTTTAATTTAGAACAAGCGACTAATTTTTTTAAAAAAAGTTTTTTGAATGAAAATAGAAAAATTCAGAAAGCTCTTGAAATTGCAAATGATTTTCATAAAAAACGAGATATTAAAAAAGAGAATCAAAAAGATGGTAAGCAAAAAGAAAATTTGTATCATCCTTATGCTTTAGATTTAATAACGAAGATTATAAATGATAATGTTTTAACATATGATGTCCAAAAAACAAGAATGTTAAAAACAAATAAAACGTTGGATTATATTATTGCAAAAATGTGCTTCAGAGAAAATTATTTACTCGGTGAAACAAGAATTATTAATTTAAGTATTGATGAACAGGTTAAAATTTTTCAATATATAGCCATCAACTATAACGGTAAAATAAAAATCTCAGAACTTGATTCAGCTGTATATTTTGGAATTAATAAAAATTTAGAAAAGGAGCAAGACTTTGAACCTGATGTACTAACTAAATCGTTTTCTTCGCATCCTTTATTTAATGAGAAAGAAATAAATATTGAATTTGCATATGATTTTTTATGCGATTTCTTTAAAGCAACTTATGTGGCAAGTTATTTAGATTATGAATTCATTGATGAGGTAAATAAAGATTTTATAAAGATTATTAAAGATTGCACTTTTGGTTCTCAATTAGTTAGAGATGTTGCATTAAGGGTTGAAAGTTGGTCTGATGCAGAAATATTAACAATTAATAATCTTTTTGATATTGTAAAAAAGAATGATTTCCCAGATAAGGATAAGCTTTTTTCAGGTGTATTTAATCTTGCATATGAAGTAAATAAGAAATTCAATTATAGTTTAACAAATAAAATTGAAAATACTAAATTTTTAAATAAGATATTTACCGAGAGTAAAATAGAAAATTTACATATTATTAATATTAACGAACCGTTAATATTTGATTTTACCCAAGTACATGAATTTGATAATTGTTATTTTGAAAATTATTCTTCGTTTTGGGAGAATGATTGGAGCACTGTAAATTATTTCAAGAACTGTAGTTTTAATAAAATTGGTGTTAAGAATAATAAAAAGGAATTACCTTGGAGTATTGATACCTACAATAATTTCGATTTTAACAGTCAGAGCCATATGGATATTGAATTTAAAAACCAATTCAAGAAAACCAATGAAATTGACGATGAAATAAGAAGCGAGGTAAAAAGATTAATAGACGGGTTTATTCGTTTTTTTTGGTACAGTAACAATTTGCAAGCACAAAATTATGAAGTGAGAGATTCAAGTTGTAAATTGCCTTTTAGGTCTAAATTCCCAAAATTATCTAGCTTAAGTTTAACACTTGAAGACTTTATTGAAATCGCCAATAATATTGAGATTGTTGAATGGACAACATTTATGAAGTCTGTAGTTAAAATAAATATTGCAAAAGAGTATCGCACGGAAGTCTCTCAATACTTATTAGACCAATCATTTAGTCCAATACTTAAAAAGTTTGAAGATATATTATATGATAAAATACGATAAAATCTTATTAATTCTTAAGTTTTAATATTTTATTAGATACGGATGAATTAATATAAGGTTTATTTTAAGGAAGAGAATTAAAAAAGATATTTTAGTTATCAGATTAAATTATTTATTTTATCTTTAAATAAAAATAAGTAACTACTAAAAAAAAAATGAGCAATAAAGTAAAGTTTATATACGATAATTATCATGGGAATATTGAATTCTCATTATTTGAAGCCAAATTATTCAAAAACACATTACTAAATAGACTACATCAGATTTTACAAAACTCTACTGCTTATTTAGTTTATCCGTGTTGTAAGACATCTAGATTTGAGCATAGTATAGGGACTATGGATTATGCATCTAAAATATTTAAAAATGGCTTATCAAATTCCGTTGAATCACATGAATATATTCAAATTTGCACTAAATTAATCGAAGAAAAGTTCACTGAAATATCTGTAGATATAGATAATGCGATTTCAATTAATGGAAAAAAAGGAGAAAAAACACTAGCCATTAGTAGTTTTAAAAAAGGTAAAAACATTAGTTCATATACAGATTTGATTAATAAACAAGAATTTTTAGACTCATTAATGCAATTTATTGGGAGTGAATTTTTAGCAAGAAATGTTTGGTTTGCGTTTGGGGATGAGCAGTTTCGGAATATACTAGAAAAACATAAAACTCCTTTTTCAATTTCAAATAAAGTGACTGTAATATTACTTAATCAAGCATTGAGAATAGTTGCTCTTTTACACGATATCGGGCATTTGCCTTTTAGCCATATTTTCGAATTTGCAATCGAAAATTTAAAAGATGAACTCGAAAAAGTTCAAAATGAAAATAATAATGCAAAGAGTGTTTTAGATGACATTTACTCTATTTTGAAGGTAAAGACTGATTATTCAGGGGATAAGCTCCATGAAATAATTGGTAAAAATATAACAAAATTTATTTTTGCAGATTTAAAAAATAACGAAAGCCAAAATGCTATTTTCAATTCAATTTTTGTTTTATTAATTGAAATTATTTGTAAAGAAATATCAAAAGGAGAGTCTGGTAAATTAAATAGTTTATATGGTTTTATTTCAGGAACAATAGATGCTGATAGGTTAGATTTTATTCAGAGAGATGGTGCAAATTCAGGAATTTCAATTTCAACTGGTAATATCGACCGAATATTAAAAATGTTTCAATTAATCAAACAAGATGATAAATATTTTTTCTTGCCAGCAATACAGGCTATTCATGATATTGAAGAAATCCTTCACGATAGGTATAAGATATATAAGCATTTAGTTAATCACCATGCAGTTAAAAGGTCTGATTATATATTTCAAAATGTTTTGGAAAAAATTATATATGAAGATATAGTGGCATTGAATAATCTAACTAATGAAAATGATAATGTTGCAGAAAAAGAAAAGAAAAAAGAAATAGAGCTTGATTCAAAGAACATTAAAGATGTTATCAATATTACTAAAGAAATAATTCAACCTTTAGATCCTGAAGATTATAAAATGACAATTTATAGATTTTCACAAATCACAGATTTTTGGTTGTTATCATTATTAAACAAAGAGTTTTATAAAAGGCTTGGCTCTGACGAACCTAAGAAAGATAGGATTTTTTTATTTCTTAAAGAAGTTTACGAAAATACTCGTTCTTTCCAAAGTCTTTGGAAAAGAAACTTCGAATACGATGATTTTTTAAATTTACTTGGACAACAATTTATTAAAGATAATTTAAAATATAAAGTAATACCTAATACTGATGGACATACTTTACTAAAACTAATTGCAAAAGAAAAAGAAAATTATAAAAAAATATCCTCAAAAAAATGTTATACAGAAGTAAATAAAAAATGTATAACTTCAAAGTATAATAAATTAAATTGTGATTCAAGCAATAATAACACAGATGAATGTTTAGAAATTCAACATAAAAAAATAGGAAGACTCATTATTGATTTTTATAAAAAATTACACGGAAAAGGTGGCTGGTGTAGAAATGTTGAAGAAAGAATATATGAGTCCGATTTTAACAACATTATATTATTAGTTCAACCCAAACTTAATTCTGGTATAGATTCATTAAATTTAGTAGAAAATAAATCTGATAGAATTGTTGCATTTTCAGATGTTTCTTGTTTAAAAAGCACAATTGAAGCAGATATAAATGCTGGTATTCAGTTCTTTGCATATTATAATGGTTCAATTGAACAACTTTCTGAAAAAAATAGAGTTAATAATGTTATAATTAAAAATATTTTAATTTATTTTACTGAATTAATTGAAAAAAACAATCAAACAATTAAAGATTATGTGCAAACAACATTGGATAGCTAGAGGTATAGTCCAAGCTTATATTCATCAAAAACCCACATTTAAGTACGAAGAAGTTCAAAGTACAATTATTAGGAAGGGTGGAATTTTAAGAGTATCAACTGGGGTTACAGTAGCAGATTATTTACATGATTTGGAAAAAGAAGGAAAAATAAAGTATATTCCTTCTGAAGATTTGTTTGAAGTGGAAAAATCTTAGCATAATTAAAAAAAATAATTTTATAATTCAATGTTGTAAACATAGCCTTAACCGTAGCAATTTTTCTCTTAATAGTTTTGGGTTTATGTTGCGATATTTCTTGTAAAAATTCTTTAACTACAGTCTTGTCAATTTCCTTAATAATTTCGCTATATCCTTTCAATCTTATAAATGCCTTAAATTGAGACAAATCAATCCCGTAAGCCTTAATAGTTTTTGGGCTCAGGTTTTTTTCGTATCGGCAATGAAATATAAAATCACTTATAGCACTTTCAATATTTTCCATCTTATTTGTTTTAATTTTAATTCTGTAAGATTAACTTTTTTATAATTGTGTAGAATTAAATTTATTATTTACGAAAATTACTAATCATAAATCGCAATAAACGCATTATTTACTAAATATATTTCGTAATATAGTTTTTAATTTCTATTTTTACACAGGTTAATACCAATTGTATTTATAAAATAGTCCAAAACTATTTTATAAATTTACAATGGTTAATGCCGATACTACATGAAAATAGAACAATTAGTATTTTACAAAATTGGACTATATTGAATGTGCAATCGGTATAAATCATAAAAATTGAGAAATGGAACAAGCAATAATACTTCAAAACAAGCACTGGAAAGGAGACAAGTACACTCAGATATTTGACAGACCAATATTGCAAAATCTGGTTGAAAAACTTGTGCTGAAAGAAATTCAGGTATTATTAGGCATCCGCAGAAGTGGCAAATCAAGCCTGTTTCGTTTATTAATAAATCATTTAATGTTAACCGAAAAGCCTAAAAGCATTTTGTTTATAAATTGCGAAGACCCTTTTTTTGCCGAAATTTGGGACGATGCATCAAAACTCTACAATATTGTAGAATTAGCCGAAAAAATTACAGGAAATACTATCAATTATCTTTTTCTGGACGAAATACAGGTAATTAAAAATTGGGAAAAATATATCAAAAGCGTTTACGAAGCACAACGGTTTAAAAAGATTTTCGTTACAGGTTCAAACTCAAATTTATTAGAAGGCGACTATATTAACATGCTTTCAGGCAGATACTTATCCGACATAGTTTATCCGTTATCATTTCCCGAACTTTTAATTCAACATCAATTATTCGACAAGCTGGATTTATTGTCAGAAAACCCAAGTGTTTTAAGAATATTAGATAATGTTCTGACAAATGGTTCATTTCCAGAAGTCATAAAAATTAAAAACGATGAGTTAAAACGACAACTACTATTAAATTACTACGAAACCATTGTTCTTAAAGACTGCTTATTAAATAACAAAGTAAGGGATAATCAATTATTTAGGAATTTGGCACATTACATCTTATCAAACGTTGCATCGGTGTTTTCATACAACAGTCTGGCAAAAGCATTAAACAGCAACGAAAACACAATGAAACAATATGTGCAGATACTTGAAGACAGTTATATAATTAATGAAATTCAGCATTTTTCATTTTCACTTAAAGCAAATTTAAAAATAAAAAAGAAAATATACTGCATTGACAATGGGCTTATTAATGCAATATCATTAAGCTTTTCGTCCAATTTTGGCAAACTATTAGAAAACCTTGTTTATGTTGAATTATTGAAGACAAAAAAATTTGAAATATTCTTTTACAACGAAACCGAAGAATGCGATTTTATAATTAAGCATCAAAAACAATTAATTGCTATTCAGGTAGTTTATGAGTTAAATGCACAAAATGAGACAAGAGAGTTTGCAGGTTTAAAATCAGCAATGAAAAAATTCAAAATCACAAATGGCTTTATAGTAACTTACAATAGAAATGATAATAAAAACGATATTTCAATCGTCTCATTTTCGCAAATGCTTTTACATCTCGAAAGTATTTTATAATAAAGAATTTTTCACT
>Ga0209211_10012888_pt1 | contig 10443 bp, 5 predicted proteins | sample RifGroA2_FD_183992 | JGI IMG/M metagenome (GOLD analysis project Ga0209211, IMG submission 183992) | Groundwater microbial communities from Rifle, Colorado, USA - Groundwater A2 (SPAdes) (version 2) | ecosystem: Environmental > Aquatic > Deep subsurface > Groundwater | place: Rifle, Colorado...
GGATATATTTCCGAACAAATCATCTTCAACGACGTCACAACTGGAGCATCCGACGATCTCCGGAAATGCACGCGCTTGGCCCGCGAAATGGTTACTCGCTACGGGATGAGCGAATCATTAGGCCCGCGCACGTTTGGCGAGGCCGAGGAACTCGTTTTTTTGGGTAAAGAGATCCATGATCAACAAAATTATTCGGAAAAGACTTCCGAGCTCATTGATGCCGAGATTGGCAAGCTCATCAATGGCGCGATGAATACCGCCCGTGCTATAATTTTAAAAGAACGGCAGAAACTCGAAACAGTCGCACAAACGCTTCTTGAAAAAGAAACGCTTGAGCGCGAAGCATTCGAAGCATTGTTTACAAGCGCGTAAAAAACAAAAGGGGGATATGTCCAGAAAGACGAAGACGATCGTGTTTTATCGCCATCTCATTGCCGAGGCCGCACATTTTGCGTGGCGCCGAAAATTATTATGGATTTTCGGTCTGTTCGCCGGCATTCTTTCAACCGGAAGCGTGCTCGATATCACGCTCCGGCACTTCAACAGGATTGAACGCGTGGGATGGACCGTTGACCAGATGATCTTGGGTGTGTTTCCCGAATGGGATTACGCGGAAATATTCAGATTCTCGGCAGGATTCCTTGAACCGTTGCATGGGCGAGTCCTGTTCGGAGTCATGGCTGTTATCTTCGTGATTGTGATAGCTCTTTCTCTCCGATCGCAAAGCGTCATCATCACAGCGGCTTCAAATGAACATATCGTGTGGAAAGAAGCTTGGGAAAAAAGCTACGAGCACCTTTCCGATCTGCTCCTGCTTAATGTGATGTGGAAACTCGTCCAATGGATCCTGCTTTTACTGACATCTCTCCCACTCGCGTTAGTTCTGCTCGAAGCAACGGTCGCAAATGCGACATTGTATTTCGGATTGTTTCTCCTCCTCTTCCCTTTGGGGATTATCGCGAATACGATCTTCAACCTTGCGATCATCGAAGTGGCGCGAAACCGCGCCGACGCGATGCATGCATTACACGCATCCGTTTCCTTGTTCAAAAAACACTGGCTTGCGTCTTTGGAACTGTCAATCATTGTCTTCGTTTGTTCTCTGATCGGGTGGAGCGTCTTCCTGCTTGCAGCCGCGCTCTTTTTCATTCCAAGCACGATATTGGTTACGGCGGCGCTGTTAAGCGGACTTCCGTTTCTCTTCTCATTTTTCACCGGCTTTTGTATTTTCGCATATTTCATCGGCTTTAGTTTTTTCTTCGGAATGATGGTCCTTTTCCAATACGCGGCATGGGTGCGCTTTCACGAACGCGCGGCTAACCGCATCCTCGGTAAGCGGATATTTGGAAAATTAGAACGAGTGTGGGGAGGAAGCCGTTAGCCGTTAGCTATGGCTAAAGGCTAAAGGCTAAAGGCTAAAGGCTAAAGGCTAAAGGATTTATGTCACAAGACATCCCAAACATCGAGGATCTGATGAAAAAATCCGGCGGTACAACGACGGCTCTATCGGCATCTCTTTCTGTCGCAGAGACTTTTGAAGAAAAAATGAAGGAGGTCCGTTTGAAAGAACTTGAAGCCGAGACGCAAGCGGCGGCAAAAGAATCGGGGGTCCCGTATGTCGATCTCAAGGGATTTCCGATCAGTCCGGAGGCGTTGATTCAGATTCCGCAAGAACAGGCCGAGCAGTTGAAGACTGTCTGCTTCCTGTTTTCCGGTCCGGAAATCAGACTCGCAAGCGTCAATCCGGCGGATCCGGCGATCAAAGAGCTTCTGTTCCAGCTTGGAGAGCGAAACCATGCACGCGGAGGCATTTATAAAATCTCGGAAGAAAGCCTGCGAATCGGACTCAAATTTTATGCGACGCTTCCGAAAATCACGACAATCATCAAGGGGGTCAAGGTGACGGATGAAGAACTCTCAAAATTTCAATCTGAACTCAAAACCTATCCGGACATACAACGCACGCTTGACAAGGCATCCGTAACAGACATTATGACGGTCGTTATGGCCGCTTCGCTTCAATTCGACACAAGCGATGTTCACATCGAAGCCGAGGAACAGAGGGTCGTTGTGCGATTCCGCGTGGACGGGGTGCTTCAAGAAGTCGCTGGCCTGCCGCACGAGCTTTGGAAAAAAATCGTGGCCCGCGTCAAGCTGATCAGCAGACTCAAAATAAATGTGACGGACCGCCCGCAAGACGGCAGGTTCACCATTTTTCTCAAATCAGGCGATACGGATGTCCGTGTTTCAGCCATTCCGACGACATGGGGAGAATCCATTGTCTTGCGCGTCTTAAAACCTGGTTCGATCAATGTTGAATTCTCCGGCCTCGGGTTCCGTCCATTGGCTGAAAAAAAACTACTCAAGGAAATCGCAAAGCCACACGGAATGGTTATCACGACCGGCCCAACCGGATCAGGAAAAACCACCACTTTGTATGCTGTTCTCCGAAAATTGAACACGCCGGGAGTTAAAATCGTCACGCTGGAAGATCCGATCGAATATAAACTCCGAGGGATCAATCAATCCCAAATTGACCATACGCGGCAATATACATTTGCGACCGGCCTTCGCTCGATTCTGCGCCAAGACCCGGATATCGTGATGGTCGGAGAAATCCGCGATTTGGAAACGGCCGAGACATCCATCAATGCCGCGCTCACTGGACATTTGATGCTCTCGACTTTACACACGAACGATGCCGCAGGCGCTCTGCCGCGTTTTCTCTCCATGGGAGTAAAACCGTTTTTGCTTGCTCCGGCTTTGAACGCCATTATCGGCCAGCGCCTCACGCGCCGTATTCACGAAGCATGCAAAGAACAGATTGCGCTTACGCCGGAACAGCTTGAGATTGTTAAAAAGTCGCTTGGGGATATTCCGCCTGTTTCCGGAGAAACAATCCGGCCTCCGGAAAAATGGATTTTTTATCACGGTAAAGGATGCGACGCGTGCAATCACACCGGTTTCAAGGGTCGTATTGGCATTTACGAAATCCTTGTAATGGACGACACGGTTAAAAACGCGATGTCTGAATCGCTCTCCGAATATCAGGTGCGCGAGCTCGCCAAACAGCAAGGAATGGTAACCATGCAACAAGACGGACTTTTGAAAGCCCTCGACGGTCTCACCACTGTGGAAGAAGTTCTGCGCGTGGCCGGGGAGACGGCGTGATTATTTCCCATACGCCTCTTTAATCCGCTCGGTCAATCTTTTCAATCCTTTTTGCGCGAGCTCGCCAACATCCGAAACCTGCGTTACGGATGGATACGCCGCCTCGGCCGCTTTTTTTAAATTTACATCGTCTTCAGGAGCGATCAGAAACAAATCAACCGGAATCCCCATCTCCTGCAAGCGTCCGGTCGCTAGCTTGACCGCACCAGGCGAATCCGATCCGCCGTCCGCTGTCGCAATGACAAAACGCCTCATCCCCCATCCGTGCTTTCGCAATGCCAGCTTTTTCTTTAGCGCATCATTTTGCTCCTGCAAAGAAACCGCGACCTGTTGTTCAACGAGCGCGAGAGCGGCATGATCCGGCGTCCCGCCTCCGGCTCCGGCATCTAAAGCGCGATACAGTGTGATCTGCTCCTTCGGCCCCAAGTCTTCAGTCAACGGAAGAACAATCTCTGTCTTTACACCGAGAACGACAACGCTCACTTTGACCGGCATAGGCGCCTTGAGCTTATAATCCGATTTCCTTGCCGCGACTGCCGCGCTCATGCATGAATCAACCATCAAAAACGCCATATCCCGCTGCGCGTCCGCCTTTTTCATTCCGTCGAATGTTTCATTCATTGAGCCGCTCATATCCGCCACCACATACACTTCGTATCCTCCGAACCACTTCTCTTTTTTCCGCTCCGATTCTTCTCGTTCGCCAATAAGCGGATCTTTCTCGCCTGCCATGATTTCTACGTATCCGGAAACAAGCTCATCTGGATCAATTTCATCCATCTTTGAAAGCGCGACCGGGCCGCGATCCACAATCAGCTCGCGCACATTTTCGCGCACCAGCGTCTGCCATTGCCGATTCGCGTCAGAGAGAACGCGAGCATAGCGTTTGCGCAACGTGTCAATCTTTTCCAAAACCGCGCGAGCTTCTTCGGGCGAACACTCGGCTTCTTTTGCGTACTTCAAAACCGGATCTTCCTCTTGTCGGCGTTCTTGCTCCTCTCGCTCCATTTCTTCAAGCCGCTTATCGAGTTCTTTCTCGCTCATGCACTCCGCCTCTTGCTCGCCGTAATCGCCCTCGCCCAAATCCGCTTGTTGCTCATCCTGATCCACATTTGGATCTCCGGCCGGTGTGGAGTCCAGACGAATCCACTCTCGCGCACCCGCATCCCATGCATACGCCCAGGCGTGACGGTTGCTTTCAAGAAGCATCGCCTCCACGGCCTCGGATTTTGTTCGCACACTGTGCCCGCCGACAAACCGCGCGTGCAAACCGAGCTTTGTAAGCAAACGAACAAGCAACGAATTCGCCTCATCGCACTTGGCTTTTTTGTTTTCCCAAATCGCCTCGAAATAACGCGCGGGATCAGCTTTGTACACAGCTTCCCATTTCGGATCCTTATCGTACTCAAGATGCTTATGAATGATTGAGGCGACGCGACGCGCTTTAGCGCCTTCTGTTGTATTTTGTCGCATAACTTCCTGTGCCGCATTGAGAAGTTCTTGAGGAAACCGGTCCGAGATGGCTTCGACTTCGCCTTCTGGCAACGCAAGATTGATCGCGTCCGGTGACGGAGCCGCCTCAATGGAAAACGCGCCGGACTTTCCATCGGATAAAACAATGCGCACGATCCCGTCCTGGTCGTGTTCGATCTTCCAATCACTCGGTTGATCTCCGCTCCACTTTACGCTTTGGCGATTCGCGCCCCATCCGCGCGGAAGCTTCACTTTTCCATTCCCGTTTTTCACGCGCGAGCAATAAAGGCGTGTCTTTGCCGTGTCAAGCCGTTGCTCTGGCATCCCGCTTACGCGCCTTTTTGACTTTTTCCATGTGAGCGTGGCCGGATCATAGCGATCGTACGCGTTGTCCATAAAATAGCCGCCATAAAACGGCACGACGGTCGCGACCGCCTCGCTTGGCAAGCCTTCCCCTTCCTGCTCGGGCGCGCGGTGCGGCGAGTATTCTTCCTGTTCTTCTTCTCCCGTCACATCAGTCTCGCCATGCGCTTCGATCGCCTTTTTCAATTCTTGCCGCTCTCGAGCGCGCAAAAAATCCAGCCGTGGAATGAGTTTCGAGCGGACATAATTTGCCTTTATGTCAAAGCCTATGTTTGGATCGGCAAGCGCGGCAAACAAATTCACTCGATCCTCTCCGAACTTTAATTTCTGCAAAACAACGAGCTGCTTTCGCGCGATCTCGGCAATTTCAAACTGACTGACATCCGCCTGCGGATTCTGAAGCAAGCGGCGCATCCCATTGTAAAAATCCGTAACCGACGGCAGATCACCTGTCTCAATCCGCGCCCTGCGACCAAGCAAATGTCCTTCGACAAGCGAACGCAAAGCCGGAGGAATCTGCTGTTTCCACTCTTTGTATCCGCGCAATTGTTCCTTCGTGGGCGTAGAAACCGCCACAGGTTCGATCTCGCGCGCCGCAACAATTTCCTGAAAATGTGTCGGCTGTTCTGGCATAAACTACTTGATAAGCGATGTCGGGTTTTAAATTGTATTGTATTCGAAAAAAAATTGCGCGGGAGAGCACGATTCGCACATCCAGATTATCATTGCGATTGTCGCGATGATAATTGTCAACGTTTGCGGCTCCACCATTGTCACGATTACCGCCATTGAGGCCGTAGCGGTGGCCGTCATCGTGCGCTCCACATGGACGAGGCCAAACACCACACCGTGCGACGACACATCGTCGCACTGCCTTTCTTCGCCTCGCTCACCGCAATCTTCAACATCTGTTTGCGAGCACACGTGATGATGAATCACTTCCAGCCGCGCAAACGGATACTGGTGGGCGGCGCAAAAGCAGTCGAAACCGCCAATGCGTTCTTTAGCCAACCGAACTTATCGTACCTTATAATCGCCACAAGAAACAAGCGACTGAAGAAGCTGTCTGTCGAGCTCACGCCTTGCAGTTCCGGCGAGTAATCCGTTATAACTCGTCAACGTGCCATAATTGTGAATATGACACATCATCCTCTGCCGTGTGGACGGCCGCAAAATCTGATAATCAATCAATAAAACCCGTCCAAGCCAATCTATGCCCCACGAAGCTTTTCGCAAGATGACTTTTTTTGGATGCAACTGCAACTTCAACTGATTTTCCAAAAATGAGACGATGAGCGCCATAAGATCGAACGCATCCTCTTTTATCTCGCACATTATCAAAAAATCGTCGGCATAACGAATATATTGTTTTATCGTAAGATCGTGTTTTATAAAACGATCTAATTCATGCAGATACACATTTGCAAACAACTGGCTCGTCAAATTTCCGATGGGAATTCCATGCCCGTCGTTCGTCGAGTAACTTTCAATGATCTGCTTTAAGAGATTGGATAAACGCTCATCAAAAACGCACCGCGTGAGAAGCGAGAGAAGAATATGATGATCAATGGAGTCAAAAAATTTTTCAACATCGCATTTGAGCACCCAGCACTGATATGACCAGTTCTTTGTTCCCTGCCCCAAAGCTCTGCGAGCGGCTTTAATGGATCTGTGCTGGCCAAAACCTGGACGGCAGGAAAATGAACAATCAAGCCAGCGACGATGAAAAATAGGGAAAAGCGCGTTGTAAACAAGGCGGTGGACGACTCTGTCACGAACAGCGGCCTTATGGATCTCTCGACGCTTTGGATCGTGTACAATGAAACGACTGTAACTTCTGTGAACGTAACGATCGTTCGAAAGATCGGTATAAATCGAAATTAATTCATCTTCAAGATTCATTGCAAAAAATTTCACATCCTGTTTGTTTCGCTTTCTTTTACTAAAATCCAACCATGCCTGATAAATATTTTCAATCGTGATTATGTCTTCAAACCACATACATCAAGAAAAACTCATCGAAAACCTGCGTGAACTATCTGATGATACTCCACCAAAAAACGCGTCAGATAAATTATCAGCCATCCCAATCATTCATGAACTCAGCAGTCTTTATATCATTCTACACAACACGATTCGCGATTTTCAAAAGCTTGAACGTTACGCGCTTGGAACGATGATTGAAAAGGTTCTACTCGAATGTATCGAAAATTGTTTCGCTTCCACTGTGGCCCAGCATGGACGAAAACTTGATTACCTCATCCGCACGTCCGCGTTGTTCGATACATTAAAACTTTTCATAAGAATCGCTGTGTCTATTCACTGTTTGGAAGAAAAAACGTACATCAAATTGATTCCACGCTTGGGAGAAATCGGGCGTATGCTCGGTGGTTGGTTGCAGAAAGCAAAGTCGTACAATCCAAACTCAAATTCCAAATCTTAATCCAAACTCAAATTTCAAATCCAAACCTGAATCATGGATTGCGACGGGAGAGCACGAGCCGCACACCCAGATCACCACCGCGATAGCCGCGATGAAAACCGTCAACGCGAGCGGCTCCACCAACGCCACGATAACCGCCAAGGAGGCCGAAGCGGTGGCCGTCACCGTGCGCATAGTAGCCATCAAAGTAAGTCCAGAGGTTCTTTTGACCATAATTCTGTAAAGAAGCGGCGCGGGCGTATTCATCCGGACGCATAAGCCGGAGTTCAAAGTCATCAGGGTTGATGTTTTGTCCCAGAAGTTCAAGTATAACCTCTTTGGCTTTTGGAGATTGTGTACGGGCTTCATGGTCAGTCCACAAAGCCGTGTTTACTTCATCTCTGGTAATGCTTGTCGGATCCTCCTTATTAAAGAGAAGTTTGAGAATCTTTTTGGTTTGGGGGGTGAGGGCCGCTTGTTTCTCCAGGTCGTTGTTAAAATTAAACTCGGCAAAGTCCATGGCAAGCAGGAACTCTCTTTGATTGAAGTTTGGAATGTGGGGACGTGTTGGGTTGTTGAGATTGTTCGGATCGACGGAGTCAATCGTGTTTGAAAGCCGATGCTCGGCAAGAGCCTGAAAGTACCACAAAGACTTATCCGGAGTATTGGGAAGGTCTGAACAATCGCGAATCCACGCGTCTTTGAGCGCTTGTTCGATTACTTTGTGCTTGTCTTGAGCGAGTGTTGCTTGAGGAGTTGTTGTGGAGTCAGGATCCGGAGAACCTTTTTTGTGGAGCGTGACAAACCGCGGATCCCGAGCATAAACAGCATCTATGATTGCGTGGGCTTTCTCGTGTTTCTCAATCTTCATCTCGGAAAAGCCGTACTCGCTGGCTTTTATCCTGTCGTACGCGAAAGGCGTAAGTTCTTTGGCTTCAGGGGGCGAATGGGGTGTTTGAATCTCGAACCAATCGAGAAATTCTGTTTTTAACATTGTATGCGCGGCTCCCGCATCTCCTTTGACCGCTATGCGATTCATGTCCAACTGTTTTGTGCCGGGGTCAAAAAACACACCAAGAAGAACGGCCTCATGAGGCATAGAGGCCGGGGCGAATCTGGTTCGTGTAAGCCGTGTCCCTGGAACAATCTGGCCGACATCTCGCGCAACATATTGCAAAGATATCTCTCCGGTTCCCGGATCAATAAAATCAATGGCCTCAAATGATGGAGGAGCGCCTTTCCCTTTTGGACGCTCGACATTGGGGTTCAAGTACCCGATGTCCTTTGGAGTCAGCACTTGCGCTTTGGGTTTTGGCGGAACAGCGGTCTCATCTATCTTAAAGTAATCAAGATACTTTTTAACGATTTTCTGCTCGTCTTGAGGAAACTGGGAAAAATATTTGTTTACTCTCTGTTTTAAGAATACGCCTAAATGCTTCTTTCTATCTTTCGGACTTGCCTTATACTGATCCATCCAAGAAAAAACAACACCGGCATCCAGAACAAAAGAAGAAAGATAATAATTGACCTTTTGCTCGCCCGGATGCTTTTTATGGAGAACTGTGTCCTGATGGGAAAAAGCCTTATACAGCTCTCCCCAACAGTTGGCAAAACGGAGCAAATAGCCGTGAGAGAGTGGGTCTTCATCAAGAGTGTTTTGTCCGGTGGCCGCGTCCTTGACAAAATGAGGTTCGACTTCTTCTCTTGTGACAGCTGTAAGCCGTCCGGTCTTTTGGTCAAGAAGCGAGGCGAGCAAGATTTGATAAAGTTCCGGGTTGTCTTTTGTTTGTTCAAGATATTCAACATTGATAACATTTCCAACGAACTCGCGTTTGGTCTCAATCCCCGTCTCTTCTCTCTCATACCGTTCAGACGGAGGATTGCCTGCGGCAAGGTAGAGAAATCCAGGCTCAACAACGACAGTAAGCGGCGTGCCAGGAATCGCCACTTTGCGTCCTGCTCTGGCTTCGGAAACGAACTTGAGAATTTGACGCTGGACCGAGGTAGGTCTTGTGTTGAATTCGTCGTCAAAAAAGATGCCCCCACCCTTTGATGGCGAGTCATCAATCGAGGAGGATCTACCGGTCATGGCACGAAGCAGAGGGCCGTACTCATAGTAGGTCTTGCCTGCCTCGATAGCCGGAGAAGCGAGGAGACGCACAAACTTCTCCTGATCGCCCCCGACTGTGCGTTCCGGTTCTTTTGAAGACAGTTCGAGAGAGGCGGCTCTTGCCAACGCTGTTTTGCCGGTTCCTGTTTCTCCCATCATTGCCGCAACCGGCCGCGAGGTCAGCGCCCCCTGCAGAACATCTTGAAGAAGTTTTTGGCGGGATTTTGTCCAAATAAACCCCGTAGTGCGAAGCTGGTCCGCGTATTGCTTGATCGTATCGTATTCAATCAGAGCTCCGACATCCGGGTTTTGCTTCTTGACCGCTTCGAGTTTTCCTTCCAGATCGCTGATTTTTGATTCTAAAATAGCGCGGCGCGCCAGATGAATAGGTTTGGCTTCCTGACCGGCTCTTTTGAACATCTCGGAGAGAAGCGCAATGAGTTTTCCTCGTTCGTCTTCAAGAGAGCGCTCGATCTCCTTGTATGTCTCGTATGTGCCATTTATTTCGTCTTTTTCTTTTTGATGCCTGGCCAGTTCTGTTTGAAGCGTTTTTGTCACTCCGGAAAGCGAGAGCAATTTTCTGTAAATTGCAAGCGAGAAAGCGTGGGATTCATCATTTTGAAGAAGCGAGTAACGAGACGCTTTATCAAAACTTTTCAAATCTTCCATTAACTGCCTTCGAAACGCAAAGGCGAGTTCCGCCAATCCGGCGGAGTTTGTTTTGTTTTTTTGAAGTTCTGCGATGTAAGCGCCTGCCATTTCTTCCGCGTCTCTTGAAAGTTCAACCTCATCAATCTTAACTCCCAAAATGGTTGAAAAACCATATAAAGAACGAGTCTCGCGAGGTTGTTCGGGACTTTTTGATGGGCGTTCTGGCATAGGACTTCGGAATAAAGAAAGATAA
>Ga0209211_10012889_pt1 | contig 10443 bp, 8 predicted proteins | sample RifGroA2_FD_183992 | JGI IMG/M metagenome (GOLD analysis project Ga0209211, IMG submission 183992) | Groundwater microbial communities from Rifle, Colorado, USA - Groundwater A2 (SPAdes) (version 2) | ecosystem: Environmental > Aquatic > Deep subsurface > Groundwater | place: Rifle, Colorado...
ATAAATCACCTCGGTAAGAATTAATGTAAGAACTAATATATTAAAGTATCTATTTTAGTACAGTGCCGTTGACAATAACAATGTAAATTATCCACTCATAAGTAGTCAAAAAACGAAAGATTTATTAATCTGTTCTGCCCATTTTATTACACATAAATGATTGTTCGAAACTCAATTATGTTTGTACACACAAAATGACTTACTTAACCAAAATAATCTATAATTTAGCTGGCTTTTTAACAGCTGTTGCTCTATCCTGCTCTGCCCCTATGCAAAATACTGCTATACAAAATATTGCTCACCCTGATGCTCAGCCAGAAATTCCAAGAAGGCAAGCGCATGAAACACATCAACCTCCACGACAGCCAGAAAGCGCTGACGGAGAGCAAAGGCCTTGGTATGAAGTGGGATTCATTCCGACCTTTGAAAGTTTGGTTGAAAAAGAATTCAGAAAACATGGGCCATGGGTTACAGAATTTATACAGGGAGATTATTCTAAACTCAATTCTGAAGAAACCTCTGTAGCAGATAGTCCAGCAAATAGTTCAGCAGAGAAAATGGACAATTCTGTCAGAGACAAGCCAGTTACTTTAGAAATGATGCCCAGTTTACAGAGTTTATCAGTAGGAATAACCAAAATTCATGAGTCAAGTGCAGGAACTGTAGCATCTTTTGATCCTGAAAGAGTGGTTTTTTCTTTTACAAAAGGAGTAGACAGAAAATTATTGCTTGGTACTACTGACCACGAATTATGGCATATTGTCTATGATTTTAGAAATAAAGGAATATTTGGCGGTCCAACATTAGAAGAAATAGCTGAATATGCAGCCTCTAGAAAAAACAGAGATGATATGAAACTATTACGAGAACAAACAGATTTTATTTTTGATTATGAAAACACCTTTGGCGAATATGGACAAATTTTGGCTTATTTTGACCTTACCAACGAAATTTATGATGACCTCAGAAATATATTAAGTACAGATCTTTCCAAAACCAGAATAGATAAGAAAATGTTAAAAGATTTTGAGAAAAGAAAGCAGGATATCCAAACAAAATGGAGAGAATATGCAAACAAAGCCATACCACTTAAGAAAAATAATGATGATATTTGGAGTGAACCAGACCTTGAGAAAAAAAAGAAATTGTTAGCGAAATTCAAGAAGAGGTTAGACAGAGACGGAAAACGAATAATAGAATATGCTATTGAAATAAATGATATGTACCTTATGTTAGACCGAAAATATACTATTCTTGGATGTATTGGTGCATCACAAAGATTGGCTGCGCTAGACCAACGAGAAAAAGAAGAGGAAGAAAGAAAACGAGATCAAAGCGAAGAACAAAACGAAAAACAAAGCAGGCAGAATGTTGGACAGACAGAGCAAAATGGAAGGCAGAAAGCACAAAGTGAAACACAAGGAGAACAACCCCAAGAACAAAGAAAACAAGATGATAATCAAAGAAAACAAGACGCGGAAAAAAGAAAGGAAGATAATACTAAAAAAAGAATATTATTTGAAGAAAAAACAAGATTATGTTCTGTTCTTTACCCAGATATAACAGATGCTTATTTTGACAAAACAAAACCAAAAAAGAATGATTTCGCTGAAATACAGTTTGAATCAAGTTTAAACCTAAGTTTAATAACTTCTAATATGAAATCGCAGAGGATATATGAAAGTTTTAACAGTCCAGACGAGATTATGGCAAGAATAGTTTATGCAACATGTAGTCTGCATTATGGTTCTGTAACAAATCAAGCATACACACCTAATGAAGAAGATCTTGCATTTTTAGAAAGATTTACTTATAAAGGTACACCAATATTTGGCAAGTGCATTGATAAATACAGATTAGGCAGGCAAATGATTAGCGACGGGACACCGCAGGAAGAAGTTACAACCAATTTAAGATATGCAACTGAATCCACTTACAAAGGTGTAACACATTTATGGTCAGATAATGGGTTCAGACTAATTGGTAAGATACCCGACGTAAATTTAGAAAAGGTATTCAAGCTGAGAGAAGAACAAATGAGGCGAAGGCAAAAGAAATAATATTGCTAAATAAGAAAAATGTCTTTGTTCAGCTGATTTTTTGTTTCTCAATTTCTTTTCACGTTCCCAACACGTTTGTGGGACGCAGTCCCCCGTTTCATGAAACATTTTAAGTTTTTTAAAGTCGTCGTCTTAGAAAAATTAATTAGATTATAGAATAAAACTAAAAATAATCATAGGACGGGTGGCTGCGCCCAGGAACTAAACGAAAAAATATAATCACTTCTTCTGCTTTCCTTTGATATAAACCCTAAAATTATCGTCGCTGGTTACTTCGATGTGGTCTAGGTTATTAATCACCAAATCATTGCCGCCGAGAAGATAAGAAACGTTTAATTCAGTTATGTCGACTCTGTCTATTAATGGAAAATCAATTATCTGTTTTGGCGCCTGCCCTGATTTGTGTGGATCATTCATGTCAAACAGGCTGATAAAAAGAGGATGTTTTGTATCATTCTCATCCAACCTTTTTTTTCTTCCAATAATTACGCTTTTGGTTTTGTATTTCATATTATCAATCTGTAAACTATTAGAATTTATAAATTTAATGAAAAGAAAAACAGTTAACAGACCAATAATGAGGTATACTCTTGTTAGTTGGTAGCGAACGAACTAATTCACATATCTGGATGCGGGGGTTGATAATCCCATTTGCCTTTTCCAATACTTTTTCTTAATATTATTGTTTCACTTTGACCCCAATCTTCTGGATTTATCCTGGATGTTAATGTATCAAAAATATAAGCTCCATGCGCTCTTCTTGTATCTTTCTCTTCCAATTTCTGACGAAAAAGTTGTTTAAAGTCCTCAGGATAACCTAACAGATGTTCCCTCATCTGTACATATGACTTATTGCCCTTTATTGTCAATGTTTGTGTAAATAATGCAGGAAATGCTTCTTTCAATAATCCTAACATATGGCCAAAAAATTGTACTTCTTCAGATGACCCGTAGACTCTTTTACCAATAACCTCTGTAATACCATAATTTCTGTTGAGGTCAATTGTTGTTATCACATCATCAAGCGTACAATTCATATTTCCATTTAAATTAGAAGTAAAATGTATTAAAGTAAAGTAAGGTTGAGCATCTTCATTCAACCCACGAAAAGAAATCTCAAAGTGATTTTTCTCATGATCATATCCTTTAATATCTCTATTTTGAATTTTAAAATAGCCTTCTATGTCTGTACCTTTGCCAACTGCATACCCTTTCAACATAAGAGTTATAGTTCGATAAGCTCCCATAAATTAGCAGGAAATAAAACACCCTTTTTATAAATTACGCAATGAGCCAAAATCAAAACAAAACATTTATATATTTGAACTTAATCTCAAGCAGTATTAGATGATTTCTATAAAAAGTCTAAGAGGGATAGAGATATCAAAAAATCAGAAAAAATCAGAATTACTAATTAACATACACATTAAAGAGATTACCTAATCAACAATCAAGTTTAGTAAAGATTAGCAAAAACCTAACAAAAAACAAAAAAGGTGTAAACATGGAAGAAACACATTATCTAAAAGGAACTACAACAATCGGTGTAGTATGTAAAGACGGCATTGTTCTCGGCGCTGATATGAGGGCAACAGCAGGCAATCTTATAGTTAACAAGGAAACAGACAAGATCAGTGAAATTACAAATAATATTGTCGTAACACTTGCTGGCACTGTAAGCGATGCTCAACTTTTATGCAAGTATCTTAAAGCTGAATTAAATTTAATGAAGATAAGAAACCAGCATGAAGCAACTGTAAAAGAAGCAGCAAACCTTTTATCAGGATATGTATACGGAAACATAAGAAGAATGTCTATGATCCCTGGTGTAAGCCACTTCTTGATGGGCGGTAAAGACAATTCAGGTTTTTATTTATTTGATATTTTTGCAGACGGAAGTTTGACAGAGGAAAAGAAATATGTCACAAGCGGCTCAGGCAGTGTTTTTGCTTTAGGTGTTTTGGAAACAATGTTCAGGGAGAATATGAGCACTGACGAAGGCGTCGACTTAGTATTAAAAGGACTTAATGCAGCGCTTGAAAGAGATACGTACACGGGAAATGGTGTAAATATAGTAACAATCACAAAGAAAGGAGTAAAAAGAGAAGTGCATAAATTAGTAAATCCAAGAGTTACACTGTAGGATTACAAAATTCATTTCAATGTTTTGTAATATGTATTTTAAATTTAATTTGTAAGGATAATTTTCTGAGTATCATAAACCTAAATTTATGGGATAAGGAGACTATATACTAACAATCCTTTATTTTCGAATAAGAAATAAAAAACCCATTCACAGCAAAGCTGTGGGGTTTTTTAAGCCTCAAATTGGGTATTGACATCGTAGCAGAGCTACGGGGTTTGAACCCAATTTGAGCAATCAAGGATATTCGTATACAATTATTGTTAAAAAAGATTAGAATCAAAAAAATGAATCGAGGTCAAAAATGAGCAATATAATAAAAGAAATTTTAAAACATCTGCCGGAAGACAAAATATGTGATGTTGTTTTCGAGGGCGCAAATATTGTTTTATATACAAAAGACAGAGAATTTCTGTTTGACAATGGTTATGTAATTAAAGAAGTAGTAGATATATTCAAAAAAAGGATTGAATTAAGGCCAGATCCTTCTATCACAGTTCCGCATGAGAATGCTGAAAAAATTATCAAAACAATCATCCCTGAAGAAGCAGGCGTAACACAGATTCTGTTTGATAAAGACAGAAGCAGGGTAATTATTGAAGCAGAAAAACCTGGTTTGGCAATAGGAAAACAAGGCAGTTTGCTGAGAGATATTAAAATGCAGACGTTTTGGGTGCCACATATAAGAAGAAGCCCGCCAATAAGATCAAAATTACTTGAGAATATAAGAAGTGTTCTCTATCAAAAATCAGAATACAGAAGAAAATTTCTTGATAAAGTAGGGCACAGAATATATGATGGCTGGATAAGAGAAAAGAAACATGAATGGGTAAGAGTAACATATCTTGGCTCTGGAAGGCACGTCGGAAGAAGCTGTATATTCTTACAGACACCTGAATCAAGGGTATTATTAGATTGCGGTGTTGATGTTGCTGCAAATGATCAAGAAGCATATCCATTTTTGGATGCACCTGAGTTTGACATTCAGCAGCTTGATGCAGTTATTCTCAGCCACGCGCATCTTGATCACTGCGGACTAATCCCTTATCTTTACAAATTTGGGTATAAAGGGCCTGTTTATTGCACAGCTCCGACAAGAGATGTTGCTGCACTTCTGACATTAGATTTCATAAAAATCATGAAGTCTGACGGAAGAGATCCTATTTATGAAACTGATGACGTCAAAGAAATGGTCATGCATACTATCCCTTTGGGTTATGAAGAGGTTACTGATGTCACACCCGACGTTAGAATAACTTTGTATAATGCCGGACATAATTTAGGAAGCTCAATGGTGCATCTACATATTGGAAATGGACTGCATAATATTCTTTACACAGGGGATATGAAATTTGGCAGAACAAATCTTTTAGACCCTGCAGTCATAGATTTCCCAAGATTAGAAACATTGATGATAGAATCAACTTATGGTGGAAAAGATAATGATCAGCCGCCAAGAGAAGAAGTAGAAGCAGTATTCGTTACTAAAATCAAGGAAACATTAGAAAGAAGAGGGAGAGTTTTAATCCCTGTTCTTGGTGTAGGCAGAGCGCAGGAAATAATGATGATTTTGGAAAGTTTAATCAAAAGGGGAGACTTGGAAAAAATGCCTATTTATATCGACGGAATGGTTTGGGACGTAACTGCTATTCACTCAGCATACCCAGAATTCCTTAACAGCAATGTCAGAAAATTAATCTTTCATAAAAATGAAAATCCTTTCTTAAGTGATGTATTTAAAGAAGTTGGATCCCAAAAAGAAAGAATGCAGATTCTTGAAGAAAAAGGCCCTTGTGTTATACTGGCAACATCAGGTATGATGACGGGCGGCCCATGTGTTGAATATTTTAAGGAACTGGCGCAAAGCAAAAGGAATACATTGATAATTGTATCTTACCAATCTGAAGGAACTTTAGGAAGAAGATTACAAAGAGGAGACAAGGAGATTATATTCCCTAAAGGCCCAAATAAAAGCGAAGTAGTAAATGTCGAAATGGAAATTGTTACACTTGAAGGATTAAGTGGCCACAGCAGCAGGAAACAGTTAATGGCTTTTGTACACAAATGCGAGCCAAGGCCAAAACGTGTCTTAATAAACCACGGCGAGGTTTCAAGATGCCTTGACTTTGCAAGCTCTATCCACAAAAGCACAGGAATAGAAACATCATGCCCAAGAAATCTGGATGCTGTTAGACTGAAGTAGGGATTTGTTGAGGTTCTGTGTTTTTAGAACTTTTATTTTTATTCAGTTCATGGGCGAAGCCATTGTTCAATAATTTTAAGTTTTTTATTTCGTTCCTGGCATGTCCAACTAGTTCACTATGAAAACTAGGTGCTAGGTTCTAGGTGCTGGGTGCTAGTTACGATGAATTATCGCCGCTAGCACCAGCACCTAGAACCCAGCACCTATTTTTATTTTTTCATGAGACGGTGGCTGCGCCCACAAACGGATTGAGAGCAGAAAAAAAGATAAACACTTTTTGGATAAAGAACAACTCTCATAAACAAACATAAATAATGGGGCTGAGGGGATTACCACGAGCTTTTTGGCAAGCAAAAACCTCGGAAAATACCATCGGTGGAGCATTCGCTTCGCTCAGCTCCACTTTCACAAACGAGTATAAAAATGGGGCTGAGGGGATTTGAACCCCCGATCACACACACCCCAAGCGTGTATCATAATCCAAGCTAGACCACAGCCCCGAAACTAACTTAATTTTCTTCAATTTTAGCGAAAACTTTTTAATCTTATAAATATTACTATTATACTATGCCGCAGCATGACCAAAAATCATTACAAGGTTTGGAAGATGAAGATAGAAAGATTACTAAATGCCCAGAGTGTGGCAGCAAAGATATCTGCTTTGAAAATGAGGAAAGATTCTGCAAAAAATGTGGGTATGTTTTTGAGTGAAATTTGTTATCTGAATAAAATTTAATTGTTTTAACTTTATATTTGTAATTTCTTGATAACTAAAGAATGAAAAATTCTCACTTCAAAATACCGTAACCAATCAATCTAAATCTTGTGCCAATTCTTCTGGAAATAGTTATTCTTGAGCCAACCTCGCAGCAAACAGGCAGTTTGAGCTGGCATTTTATTTTGTTTTTTGAAAGCTCTGTAACAAATCCAACAGTTGCAGCGCTGTTAACATTCAGCATTAATGGCTCCATCTTTTTTATAGGTTCGACGACAACATCTTCTTTTGCTCCGACAACCCTTTCAAGCAAATGCGTCTCAAGAGTAAGCTCATAATAAACATTAGGAAGTTTTCCCGGCAGACCAACAATTGCGCCAGTTAATTTGTCAGACTTGACTATAGATGGATCAAGAGAAGTCATCAACGCCATTGAGCCGCCAGGATAAATCTTATCCATGGAAATACCACCGCTGATTATTGAAACAATTTTTGTCGTCAAAGGCTTGTAAACCTTTTGGTTTTTCTCCTCGACAACATAACCTGGGCGAATTTCAATTTCATCACCGACATTAAACACACCCTGTTTAACTGCTCCACCCAAAACACCACCTTTCATTTTGGAAATATCGATGCCTGGTTTGTTCACGTCAAAGCTTCTTGCAACATACATTGATGGTGTCTTTGTTACATCACGTTGTGGTGTAGGTACCAATTTCTGGATTGCACCAACAATTGCACTTATGTTTATGTTATGCTTTGCAGAGATTGGAATAATTGGTGCAAGCTCATAAGGCGTGCCTTTGATGAATTCTTGAATCTGTTTAAAATTTTTGAATGCTTTTTCTTTATCGACGAGATCAATCTTATTTTGAAGAATAATTACTTTAGTTATTCCTACAATCTGTAAAGCCATTAAATGCTCTCTTGTCTGTGGCTGCGGGCATTGTTCATTTGCAGCAACAAGCAATAATGCGCCGTCCATTATAGTTGTTCCAGCCAGCATTGTTGCCATCAAACTTTCATGACCAGGCGCGTCGACAAAGCTGACTTTTCTTACAGCAAATGTTTCACCGCTGCATTCACAATTTTTAGTTAACAAATATTTGGAGCACTTAACGCATTTTCTGAATATTGCATCAGCATAACCTAAACGTATAGTAATGCCTCGTTTTATTTCTTCAGAATGTGTATCTGTCCATTTGCCTGTTAATCTTTCTGTCAAAGTTGTTTTACCATGATCAACATGACCTATCAGACCAATATTAATTTCTGGCTGAGAATTTTCTATCTCATTAGAATGTTTAAGGTCTATTTCTTTATTCTCTGTACCTTTTTTTTCTTTGTTATACTCTTGTTCTTTTTTTTCAGATTCTTTTATTTCTGTTGTCTCTTTATGTTTGACGTCTTTTATTTCTTTGTTTTTATTCTCTTTATTCTCAATATTTTCAACATTATCAGCATCTTCAAAAACACCTTCCTGTTTCTGTTTCACTTCTTCTTGTTTCTTAGCGCGTTTTTTAGTAGAAACAGGTGCGTCTGCTTTTTTAGATGATTTTACTTTTGCCATTTATTTTTTAGTTTAATTTGTGCTTTCAGCAGGCTTTGCTTCAGATGCTCCTTCTTTAGGTTCTTCTTTTCCAAGCGGCTTTGAGCCATGCTTTAATACCATCAAATTAATCTGCGAGACTTTTGCGTGAATTGTATTACCACAAACAGTTTTTTTCTGTTTGACGCCTTCTTTTTTTCTTCTTATTTTTCTCTCGCCTTTTTTTGTAAAAGTTACTTTTTTGTGAATACCAACACCACTAACAGCGTATATTCTTTTTCTTACAGAACCTTCTACGTCTCTTCTCATTGGAAAACCACAGTTATCACTGCCGCCTCTGATTTCAAATTCATAACCAGAAAGGTCAATTAATTCTCCTCTAACTTTGTCTCCAATCTTTTTTCCTAGAAAATGTTTTGCTGTTTCATCCTTTGCTTCCTGCTGGTAACTCTTTCCTGTTTTAGGATCAGAAATTACTAATTTAAACTCTGCCATTTTTTACCTCCCGAGGACTTTTGAAGCCTCAGCAATTATTCAATTAATAAGAAAAAATATACTATTTATAAAGTTATTGTCAAGTTGACTTTTGTTGAACGAAAGATTTATAAATGAGTGCTTATGAATCACATTTGCTCATACAGAATTATAATCCTCTCCATTGATTCTTTAGTTTAGAGAAAAGAAGCAAATGAGTGCTTTATATCTAATATAAAGTATGATTTAAAGGTTACATAGCTAGAAAAGACCAAAATTTCTTTAATTGCGACCAATAAAAATTAAGCAAGTACCCGTTGATCCTGCGGGAGATTGCTGCTATTAGGATTCGACTAAGCCATGCAAGTCAAGGGGATAGCAATATCACCGGCATACTGCTCAGTAACACGTCGATAATCTGTCCTTTGGTTCGGGATACCCTCGGTAAACTGAGGTTAAAACCGGATAGGGAAAACATACTGGAATGTGGTTTTCCTTAAAAGCAATGCCAAAGGGTGAGTCGGCGGCTGATTAGCCTGTTGGTGAGGTAAAGGCTCACCAAAGCTACGATCAGTAAGGGCCATGAGAGTGGGAGCCCTGAGAAGGGTACTGAGATACTGACCCTAGCTCCACGGAGTGCAGCAGGCGCGAAAACTTTACAATGCACGAAAGTGTGATAAGGGGATCCTAAGTGCTTATACTTAGTATAAGCTTTTTTCAAGAGTAAATATCTTGGAGAATAAGTGGTGGGTAAGACTGGTGCCAGCAGCCGCGGTAACCCCAGCGCCACAAGTGGCAATCGCTTTTATTGGGCCTAAAGCGTCCGTAGCAGGTTTTGTAAATCTTCTGTGAAATCGTTGAGCTTAACTTAACGGCGAGCAGAAGACACTACTTGACTAGAGACCGGGAGAAGTTAGGGGTATTTTGAGGGGAGCGGTAAAATGTTATAATCCTCAAAAGACCACCTGTGGCGAAGGCGCCTAACTAGAACGGATCTGACTGTGAGGAACGAAAGCCAGGGGAGCAAATCGGATTAGATATCGAAAATTCTGCGAATTTTTGGATTTAGTCTCACAATATTGCTTGTAAATCTTACATTGTGAGTCGGTCTGAAAATATAATTATCAGAATTGTTCGACTAAATACCCGAGTAGTCCTGGCTGTAAACGCTGCGAGCTAGGTGTTACATATTCTTCGTGAGTATGTAGTGTCGAAGCGAAGGTGTTAAGCTCGCCGCCTGGGAAGTATGGTCGCAAGACTGAAACTTAAAGGAATTGGCGGGGGAGCACTACAAGGGGT
>Ga0209211_10012890_pt1 | contig 10443 bp, 10 predicted proteins | sample RifGroA2_FD_183992 | JGI IMG/M metagenome (GOLD analysis project Ga0209211, IMG submission 183992) | Groundwater microbial communities from Rifle, Colorado, USA - Groundwater A2 (SPAdes) (version 2) | ecosystem: Environmental > Aquatic > Deep subsurface > Groundwater | place: Rifle, Colorado...
TGTGAGCACCACTGATTCATTTGGGTGTGCTGGTTTGCGTCATGGCCAATACAGCATTTTTAATAAAAAGTACAGCAAAGAAGAATACACACAACTCAAAGAAAAATTTGTGGCACACATGAAAGAGACAGGAGAGTACGGCCAATTTTTCCCCCAATCACTCAATCCTTTTGGATATAATGAAACCGTGGCGCAACTTAATATGCCCCTGACGCAAAAAGAAGCTACGCAGCATGGCTTTGCATGGCATGAAAAAAAGATTCCCTCATTTCCGCCGGAAAAAATCTACACGCCGTCTGATAACATTAAAGAAATACGGTGGGAAGATGTAGAAGGCAAGGTCATTATATGTGAGGAGTCAAAGCGTCCATTCAATATTATTAAGCAAGAATTTGAGTTTTATAAAAAACATTCTATCCCTCTCCCGCGATTGCATCCTGAGGTGCGTCTCCAACATCGTCTTCCACGTGCCGAGCTTTATAATTTACATGAAACCACGTGTGAGACGTGCGGGACGCGTCTTTCAACAACAGTGGATAGTTCTGTTTTGTGCAAGGAATGTTATTTTAAACGTTTGCGTTAGATTTAAAACAACCCCCGAAGGGGGTTGTTTTAGAGTTGTTGCCTTGAAAAGGCGCTTATAAGGTCCGGTCCGCACAAAAGGGTGAAGGAGGGGGCACCCCAGCGCAGTCCAGACCATATCAACGCCCTTTATCAGGGGGTCGCAATTATGATAGCAGATTTTTAATCTTTTGTCAAATCTAGTTTTTCACAGGTCTGCATCCAGAGCATCATTTTTTCACTTGTTCAACAATCTTTGCAAATACTGCCGGTTTTTCAGCGCCCAGCATGGCAAGTATTTTGCGGTCTAATCCAATGCCTGCTTTTTTCAACAAGTTCATGAACGCGCTGTAAGAAAGGCCATAGCTCCGTACCGCAGCATTAATTCTCACATTCCACAAACGGCGGAATTCACGTTTTTTGACGCGGCGGTCGCGGTATGCATAAGCACCGGCGCGTGTTACCGCCACTTTTGCCTGCTTTAACAGTTTTTTTCTGCTTCCGCCAAAACCCTTCGCACGTTTCATTAACGTACGGCGTTTTTTCAAATGCATTATGGCTCGTTTGACACGTGGCATAGGTAATTAATTGGGCAGGGCTTGATGTATTCTCTTTATGTGTGCCGTTGACTGGTCAATATCGCGGCGCTTGTTGCGTCTGATTTTTCCGGTTTCCCGGGCATTGAAATGACTCTGGCCGGCTTTTCGTTGCTTAATTTTGCCCTTTTTGGTAAGGGAAACACGTTTTGCTGTTGCTTTATGGGTTTTGAGTTTTGCCATACCTTTAAAGGGTGCCTATCTAGGATGGGAGTAGTGTATCGTACGGTGATATTTTCGTCAAGTCAGGGGTGTGGAGAAACAAGACCTTAACGCGCAATGAGGGCAATGAATTTGGCCCCTTGACGGCTTATGGGCTGCTCAAGCTTTACTGACATATCAGTTTTAATGGCGTCAACAAAAGCAGTCATCTTGTCTTTCATAAGTTCCGGGTGGGCGTGGTCGCGGCCGCGCATAATGATTTCAATTTGAACTTTATCGCCGCGTTCCAAAAATTTGAGCGCCTGTTTTTTGCGCACATCCATGTCATGGTCACCCATGCGCGGCGTTAAGCGTATGCCCTTTACTTCCGTTGCTTTTGCTTGGGCGCGTTGTTTGCGGCGTTCTTTTTCTTTTTGGTACTTAAAATTGCCGTAATTAACAATTTTTGCAATGGGAGGATCTTCTTTGGGGTTTATAATAACCAAATCAAGCCCGCGTTCTTCTGCAAGCCGCACCGCATCTGCAGTGGGCATATCACCAAGATTATTTCCTTGTTCATCAATAACACGAACCCGTGGAAAACGGATTTGGTCATTGGAATAATAACGCTTAGTGTCTTGGGGGGCTGTGCGTTTTTTACGAGATACTCTCATGGCAGTATGATATAGGTGCGGCGGTTTCTTGTCAAGCACTACACATTAGAGTTTGAGCAAACGTTCTTGCTCTGCAACAACATAAATAGACCCCAGAATACAACCAAGCAAAAAACTCAAAAGCGCGTTGAGCGGGATGGATGGCCGGGCGGGTAGTGTTGAGGTAAATACGGCGTCAACTTGTCTGATTTCCAGATCAAAACCCGTATATTCTCTGCTGTGCGTTGCTAATACATCAGCGATGGTTTGAGCAATGAGCGCGGCCTGATCACGTTGCGGGTGGAAAACGGCGATGCGTAAAAGCCCGGTGCCGGGTACCACGCTTGTTTGAATGCTACGTTTCCATTTGTTGAGTTGTTTGCGCGGGTTTTCTGGGAAAAAAGTGCGGTCTATTCTTCCACCTGATGCTTCCATCACGTAGTCAAGTGAGCGCGATGTTTCAATAAGGTGTGTGATATTTTCGCCTAAGCGTTCCGCAGTGGCAACCACCGCATACGAGGGGGCTTCAAAGGAAGTTTCGCGGGTCATAATAAATACTTGCGTGTCAGCGCGGAATTCAAACGGTAAAAAGAAAATAATAAACGCCGTTACCAGAAAAAAGGTGATAACGCCAAATAATAATACTGTTTTCCAGCGTTTTTTAATATGTTCCGCGTAACTTGGCTGACTCATAGTATTCACGTGTATAGTATATCATGCCTGGAAAAACACCACAATACACCGTTTACCAGCTCATCAATTGCGTTTCCCCGTTGCGTATTATTTTTAACCGAACATGCTCGCGATCAGCATACGTGGCAAGGAGTAGGCCTATATCGCGCTCACCCTCAAGAGAAATGCCTTCAACATCAACAATGACATCACCCGGTTGAAGTGAAGCATTTTTGATGGTGCCAGAAGCAATATCGTGCACGAGCGCGCCATAGGTGAGTGCTGTAAGGGGAGCCGGAGCATCAACCACGCTCCATTCGTTTATGGCGTAGTAGTTGAACGGGTACTCTGCCCGCGTAAGCGGTTCATTTAAAAAGAGGCGATTGATAACGGGCGTAACCAAAGGCAAGGGCACTACATATGCTTTGTTGTCCGCTGTTTTTTCAAGGAGACCCACAAGCTCACCGGTGCTGTTGAGAACTGTTTGTCCGGGCACATCGGATGCCATGGCGTCAATATACGGCCATCGCACAATGGTATTGCCCGAATACGGTTTTTTGGATATGGCGGCACTTTCTGGTACTGTCCGCCACGTCACGTTACCGGCAAAACGCGCTGTGTTGGCGCCGGTCCACCAGTACTCCGGGAGCCAACGCGAGGCGTTTGCTATGGGTACAATGGGGTATCCATCGCCATCAACTTTGATGAAGGTAATACGGCTTATCGTGTCATGGACAACTTTATTGATAGTCAGTTCCTTTCCACCAGCAACCAGAGTTATGTTTTCCGGATTGCGTGCAATGCTTGATGGTGTAACCAACCAGCCATCTGACGTAATGAACATGCCGATGCCTTTAACGGTTTGTGTCATATATCCTGTGATGGGTTTTGTGCCGGGCGGGGTTTCAGTCAAGAGTCCTTGCGGTTGTGTTGTTTTTGCAAAGATGAACACGTGCGCCGCGCGCGTTTTTGTCCATAGTTCCGGAGCAAGTTCAACCCCGCGTCCCGCGGCTGCTGCCTGTGTAATGTGTGCGGTGAGCGTTGTTGGGTCCAGTTGGGGGAACAAAGAAGGAACCCACGCAATAACGGCAAGCGCGGACGCACCGCCGGCCATGACCCCAATGATAACAGAAAGTACGGCTACCTTAATGGTGCCCATGTAGCGATGAAATGGGATACTGCATGTTTTTGGAGGAAGATGCGGCGGATGATTATGCATATGTTTTATATCCAGCGGGCGCTTGCCAGTCCGGCCACAAACAGCGCACCAAGCGCCAGGAGTAATGCCCGTTCAGATTTTGAAAATGTTCTTTCATTAAGGGAGGCGTCCACAACCGTGAGTATGAGCAAGTATATAATGGTCATGGTAAAGGCATTCACTAAAAAACCAAGGGGAAGAAAATGTAGTGTCCAAACCAGTTGAAAAAAGACCAATCCAATGGTTATTGACAACCAGAACACATCCCGTGTCATATGTTTTCCCGGCTGGTCAAGACCATATAAACGTTTTGGCGCGTATAATACCAGTACCACAAAAAGAGCGCCCATTGCTCCTATTATGACACTGGTGAGCCACACAGGGATACTTAAGAACACAAATAAGGCAAATAAGCTGCTGTTCCAAAAGAAAAAGCCGCATGTTGTCAGTGTCCTGTACCACCCCTGCAGATAACGCCGTTGATATTCAGGGGCAAATTCATAGCGTTCAAACCACAACCAATAGGCAAGCGCAGCAAACAGGCCAAGCCCGATGGTGATGACGACACGTGTAAAACCCTGCAACGTCATAAACAGCACATCGCCTCCGAGCACCACGCAGAGCCAAAGGGCATACGGTACTCGTATTAATGTTCCGTTTTTACGCGCATGCACGTGCCACCACAGGAAGGTGATGCCACTTTGAAGGATGGTTGTTATAATAAAAACAACCCAGGTATGGTAATGAGAAATAACGGCAAGTGCGCTACTGACGAGTACTCCTAAAAAAAGCGCTGATATAAGCCCGGTGCGTGGTGATGTTGGTGAGAACATGCTATACCTCTTTTGAATCTTTGTTGGTCATCTCATACACAAACACGGAAAGTGCTGTGGCAACCGGGATAGCGAGTATGGCGCCAACGATGCCGGCTAAGCGCGCGCCAACCAAGAGCGCGACAATGGATATGATGGGATTTAATCCGACTGCTTTTTGCATGATTTTTGGCACGAGCAGGTTGTTTTCACACCATTGGATGACCGCAAGCAAGCCAAGCACCAAAAGCGGTTGGAGCAGTGTGCCGCTTTGCGTGAATGTCAAAAAGATGGCGATGACTCCCACAATGAGCGGGCCGATATAGGGCACCAGTTCCATGACTCCGGCCAGCAAGCCGAGTACTGCGGCATAATCAACACCCAAAATAGTGAGACCAATATAGTACAAAAGGCCTACCGTGATGCTTAAGACCAGTTGACCGCGCAGCCACAATCCTAATTTTTCCCGTATTCTTGAAAACAGGCGTGAAAGGAATGGCTGATATTCATCCGGCGCGACATGGCGCAGCATTTTTTTAATGGCATCCTCTTCAACCACCATATAAAAGGTGAGCGCGGCAACCAACAGTATTGAAGCAAGGCCGGTAAAAAAACCGCCAATAGTTGAGAATATCCCTTCTACGGTTTTGCTGGCAGCCGGTTGTATGGTGCCGGCAAAACCTTCGCTGGGCATAAGATTATACTGACGCGCAAGATCGCCGACAACACCGAGCTTATCAACGCCTCGTTGCCAGATGGTGCCAAAGTTTCTGATGAGTTCTGTGGTTTCACCAACAATGGGCGGGACCAGTACGAGCAGAGTGACTACGAGCAGCGTGATAATAACAATATAAATGGCGATGACCGCAAGCCCGCGCGGTATTTTTTTGCGTTGAAACCAATCGGCAAACGGGTCAATGAGCGCGGCAAAAATAAGAGAAACAAAGATAATCAAAATAATTTGGCGCGTAATCCACGCAATCCACAGTGCAAACAGTACCACGAGTATTTTAATGATTGTCCTGGTACTTATGGTGATAACCTGGTCTTTTTGTTGTTGGGACATATGGGTTTTTTAGTGTTTCCTCTAGTATAGAAGAAAATCAGTATTTTCGCAAATGGGTCGCTTGACTTCAGAGCGTATATTTACTAATGTACACCTGCCCTAATGGTGGGGCATAATTCAACCACGCCCGAGCTGCGAGAAGTACTATCTGGTGGAGATGGCGGGAATTGAACCCGCGTCTGGAAAATGAGAACCACTCCCGTCTACAAGCGTAGTCCGGCCGATTTTTTTCCCGCAGTACGTCAGGCCGAACAAGAGTGTACTTTGGTAATCCTGTGCCGTGTCGGCGTGCGCAACAGGAGGTGTGCGCGCCCAAGTTTGGTATATTGCACCGCGGTCTCTCTACCAGACATCAAGAGTGCGATGGGTAATCACTTACGCGACTACCGGTGAGAACTCCGGCATGCTGAAAGCATTGCTCACAGCTACCTTCATTCTGTTCCATACGTTGGCATGTATGAGTTTGTATGCGATTAACGTCTGCATACACGACGGCTTGCAGAAAATGATTTCGCTTCCCATCGAAACCTGTCATCCCCTTAAGTAATGAATGTGCTAGAAATTAAAACGGTCGACTCGGCAGACGAATTTTTTCGGGTCCAGATTCGGAAGACCTTATAGGACCTCTCAAAAATTGTCCGCCTCCGTGCCCATTTTAATTTTTAGCACATAACTTTATTGGTTTTTTAACGTGCGGCGAATTTCTTTTATCACATCGCGCTTTTTGAGCGTTTCTTTTTTTTCATACTGCTTTTTACCGCGCCCAAGTCCTACCTCAACCTTGATGCGCGACTTTGAAGTATACACCGCAAGTGGCACTGCTGTCAAGCCCGTTTCTTGAATTTTACCGCGCAGGCGTTCTATTTCTTTTCGCTTCAATAGCAGTTTGCGCGAGTGCGTTGGGTCATAGGAGGGGATACCACCGGCCGGTTTGTAGGCGCTGATATGCGCGTTTAACAACCATGCTTCGTTTTGGTTAATGGTTACGTACGAGCCCTTTAAGCTGATTTGTCCGGCTTTTGCGCTCTTGACTTCTTGTCCGGTTAATACTAAGCCGGCCTCAAATGTTTCAAGGATTTCATAGTCGTGTTTTGCGTGTTTGTTGAGAGCCAGCGTTTTGCCGGCTGGTTTTTTTGTCATATATAGTATTGTAGCTTGAAATACGGTTTGCGTAAATGATGTTTTTGGGTATCGGTATTTTTTTGCTTAACAAAGCCAAAAAATACCCTATTTTTATCCCATTGACAAAAGCTGCATAATATGGTATGTTTTGAAGCTCGGAGAAGAGGCCCATTTGAAACCAATTTTGGCAATAAGGGGCCTTTTTTTCGTGTTCCTTACATTTTAGCTTTCACTATGCGAGAAGATGTTTGTTGATTATTTGCTTTGCCGCCTCGAATCTGCGGCGTCACGCGAACATAATTTTCAAAAAATATATTTTCGCGTAGTGAGAGCGATAGATTTAACCAGTCCAATTGTCTGTAACGGGCAGACGGTTGGCGCAACATTGGGAGTCAGAAATGACCACGACCTTCCGGTTCGTGTGCGTGGCGGCGATGTGCGCGGTGATGATGTTTGTCGCTTCGGTGGCGAACGCGCAGCAGGACGGCGGTATCCGCCGGAACGACGGGGCGCTGCCGACGGCTGCGGAGATCGCGGAGCCCGATGCTCCCGGGCCCACCGGTGGCGCGACGCTGCCCAAGGTTGAGGCCCAGGACATCGGTCCGGGCGACCTGGCCGAGCGTGAGGAGGCCGGGGCGGCTGCTGAGGCGGATGATGCCCCGATCGTGCCGAAGCGCTTGAAGGTTCTGTGCAGCACGAACCGTGGGGCAGTGTGTCCCAATAGTTGTTTGGTTGTGCATGTCATTCTCATTGGTGGGCAGAGACCCACCCAGGTCTACAACCAGTACTGCCAGACATGGCCCTGTTTCGTAAATGGAACGTTCCCGTTGGGGAGCACAATTTACGGAGAAGTCACGGTTGGACCCGGAAGCAGTGGCGGCATGCGCGCTATGCGCAGCTATCGCGTGGAGAATGTCTCCGATGAGGAGATTCCCATGGTCTTCAGCGACATGGACCACGCCGTGGCAACGGGCTATGACAGATGCAGGCCCGGGGCTCCGCCCGTGGAGGTCAACAAGGCCTGCGTGTTTGATGCTTCGGCGGTCGGCAATGACGGTGCAACTGCGGATTTCGTGGATGTGCAGTCCGTGGCTGACTTGGATTCAAAACTAGTGTGCACGGTTCAGCCCGGCATTCTCTTGAAGAGCCCGGAGGTGCTCTCCAGCGGATGGTGCAAAGTGCTGCTGGATGCCGCAAAGATGCACCTCGACAGTGGTGTTGGCTGGGCGCGTTGCGACCAGTTGAGCATCACGCCGTTGCCAGAACCAGAACCCGTGGCATTGGTAGCCACCGCCGTTGACGCCAGCCCGATGCCGGCGCATTCCGATGACGAGCTTCTTACCGCGCCTGCCTGCGGCAACGGCAAGCCGGATAAGGGTGAGGAATGCGACGACGGCAACAAGCAGCCGGATGACGGCTGCGACCCGTTGTGCGCATTGGAAACGCCTGAGAAGGGCGCCTACGCCTGCCTGCAGGCCGGAAAGCCCTGCGTGCTGCTGCCCCAGTGCGGCAACGGCAAGCCGGATAAGGGTGAGCAGTGTGACAACCCTCCGGGTATCAACTATGTGGGTTGCACCAAGTCGTGCCAGCTCACAGGACCCGGATGGATTTTCACCGTGCTCGCGAAGAATGACTCGGATAATTCGGCCCTCAAGAAGGGTATGTACGGCCCGCCCGAGCACGAGTGCGGCGACGGCAAGCTCGCGCCGTGGAAGGACGTCAATAAGGATTGGCGTATCCAACTGGGCGAAGGCGAGTTGTGCGACGAAGGCGACAAGAACGCCAACACGCCCAACGCCGCATGCCGCGAGGATTGCACTCCGCAGCGTTGCGGGGATGGCATCGCGGATGACGCCAAGGGCGAAAAGTGCGACGAAGGCGTTGCCAAGAACAGCGACGCTCCTGCTGCTGGTCTCGGGCATCTTTGCCGCACCAACTGCAAGATGAGAGGATGCGGTGACGGCATCAAGGATGTCGACGAGGACTGCGACGACGGCAACACCACGGATGGCGACGGTTGCAGCGACATCTGCAAGACCGCGGTGTGCGGTAACAAAAAGGTGGAGGCCGGCGAGACCTGCGACAATGGTGACAACAGGCCCGGTGACGGTTGCAGCGCAAGCTGCCGACTGGAGCGTGGCTACCACTGGAATGCGGTTCTGAAAACCGTGTACCCCGAGTGCGGCGATGAGCTCGTTGCCGAGCCGGTGGAGGCCTGCGACGACGGCAACAGCAACCAGTACGACGGCTGCCACGAGTGCAAGGCCGTGGAAGATGCCCGCGGGCTCGTGCACGGCAGTCCGTTCAGCGCAGAGCTTGGTGTCTGCGTGGAAGCGCCTGTGGGTTACATCGTGGCCAACCAGAACGGCAATGATGTGACGCCTGGTTTTGGCGCACAGGGTGGTAGTGGTCTGACTGCGGCCGCGGCTTACCGTTTCGGTCCGTATGATGACCCACGTCTGCACGCCGTGCGACTGAGGGGGCAGTGGATGATCGTCCAGGGCAACGCAAGCTCGGGCACAGCGATGTTCAACAACGGCAGCATCACTGCGGACTACGCTACATGCTTCGGCGACCAGTCACAGGCCTGTGTGCACTGGCTCAACGTCGGCTGGCAGTGGCTGGCCTATGGCAAGGATCTCATTGCGATGGGGCGGGGCAAGACCACCGACGAAGTGGATGCCCAGGGCCTGTACGCGGGTTCGTCCTACCAATATTTTCTCTTGGCGGACACCTTTATGGAGGGCAGCGTCGGAGTCATGCTCGTCAGGAGCAACGATGGCTTCCTTGACCTGCCCATGGTCCCCATGTTCAACCTGACCTACGGGTGGCAGGGGGATCAGGACCCCTGATCCTACGTTCTTTGACGGTTTGAAGGGGGACAAGGGGGAGTGCGATGTGCTTTGCAGCGCGTCGTACTCCTCTGTCTTAATACCTTCCTAAAACAAGCATTTTGGCTGGTTTTGGGCCGGTATAAGGCGAAACTTGACAAAATACGCAAAACATGATATATTCGGCTGTTAATTAACCTATATATTATGGGTATTTTATGCGAAAAAACGAAGTAAGCGGCTTGCTTCCTTTTTTCGTCGCCTGTCTGTTATAGCGGACGGACGACTGATCATTACAATTTGAGCTAAGTTAAGCTGTTTTTGGTGTGCGAGTACTAGGTTTTTTCTTTTGTTTTAGAGCGCCGCCTCGAATAGTTCTTTTTGGGATAGCACTTTGCTTCTGTTACCGTTTTATTGCTCGGAACATTTGTGCTTCGCGGCGTTAGCGACTATCCCAAAAAGAACTATTCTGTGGCGTCGCTCTATCCGTTTTCAGTCAGAAAAAACTTGATACTCGCACACCAGAAGCAGTATTTGTGCGAATCTGCGACAATCGCCACCCCCTTAACCAGGGTTGCTGGAATTTGGTGCTGCTGGGCGCTTCTGCCTTGCTTCACCTATCCAGTTCCCCCGGCACAACGGCGGGGGAGGCGTTTCGGTCAATGTGTCTGAATAACGGGCAAACACATTGACACAGGAGGAGAGGACTAACCATGTCCATCTTCACCAACCAGACCGCCCCCGCCACCTGCAAGGTGGTGGGATGTTCGAATCATCTCAACCCGGCCCGC
>Ga0209211_10012891_pt1 | contig 10442 bp, 6 predicted proteins | sample RifGroA2_FD_183992 | JGI IMG/M metagenome (GOLD analysis project Ga0209211, IMG submission 183992) | Groundwater microbial communities from Rifle, Colorado, USA - Groundwater A2 (SPAdes) (version 2) | ecosystem: Environmental > Aquatic > Deep subsurface > Groundwater | place: Rifle, Colorado...
GACAACGACGCACCGCCGACGGTCGCCCTCACGGTCAACAATGCCAGCATCGCAGAAGCCGCAGGCACCTCCACCGTGACCGCCACCTTGAGCGCTGCGGCCGCCACGGATACCACGGTGACCATAGCGGCGACAGGAACCGCCACCGGCGGCGGCACCGACTACACCCTGAGCAGCACCAGCATCACGATTGCAGCGGGACAGACCACCGGCACCGCGACCATCACCGCTGTCCAGGACACCCTCAACGACGACAGCGAGACGGTCATTGTCGATATCACCGCCGTCAGTGGCGGCGATGGCGCGACAGAAAACAGCACCCAGCAGCAGACCGTCACCATCACCGACGACGACGGCGCGCCGAATGAATTGATCCTGCTGGCCCAGTTGCCGATTGTTCCGCCAGCGCTTGTTATCGACCAACCCGCTCTCAAGGTGCAAGCGGATGCTGTCATTGCATCTGTTGTTCAGTCCGCACCTGCAGCCAGAGCCGATGGCGCATCTTATATCGCGACTGCTGCAGCCGATGCCGCTGGCGATACCAGTGTGCGGGTGGTGATCCGCACGGTTACACCGTTGGTCTCGCAATTGTTGGCGTCTGGCCAGGGCGACACTTCGACATCTGTCCAGCTTGGATCAACCGACCGCGGCTTCCCGGTCGAACGTTTGCAGTCCACAGCAACCAAGGTGGACACGGTGCAAGATCAGCAGAAGGGTGGTGACCGCCTGTTTGTGTACAACGGCCTCAAGAACGCGACATTGGAGGCTGGTCAATCGATCGACTACCGTGTGCCAAAGGATGCCTTCGGCCATACCAATACTGCTGCTGTCGTCCAGCTTGAGGCTTCCCTGAGCGACGGTTCGCCGTTGCCGGAATGGCTGGACTTCGACCCGACCTCGGGCACCTTCAGTGGGAAGCCGCCCGCCAATGCTGGCGGCCTGCTTGAGGTGAAAGTGACGGCACGCGACGATCAGGGGCGCGAGATTACCTCCAACTTCAAGGTGCAGATCGAGGGCAGGAATTCACAGGCGCAGCCCGAAAAACCTGCGCCTGAAGCGCCTGCCAGGATAGCGCCGTCGCCTGGCGCGGATGCAGGTGAGCACAGTGCGCCGGACGGCAAGGCACTCCGCCTTGCATCCGATAAATCGCTGCCGGCTAAGCGTGGTACGATGCCGTTCTCGGATCAGCTCAAGCTGTCGAAGCGCGATCAGTTGGTAGATCGTATTTTGTTCAGGCAACAAACTGCCGCCCGCGCCGCAGCCGCACAACGTGTGTCCGTATAATAAAATATAGTACAAGGGGGGGATTTGACCACTATGAGAAGTCTGGTTTTGGTAACAGGTTTCGCTCTCGTCGCTGCTGGCTGTGCCGTCAAACCGGTAGCGATTACGAACGATGCTCATTTGAAGCGCGCAACCGAAGACCAGCGACGCTTGTTCGACGATCAGGAATCCATCAAGTCGCCATTCACGTTGCACGAAGCCATCGCCCGCGCGCTCAAATACAACATGGATTACCGCACCCGACTGATGGAGCAGGCTTCTTCGCTCGGGCAGACGGAGTTGGCAAATTACGACCTGTTGCCGCGTCTGACGGCAGCCGCCGGCTACTCGACGCGCAACAACGATGCCTTCGGCTTGGGCTATACCCCCAGCGGTTCGATTTCGACCACGCCATCTTCGGCATCGGAGCGCAACCATTCTTATGACAGTCTCACGTTCTCTTGGAACGTGCTCGATTTCGGGCTATCCTACCTCCGTGCAAAGCAGCTTTCCGATCAGTCGATGATTGCCGAAGAGCGCCGCCGCAAAGCCGTGCAAAACCTGATTCAGGATGTGCGCAATGCCTGGTGGCGCGTCGAGGCGGCGCAACGTCTGCTGCCGGAAACGGATGCCCTGCTTGCCGAGTTGGATCAGGCTGCGGCACGCGCCAAATTGATCGAAACGCGCAAGCTGCTGCCACCCTTGCAGATCGTGGCCTACAAACGATCACTGCTCGATCTTGAACAGCAGATTTCAATGCGGCGGCAGGAACTGTCTCAGGCGAAGCTGGAGTTCGCGCAGTTGCTCAATCTGCGGCCAGGCCTAGAATATTCGGTCGCGACGCCACGCATCGACGATCCGGCACCACCGGATCTGACGGCAAATATCGAAACGCTCGAACAGATTGCCGTGCATAACCGGCCGGAACTGCGCGAAGAAGGCTATCGTGCCCGGATCACCCATCTCGAAGGAGATAAGCAACTGTTGTCGCTGTTACCATCGCTCGCTTTCGATGCCAGCACCAACTACGACTCGAACAAATATCTGGTCAATAACAGTTGGACGTCGGCCGGACTGAATCTGTCGTGGAACCTGATGAAGCTGGTGTCCATGCCGAGCATCAAGGATGCCAGCCAGGCGGCTGCCAAGGTCGACGAGACGCGGCGCCTGGCGCTCACTGCCGCAGTGATGGGTCAGACGCGCATCGCCGCAGTGCGCTACCGCCTGCTGACCCAGGAGTTCGCTATCTGGGACGACGCCGTCAATGACGATGCGCGCATCGTAGGCTATCTCAATGCATCGAAGCAGGCCGGCATGGAGACCGAACTCGAACTGATTCGCGCCAAGGCGCGCAGCATGGCCTCCAAAATCAACCGCGACCTGGTATACGCCAACCTGCAAGGTGCCGTCGGACGGCTGTATAACTCGATCGGCATAGACAGCCTGCCGCTGGATGTCGAGAGCCACGCTTCCGATGCGCTGGCGACCGCGCTGGCGAAGACCATTCAGGGCTGGGAGGGCGCCAGTTTCACGCCGAAGCCACCTGTTACGAATATCTCGGTTCAGATCATTCCTGTCCAGGGGTTGTCGAAAAGCGATGCCGATGCATTTACAGTTTCGATGCATCGCATCCTCAGATTGTCGAAAGTGGCTACGGTCGGCAATGACCAGCCGGCACCTTATCGCATCGAATCATCTATCGCGCTCCAGCCGCCTGGCGTTTCCGGCCAGCCGGCGATAATGAAGCTGAAACTTGTTGACAGCGCGGGAGCGGTGCTTTTCGAAGGTGAACAAAACAGCATGTTGATGACACCAGTCGGCCCAGAACAATGGCGGGCTCTCGGTGAGGGTGCGGGCTACCGTGTCATCAACCCGGTGCGCAAGCATCTCTCCAAGGCAGGTGCGACAGGAGAAAGCCAGCTAAAGGCACCTCCCAAACCAACCATAGACGCCGGGAATGTGCCGTCGGCCGGCACCCTGGACGGTCAAGCCGCAAACCTCAAGATTGAAACCGCCAACGCCGTCGCCGAAGCCGTCAAACGCGGCGAAAGCGAATAACCTGATTGGATACCAAAACATGAAAACCTATTTTTCTCTGGCTACCGCCCTTCTCGCTCTCTCTGTCAGCGTTGCGTACGCTCAACAACCTGCCCCCAGCATCACCGTCAAACCTGTCGCCGCCATACCTGCCACAGCATCAGTTTCGACCAGAACTTCCACAATTCCGGAATCTGCCATGAAACTCTCGGCCTTGGTGATTGCCGAAAACGAAGCTGTGCTTTCCGCCCAGATGACCGGCAAGATCAAGAAGATCAATTACGGCATCGGCCAGGTATTTTCCCCCGGTGCTGTTCTCGTCGAATTTGATTGCGCAGAATCGCAGGCCAAGCTCGATGCCCTGAATGCGGAATACCTGGGCGCCCGCGAAACCCATCTTGCCAAACTGAAGTTGCAAGGACTGGGGGCGGCTGGCGACCTTGAAGTGACGCTGGCCGCCGCCTCCGGCGAAAAGGCCAAGAGCCTGGTCAAACAGCAGGAGGTTCAAATGGCTTACTGCAATATTATTGCGCCGTATGCAGGTCGAGTCGTGCGCCTGAAGGCCAAACAAGCCGAGAACGTCGCCCCGAACCAGCCGGTGATGGAGATCGTCGCCGCAGCCAAGCTTAAAGCGACGGTGCATGTGCCATCGGGCATGTCCATCCGTCTGAAACAAGGCTCACCTTTGTCCATCGAATTTAAGGAAACCGATCGCAAATACTCGGCGAAAATCTCCAAAGTGAACGCCCGCGTAGACGGCGTTTCTCAGTCTCTTGAACTTGAAGCGGTCTTCGTCGGCAACACGCCAGGACTGCTGCCCGGGATGATAGGGCAGGCGGTGTTCCCGTAAAACACAGGCAAACTTAATTGACTTCGTCCACTGCGGCTGATCTGCTGGCCTACGAGAGCCGCCTGAGAACCGCACGTTCGCCGGAAGAAATCGAATTTCTCGTCATCAACGAGCCGTTTTCTCTGTTGCCTTACGATCAGGCTTATCTCTGGAAGCCGGATATGATGGAGAGACCGGCGCTGGCCGCAGCATCAGGACTGGCCGAAATCGATGCCAATGCGCCATTTGCGCTGTGGTTTTCGCGTGCTGCCGACTATGTAAAAGGCCTCCACCGGGAAACGCCGGTATGCGTTCTGGCCGATGCCGATTTTCCTGCCGCACTGAATGATGGTGCAGAATGGATTCCGCACCACGCGCTGGTTATTCTGCTGAATACCCCTGAAGGCAAACCTCTCGGCGGACTCTGGTTCGGTCGCCATACGCCATTTTCTGAAGACGAGGCCGCGCTTGCCGCCTGGATCGGGCAGCAGAGCGAATTTGCATTGTGGGCATGGCGGCGAGAACAGTTGGCCTTGCAGAGCCGTATCGCGGCGCTTGCTCCGAAGCGCTGGCGCGCGTTCTCAAGGCGAAAGAAGATAGCCGCGCTCGCATTCCTCGGAGTTTTCCTAGTATTGCCGGTACGTCTGTCGGTGCTTGCCCCCGCCGAGGTCGTACCGCTCAAGCCCAACCCGGTAACCGCGCCTGTCGACGGTGTAGTGGCGCGAATTATTATCGCTCCAAATCAGCCGGTTCGATCAGGAACTCCGCTGGTTGAAATCGACGATACGGCAACGCGCAATCGCCTTCTGGTGGCGCAGAGGACGCTTGACGTAGCGCGCGCCGACTTGGCGCGCGTCTCAGGAAAAGCTTTTACTGACGATGTGTCCAAGTCGGAACTCCAGCTCCTCGATGCACGCGTGCGCGAGCGCACTGCGGAAGTCGCCTACTTGACCGAGCTCATGGCGCGCCTCAAGCTGCCCGCACCAGCTGACGGCATCGGGCTCTTCGCGGATGCCGAGGAATGGCGCGGCAAACCTGTCCAGGTTGGTGAACGCATCATGACGATAGCCGATCCGTCACAGGTCGCACTGATAATTTACGTTTCTCCAGACGATGCCATCGCACTCGATCCGGGCGCGGAAGTAAGGATGTATCTCAACATTTCGCCGCTGACATCGCACAATGCCAGCATCATGCAGGCATCCTACGAAACCGGCATGTCGCCGGATGGGCATCCCGCCTATATCGTCAAGGCGGCCTTTTCCGCCGGCGAAACCCCTCCGCGTCTCGGGCTCAAGGGTACGGCGAAAATTTACGCCGAAAGGGTGCCGCTGATTTATTATCTTCTGCGCAAACCCCTGCGAACTTTACGCTACGTGCTCGGCGGCTAAAAACCGCTTTCCCGCACCAGCACCGAAATGACATGGGCGATGCTTGACCAGCCGACAGCCAACCAATTGACCTGGATGCGCACCGTGCCGCGCACCACCTGCCCGAACTTTGATTCCCCAAGCCCTGATTCACCGCCTGCCATGCGTATGCGGACCCGGTAAATGGTTTCGTGGGCAACGAGCGTATCCTTGGTAGACTGCGTTGCGGCAATGCCGCCGCCATGGAGAGAGGCCAGCAGCGGGTGGGGGACGGCATTCCCGGCGGCAGGATCGACTTCCAATACCGTTCCTTCCGTTACCGACAAACTGGGCGAATCTGGGTAAAAACGCACGGTCTGCCCGGCGACTACGGCACCGATCTGACTCTCCCCGATATAGGCCTCAATATCTCTTGAACTGCAATCCACAACGCGCATCAACGGATGGCGGACGTTGATCCAACGCCCGGCAACGAGGTCGGATGGGACGTCACGCACGCGTCCGTCGTGCGGAGCGACCAGCGTCAGCGCGGCCATCTCGTCCAGCGCCCCTGTCTCGTCGGCCAGCGCCTCGCCAAATTGTTCTTCGATGACAAGGCGGTGTTCGAGTTGGACGTTGTTGGCTGACGTCCGCGCCATTTCGACGGCATATCCATTTCCGCGCAGATGCGCACGCTCGGCGCGGCTCGCAAGGTCTGGCGATTCAAGGCGCACGAGCACATCACCGCGCCGCACTTCCTGCCCCGGCACAACTTTCACTTCGACCACACGCGCCGAACTGGGGGAGAATATTGCGGAGTCATGGGCGGCACGCGCCAGTGCTGGCGCAGAAACTTCGCGACCAACCGGCAACAGCCACAGCAGGACGGCCAGCAGAAAAAGCAGGTTTAACCACGGCAGTGGGCGCAGTTGCCAGCGTTTTTTTTCACGTCCGATCACCATCATTTCCTTCCATATGGGGAGCGCTACGAACCAGCCAATCTCGACTGCCATGAGAAAGATACCCAGAAGTTTAAAAAAGAAAGTATAGACGAGCAGGGCGATGGCGAGAAACAGCACCAGCCTGTAAACCCAGGTGGACACGGCAAATATAATCATGGCGCGTTGCGCGGACGCCGTCAGCAATGGTTCTGGGTCAGGGCTGTCCAAACCGAAGAAGGTCGATCTCAGATGCCGTCGCGCCAAGTCAAAGCTGCGCTCGTGCAAATTTGGCAAGCCGACCAGATCGGAAAGCAGGAAGTAGCCATCAAAGCGCATAAAGGGGCTGGCGTTGATCGCCAGGGTCCACATCCAGGTGGTGGTCGCCAGCAGAAAAAATCCGCTGCGCAGCGCACTGTCCGGCGTCAGTGCCCATGCCAGCGTTGTCCACGCCGCGAGCATCAGCTCCAGCGCGATGCCGGCTCCGGCGATAGCGAACCGGTCGGCGCGGCGCATCAGCTTCCACGACTCACCTGTGTCGGTATAGAACACCGGCATCATGACCAGAAAGGCCAAGCCGACCGTGGGAACGCGAAGCCCGCGTCGCTTGGCGGCCAACGCATGGCCAAGTTCATGCAGCGCTTTGGCGCAGGTGGCCGCCAGTGCATAGAACATCAGCCCTTCGAGATTGAAGAAATAGCCGAATGCCGAGGCCAGCGCCTCGCTTTGCCGACTGGACAGAAACAGGCCGAGCAAACCAGCGGCGAATGTCGCCACCAGAAAAGTACGACCGAAAATCCATGCCAGCGCGGGCGTAACCCGATCGAGCCACGCATCCGGCTGCAACAGGGGGATGCGAAAAAAAAGGTAGTTATGAAGTAGCTGCTTCCACAGCGGCAGCTTGCGCGCCGCGCAACGGCGTTTGAGGTCGTCGCGTCTTTCTGCTGTGCTGGGTGCCAGCAGTTGGTGATGGTCGAGAAAAGCAGCGAGCATGGAAAGTTCTTCCGCGCTGGGGTGAAGCGGAGTGGCCGCAGAAACTTCGGCAATCAGGTCGGCGCCCGCCATGCCCTCGCGCCAGCGTTGCAGCAACTCGAATTCGATCCAGCCGATATCGAAGAAACGGTTGCGCACGGAATCGTGGATGCGCCACGCGGGAACTCCGTCAGAATGTGGTTGACCGGGCAGAAGGTGCAAGTCCTGGCGCAGCCCCGGCAGCGCGGAGATATTGGCAGTTGGCGGTGCCACCATCGCTTGTTCCATGCTTATCCCTTCACCGTTAAGCCGGTCATTCCGTTTATATTAACCAATCAACAAATGATAAAAGATCGCTGGTTACTATCGTTTCGAAGTTCATTTTAATCTCAGCCGATGAGGCAACCTCCGCCCCGAAGCAGATTCGCCATCCATTGTGGAAGTTCTATCGTTTTTGTGCCATGATTCAGCGTAATCTCCAGAGTTGATCTGGCTGTATGCAAGGCAACCATCGCTACGTTCTTCGCGGGACGATATTTATACATTGATCAGACCAATCGAGTGCATTTTTATGGGGGGTTTTACTCCGAAACCCTGATCGTAAAATGTACGGCATTATGGAACAAACCCAAACAAATCGCATTGTGCCAATGAACCGCATCGTACTCGGCATCACCGGCGGCATCGCGGCCTACAAGGCGGCGGAATTGCTGCGCCTGCTGATGAAGCAAGGCGTGGAAGCTCAGGTCGTGATGACCGGGGCGGCGTGCCATTTCATCACACCGGCCACGATGCAGGGATTATCGGGCAAACCGGTGTTCACCGACCAATGGGATTCGAGTGTGCCGAACGGCATGGCGCATATCAACCTGAGCCGCTCCGCCGATGCGGTCGTGATCGCGCCGGCAAGCGCCGATTTCATCGCCAAGCTGGCGCATGGGCAGGCGAACGACCTGCTTTCCGCATTATGCCTCGCGCGCAATTGCCCGTTGCTGGTCGCCCCGGCGATGAACCGCGAGATGTGGCAGAACGCCGCGACGCAGCGCAACATCGCGCAACTGCTTGCCGATGGCGTGCATGTGCTCGGCCCGGATAGCGGTGCGCAAGCCTGCGGCGAGGAAGGCATGGGGCGGATGCTGGAGGCGGAGGATTTGGCGCGGGATGTGCTGGCATTGCTGCGCAATGCAGCCCCCCCAAAAAAAGAGGCGAAGGAATTGAGCGGCAAAAAAATCCTGATTACCGCCGGGCCGACTTACGAGGCGATCGATGCGGTGCGCGGCATCACCAACCGCAGCTCCGGCAAGATGGGCTATGCCGTCGCGCAGGCCGCGCTGGAAATGGGCGCGGAAGTGGTGCTGGTGTCCGGCCCGACCGCGCTCGCCAAGCCTCAGGGCGCGCAAGCCGTGGACGTGGAAAGCGCCGCACAGATGTTCGAGGCGGTAAAACAACGCGCCGACGATTGCGATATTTTCATCGGCGTGGCGGCGGTGGCCGACTACCGCGTCGCGCAGCCAAGCGAACAGAAGATCAAGAAAAGCGCGGCGAATCTCACGCTGGAACTGGTGCCCAACCCGGATATCCTGGCGTATGTCGCCGGCCTGCCGAACCCGCCGTTCTGCGTGGGTTTTGCCGCCGAGAGCGAGAATCTCGCGAAGTACGCAGAGCAGAAACGCTGCGTGAAGAATGTGCCGCTGCTGGTTGGCAATCTCGCACAACAGGCGATTGGTAGCGACGACAACGAGCTGATCCTGTTCGACGACAGCGGCAGCCATCCCCTGCCGCGCGCCGACAAGCTGACGCTGGCCAGACTATTGATGCAGCATATTGCGCAACGTTACGAAGGAGCCAACAAATGAAGCATATTCCGGTTGATGTAAAAATTCTCGACCCCCGCCTGCACGAGAACATGCCGGACTACGCGACCGCCGGTTCGGCAGGGATCGATTTGCGCGCGTGCATCGAGCACAACATGATCATCCAGCCCAAGCAGTGCGAGCTCATCCCCAGCGGCCTCGCCATCCATCTGAACGACCCCGGCTATGCCGCGATGATTTTGCCGCGTTCCGGCCTGGGACATAAACACGGCATCGTGCTCGGCAACCTGGTCGGTCTGATCGATTCGGATTATCAGGGGCAAATTTTCGTTTCGCTGTGGAACCGCAGCCAGATCCCCTTCACGCTGATGCCGATGGAACGCATGGCGCAACTGGTGATCGTGCCGGTGATGCAGGCAAAATTCAATATCGTGGAAGAATTTTCGTTGAGCGAACGCGGCAGCGGCGGGTTCGGCAGCACCGGCAAGCATTGATCGAACAGTATGGCACACCAAAACAAAAGCCCGCTTCTGCGGGCTTTCGTTTTGGCGTATTACGAAATCAACGCTCCAGGTTCAATTCCATTTCTGTATTGTCACCCCTGCGCACCGATACCTTTTCGGTGACCATCTTGTAGCCTTCCAGCTTCACGCTGATCGCATGCACACCAGGCTCCATTTCCAGGCGCAACGGTGACAACCCGTAATACACGCCATCCAGATACACCTTGGCGCGCGACGGGCTGGTATTCACCAGCAACAGTCCTGTTGTGTCGCTGGCACGCGGCGCATATGCCGGTGGCGGAACCGCGCCACCCGGCTGCATGCCGTGACTCGGCATCATGGTTGCCGGGGCTGCAGGTGCAGGCTTGGCGGCGGTGGGTGCAACATATACCGTCACGCCGGGAATCGGCTTGGTACCTGCGGTCAAGTTAAAGAGTTCCGGCTGAGATGCCATCAAAGACGCGCTGACCGCTTCAACCGTTTTACTGCTGGCGACACGCAACTCCTTGTTGAGATATGCGATCACGTCATCCTTGTTGTTGCCTGAAACGCCGGCGAAGCGATCATTCTTTTCCGTTACCAGGCCCGACCACACCACCTTGCCGGTAGTCAGATCCTTCAACGTAGTCTCAATCGCGATGTTGATTTCGTCGCGGTCATTGACATTCAAAGTCAAATCCTTGATGACTCCGGACACTTCAAACAGGGCGTTACTGGCGCCGCTGCCTTCCAGCACC
>Ga0209211_10012892_pt1 | contig 10441 bp, 13 predicted proteins | sample RifGroA2_FD_183992 | JGI IMG/M metagenome (GOLD analysis project Ga0209211, IMG submission 183992) | Groundwater microbial communities from Rifle, Colorado, USA - Groundwater A2 (SPAdes) (version 2) | ecosystem: Environmental > Aquatic > Deep subsurface > Groundwater | place: Rifle, Colorado...
CTCGACTTCAACACCCATGGCAGAGATTTTATAATTCGGCGGATTGTTCAACACCCTGATATTTCCGGCTGAATCCTGCAAGGCGACATTAATCGACGCATCGCGCTGGTAATGCCCTGTAACACGCCATGCATCGCTGATTTCGGGTTGTTGTCTAGATGCAGTATGCACAGCACCAGCAGATTGAGCAGAAACAACAGCAGGTGAAGAAATAGCATTTTCAGGTTCCAAAGATTTAGGATGGAGGAATTTCCAGACGAAGTAAAAGCCGGAGATCATGAGCAACAAGGCCAAAGGTAAGCCAACCCTGAACATCGCACCCTTAAAAATGTTGCCGCGATTATCGGGATTTTCTTCGTGCGCATCCGCCCCACCGTCCTCTTGTTGACTGTGTGATTTATAACAAGGAAAATATTTCGGGTCGTAAGATGTGGGCGGCAATGTCCTTATAAGCTTGCTCTTTGATTCGCTCGCACGCTTAAAAATGTGAACGATATAGGTGCGCGACATGCCGAGATCAATCTTTTTTTCCATCAAAAAAGTTTGTTCTATAACGCGCTTAATGAAACTATTAAAATCGCCAATTGACTGCGAGATTAACGCTATTTCGATGACATAGCCCGTCACCGGATGCGGCATATGGCCATGCATACGAAAAAAATTCTTTACACGCGGATGGATTTGCGCGCGCTCTTCAAAATAGCGCCATATCTCGTCCAAGACAACAACATCGCCGGGCTGTATAAAACTCTCAATGCCTTTTTCGGAATCAAAATCAGTGCGCCAAAAAGTTTCTTTTTCGACGTCTGAATTATTGACAAAAACAACCTGACCAAGAATCTCAACCGGTATCCCTTCTGCCACAAGTAAAGCGTGAATCGCTTCCTGATTAATACCTGCGAGATTTGTAATGACACGCCGCCCCTGCCGAATGGCAGGAACGATAACGGACTTTACAACCTCATAGCTTTTACCGTGACGCGGCAAGCCGACATAGGCACGGACTGGCATCGCTCTAGCCGATCACCGGAAGGCGACGAATCAGAAAGCGCGTGACATAGGCCGCAATGATAAGCGGCAAGCCATAGCCAAGCGCAAAGAAATCAAGGAAGAACCACACGCCGGATCCGAGACCACCAAAAGCAGAGGAAAGCGAATTAACGCCAAGAAACGGAGCGATTATTTCAATAGCGACCGGAATCAGTAAAGCCATGACCGCAAAGACCGCGGTAAGAATAACGAACTTAACAACCACGCCGCGGAAAATCCAAGAAACAAGGGGCCAGAAAATTGCAAGCATGATTAAGCCCTCAGCACAATGAAGAGCGCAAGCATTGACCAGACTACCGTCATCGCCGCATTAAACGCGGCGAAATTGTCCTGCACCAAAGCACAGTGAGAATTCATGACATAAGTATTACCGGAGCCTAGAACACCGCTTAGATCAAGCTCAGGAGTCGGACAGGTGGAAGTGTGCGCCGGAAGTTGCCAGCTCAATAAATTAGTGAAGGTATTGCCCCATCCGGGCATGTCACCTGCCACCGGCAAAACTGGATCAATCGTCGCAATCGTGTTGGATAAATCACCGTGGAGAGTATCCAACTTTGTCGTAATAGGCACCGCCGCCGCCGCCGCTTCGCCCTGGCGCGCGTAATCCGAGGGAAACACAATGGGCGAACTTTCCGCAGGTGAAGTTGGATTAGCAGATATTGCGCCGGGTGGAGCTTCGACAATCGACGCGCCGCCCGTAAGCGAGCTTGTATTGGTATCAAGCGTTCCGCTGGTTGAATAACCAGAATTGCCCACTATCGCACCAGACCCGTCAAAAGTAATCGAATTATTCCGAATATAGCTTGTGCCTGCAGCGTCCTGCTCTTGGGTGGATTGCGTAACCATAACGCCGCCGCCGGGCTGTTTTACCACAGAAACAGACGATGGCTTGCCGTCATTAGAACCAATAAAGCTTATTGTGTCACCGCTTGCATTGGTAGTGCCTTGGATGCCTACAATGGTTCCTATCTGGTCGCCCGAATATGGATGGTACCCTAGCGAAATATCAAAATAAAAATCCTGCCTTTTATCGTCAATCGCTTGACGCGCATCTGACAAAACACAATCCGAACCAACCAGAGCATATCCCGGACTTTGAGAACAACTTAACGTACCCAAATTAGAAGACGTTGAAGAATAAATCGTGTATGTGTTGTTTACAGAACCAGAACCATCGACGTAATGCGTTTCATAAAAGCATGTGCCAATGTTTGCTGAAGGATTGCAAGCCGCAGGCAACGGGTCACCCGTTGACGTAATCGTTCCAAGATAACGACCATTTGGATGATTCGCATAATCTAAATTCAAAATATATTCACAAGCCGCTTGAACTGTTGTAGTAGTGCCAATACTAGGACGACATAAACCGTTTGTAGTCGGCGGAACAGTAGGCGCAGCGGCAGGAGCAGGAACAACAGGCGCAGCCACAGGAATCGCTATTGCCGATCCATCCGGCGCGGTAAATTCCATGTAGGCAATCGCAGCCAAGCCACCCGCCGCGATAGCAAGCCCGGCAATGTCGGCCGCGGTAAACGTTACCCCCGCAGAAGTCACGGCGGTAAAACCCATCGCCACCAGGGGGACAATGGCGTAAGACCGGGACGGCATCACGCACATCCAGATCATGAAAAAAGGGAGGAAAACCCGCGCGAAAAACTTTCGCATGCGAAATTGATTAATCATCGGACAAGCCTTTAATAATCGCCCAGCCGCACATCATGCCGAAGGCGAACATTATCAAATACCAAGCGTCGTAAGCAGTCATAAAAATGGGCAGGAGTTACCCCCTGCCCCTTTGGATTACATGCCCTTGACAGCTTGCACAACCATCTTGGCACCCTTCCAAATGACATACACGCCGATCATCAGCGCAGCAACAGCCAGGATGCCCAGACCCACATCAGCAAAGCTGATTGCGGTGGTCAATTCGCCAATCGTAGTAGGCGGAACTGCGAATGCTGGCAATGCGAACAGACCAGCAACAGCGGCGAGAAAAACAGCAGAAAGTTTTTTGAACATTTGAAGCTCCTTAAAATGCCAGTGACCGACTGGAAGCGGATGCGGGGTGTCTATCCCCGAATTTTTTACCAACGCCTGATTGCAGACATAATCAAGCCAGCGTTTTTTGAAATAATCCAGCAGCCAAGAATGAACGTCATGGCGAACGACCAGAAAGCGACCGCCAGAACCGGGTCGAATGCCGACGCGTCACCGATCGGAAAGGCGGGGTCGCAAGCCATTAGCGTCAAATCATGCGCTAACGTCCAGACTTGGTTGCCGGTCAAGTTGTGACAGTTAATTGTGTTTGTGAAAGTGTTAGGCGCAGTAAAAGAAGATGATTCAAGATTGCACAAAACTGGCTGACTCCCGGCCAAATAAGGGAAACGCGCACCCAACGCCTGAATAGCCGCCGCCGCGCCGTCAGCACAAACAGCATTGCCGCCGCCGATGTTGACCAAAAAGCCAGTCAGTGCCATTTAGAGCTGCTCGATGACGCGGAAATAATTGGTCGCCGTTTGCACTGATTCGGTATCGTCAGGATTCGGGCCGGACTGTTTGTCCCAGGTGCGCGAATAGCCGGTGAGCTGAACCTTGACAATAATCAGCTCATCACGACGGCCAAGGCTGTCATTGCTGGAAACCTCGACCGTGCCTGGGTGACTGAATTCATCCGGGGCCTTGGTGGAAATGACGGTGTAATGAACAATCTCGCCAGTGGACTTGATCTTATCTTTGCGGGTGAATTTGATCTTGCCGGAAATAATGCCTTCGTTATGATCGACCTGAAATTGTTTCGAGGGAAGAGAAGTTACTTTTTGCGGTTCAGCCATGATAATTTTCCTTTTCGGTTATAGACGGAGTAAGACGGTTAGGCAGCTAGAGGCATAAATTCTGCATCGTGACGAGACAAAAACACCGACCGCTGCCGCATCGGTGTATTGCACAAGCGCAGGTTGCCCCGTACTGGTGCGAATCCATCCGGCAACGCGGTTTCCTGCGGCACCAGGTACATATCGGTTGAATGCCAGGACACACCAGCATCAACCAGCTTTTTACGATTCACATAGAATTGAGCCTTCGAGTATTCAGCACGGACAACATCTTCTCCGCGCAAACTCATTTGTGTGTAAAAAGCGAACAGCGTATTGGCTGAACGCGAGGTATACAAAGCATTCAGCCGTGCTTTGACTTTGTCATATGTTCGAACGGTTTCCATGTCTGATTTTCCTTCTCTAAGTAACTTGAATACTTCGGCATCGTGAATTTTGTTGATGTATTGATCGGTAATTTCGGAAATTTTGGGTAAACGTTTGAGGTGTTCAAAATCATGCTGCAATTTGTCGGCGTGGATTTCAACTTCGACACGAAGACGGTTATCAGCAAGACGCTGCAACGCGTCAAGTTTCTTTTCCCGCCATGCCAGCCAGCGCTTGTAAACCTCGCGCTCATGGTCAACAGATAGAAAATTGTCTTTTTCCATCTGTTCCTTGATGTAGAGCATCAAGGAATTCTTGATACGCAACTTGTCATGTTCCTTGAACTCGGGGCCTTTGTGATACAGCTTAAGCGTGGTGTAAGAGCCGGGGAAATAGACAGCATTGATTCCATACTTTGCCGCCTTACTGGAACGGCGCGGAAATTTGCAATGATTGATCGACCGGAAGAATTCACCGATCGCAGCAGGCACCAGCTGGTAAACCTCGGCCACGTCAATCCGGCAAACCTGCCAATCCCAGAAGCTGGGTAAACGGTCGCTGTTTTGATGATCCTGCTTATGGTCGCTGATATTCACGCCAAGCTGTTTAAAGATCATCTTAAGAAACATGAACGAGGTCATTTGAAAACCGGTAGGCGCGCCGTAGATATTCTGGCCGGCAAAGAACTTGTGCAAGGAAGCTTCGACCTCGATATAGGGCTGACAAGGTATTTGCTGAATTCCCTTACCGTTGCTGATCCACTCTTCGCGCAAGATCCGGAAGCTGATGCGCGAATCCCAAGAACCGAGCAGCTCGCCGCTGGTGAATTCATAAAGAACTTCACCGCTGCCCAGGTGAACGCCAGACTTTTGGATACATTGTTGCTCAAGATACGAAGCCAAATCGGATGCAATTTTCGGAGAGCGGTATTTACAAGTATCCAGACCCATCTACTGACCTCCAAAAGTCTTATTAACCGGACTCATCTGCCGTGCTACTACGCGGCAGATGAAAAAAACCACCCTTTTGAAGCGTGCGAAAAAAAAGCCAAAACGGAAGCTTTTCAGGCTGGTTTTGGCTTGATTGAAACGATAAATCGGGTTGAATGTTGTCGATCCGTTCCGTCCGTCCTCGCTTCGCTCCGGGCGGGCGGTACTCTCGACAACATGAAAAGATGCAGAAGGAACCAATTCAAGCATTTTAAAATCTGCGCACTCAAAAGGAGCGACAAGAAGCCGGTAATCAAGATGAACCGCGCAAACAAAATGGGCGCTATAGTGCCCGAAGCGGTGATGACAGGTGCGGCAATTCATATCAGACATGACCCGCACCTGGAAGAAAACCCGCTTTTCCTTGAGCAGCGGGAAAACAAGTAGAATCGCCAAAATTCACACGGGAGGAGAAAATGCGGACGTTCTTGTTTTTTGCAGTTCTGTTTGGCCTGTTCATTTTTGCGCTGACAGCTGCAGTCAGGCCGGACATGATCGAAAAGGAATACAACCGAATCAAAGAGCCTATCGAGAAACACTTCGCGGAACAGCGTGCCGAGGCCTGGCGACAGGCAAAAGAGAAAGAATGGCAAGCCTGGGCAAAACAAATCCGCTTGCCAGCCGATTGCTCGAATGCACGCGCTGAACTACGAAAACTAGAATGCAAAAACCAGTGGGAATTACAAGCCAACACGTTCGAACGCCGCTGGGCAAACAAGGTTGCCAGCGGCTGGAAGCCTGATAGTGTTGATTGATCGGTTTGCATTCCTAAAGCCCTTTGATTGACTTAGCAGCGGTTCTGGTGCAATGTAGACGCATACAAATGATTGCGCCTTCAAATGCAGGCGCATGGTATAGCCTACTTTTGCAGGCTGTCAAGAAAAATTTCAGGAGGGTGAAACCATGGAACTCAAAGAACTGATTGAACGCGCAGAAAAAGCAGTTGGAAGCCAAAAAGAATTGGGCCTTCGTATCGGGCAAAGCCCAAGCAACATCAGAAATGCAAAAGCAGGAATTAAAGGCTTACCAGACTATGCTTGCGTAATCATTGCGGAACTGATCGGCGAAGAACCAATTACAGTTATTGCGGCTTCGAATTTGACGACCGAGAAGAAAGAAGAAAGGCGGCGGGTATGGCACCCTTTTGTTGCACGTGCGGCAAGCGTGCTCCTGGGACTGACCCTGACCATTGTCAATTTGATTATGACACCTGCCCCAGCCGAAGCCGCGCCAGTGGCTAAGTCATTGATTGAACTCTGTATATTATGTCAAATCATTAAACAGTTAAAGCAACGGCTGTTGCAGGCTTTTAAGATGCGCATTCCAAAATCGCCGCTCCGCTACCTGGTTCCGCGTATTGACCATATGACGGCATAGCAACCTCACCAGCTCCTCATCGACGCCTGCATGATGCAGGCGTTTTTTTTCCTTCTCGATAAGGCGATACTGTTTCCGGATCCGCGCCGAATCAAAACCACGCGCAAACCGCAAATGCCAATAATGACTCCGGATGGCCTGAGACCATTCAGGATATTTATAAAACTGCATGACAGGATTCTAAACGGTCAGATCGTGGCCGCGCCACCATCAAACTTTATAAAAGCCGGAATTTTACAAAAATCCGGCCAGCATGAATCAACTGCCCTTTGGCCAGGCTACGCCGGCAAAATCAAAAGCTCTTTGAAAACACCGGGCGGATGAAGCTGCCCGATGCATTGTCGCGCTACGCGCGGCTTGTTTTTTTGCCTCGACGTGCAGCACTCCGAATCTGCATCGCTCCTGAGTTGTTCCGCCCTTAACGCGAATCCTCCCACAGCCGGTAAACAAACACGCGGACGTTGTGCGCTGCGCGCAGCCTTTTTTTGTGGGTTGAAGCGCGCAAACGCGCCCTTTTAACTGCGCGTTTACAAGGGGCCGTGGCAGTGCTCGAAACGATAAAGCCGTTTCTGTGCGCTGGCCGCACCAACCCCTTGCATTGTTTCCTGATCGGCTGCGGGCTGATGTCGCAGGGCGAAACAACTCAGGAGCGATGCAGATTAACACCGGAGCCAGTCTGCACCGCGAGGAAATCAAAAGCGGGCTCGCAATCTAGGAATGATGACTTTAATACCAGGAGAAAAAAACATGATCGAAATCAAAATACCACTGTACAGAGTAAGACTCAGCCTAAGCATCGTCGCTGATAGTTTGAGAAAAAAACCAATTTGTATTTGGAATAGAAATATTCAACACGTGCGCTACGCATTCCCAAGACCTTCGCCTTTTTGCCAAGACCAACTCAGGAGAAAACCATGAACACTGCAACCACCACAAAAAGCAAAGCCAAGAAACCAGCCGTGCCCTTTTCCGCACCAATCTCAGAAGTTCACCTGGTCCCGCTGGACCTGATCGACACCCCTGAGCAGATCCGCAAGGAGTTCGACCAGGAAAGCCTCGAACACCTGGCAAAAGACATCGAGGCGCGCGGACTTCTGCAACCGATCCTGCTGAACCCGCACGGCGAGCGCTTCCAGCTCATCGCCGGCGAACGCCGGCTACGCGCCGTCAAACTCAACGGTGCAGCCGGCATCCCGGCGCTGATCGTCAAGACCACGACTGAAAACGCATTGCTGATGCAATTGGCCGAGAACATCCAGCGCGAGGAATTGAGCTTAGAAGAAGAATGCGAAGCTGTTTGCAAACTCTATGAATCGCTGGGTAGCCTGGCTAAAGTTGCTGAAACGGTAAAGAAATCAGTACCCTGGTGCAGCAAACGTTATGCCATGAATCAAAACGATTTATGCAGGATGGCACGCGACCTGCTGGAAAAAGGAATTACCGAAGATATCGACTTGCTTCAGGCATTAACCACGCTGGAACCCTTCATTGGATACAGTGAGATGCAAGAGTGGATTAAAAAAATCAAGGAAGGGAAAGCCGGAAGAAAGGAAATCCGCGAAGCATTGAAGCTAGCCAAAGACAAAGCCAAGGAAGAAAAAACAGCGCGAGAAACCGAAAAAAATGTGCTTTCGCATGCGAAACCGAAAGAACCACCCCCTCCTCCGCCCTGGGCAATTGATGATGCGATGAAAGATCTTTCCCAGGCATTGAACAATTCCGATAATGAGCTAAGTGCGATCGACCTGCTGAACACCTGGACGAGCGAACAACGTTCACAGGTAATTGACAAATTAACAGCAGCACGAAGCCTGGGCGACTCGGAAGAAGGATTTAAAACAATTTCGCATTTAATCATGAACGGATTTTATGACACACCCTATATCGATATTGAGCTGGCAGCAATGGTGTGGGGATTCGGAAAACAGCTCTTTGACATCGATGCATTCCTGGCGCAGTTGCAATGCCCAAGGGAAAAAGCTTAAACTTGACCAACTTTGAAAGGAAACACCATGAGCGCAGTTTCATTTGATACGTTGAAATTCGTCAAAACGCTGGAAGCCAGCGGTATCGATAACAAACAGGCAGAGGCTATCGCCAACGCATACCGGGACGCTTCAGCAGATCAGGAACTGGTCACAAAAAAGGACCTGCAGATCGAATTGGCGCCGATCAAAGCCGATATGCAGATCATAAAATGGATGAACGGCCTGATGCTGGGCGGAATCGTTGCGCTGATCCTTAAAGCGTTTTTCTGAAACAAAAAACAGAAAGCAAAAAGCCCTCTTCGGAGGGCTTTTTATTGTCCACAGTTTCTGTTGATAAGGCTGTTGATTCAACTACGCGGAATGAATGCAGAAGCGGCTTCAATCGGCGATGCTAAAAAATTAGACCGCATCATCAAATGCGTTCAGCTTCGATAAAGACCAACACTTCAGACGATGAATTATTTTTTCTTTGACCAAGCGGGATGCCAAAGAAACTTGAATCTACCTGGTCGTTTCGTTGCTCTTCAAGCCCGGCAAAGACGATAACTTCGCCCGGCTTGATCGACAGCTGACTGGTTGCTGTGCGCTGTAACATCGTCGGGGAATTATTAACGCCGGTTGTCGTAGCCACAAAATTTGATAGCTCTTGAGTGATGTTCAGATCGACCACATCCTGACGAACGTCAGGCTGAACGGTAAAAATAGTGCCACTCTGGCGATACTCGACCGACTGTAAAGAGTTGCCATTCTTGTCCTGGGTAATCGCGCCCAGGACAGGCACCTGTTGTCCAACAGAGAACTTCGCTTGCGCCCCCGTTTTAACCCGCAGCATCGGACGACTGACAACATGGAAACGCGAATCCTGGTCAAGAACCGCAAGAACAGCATCAAGATTTGCGCCGGCCAGATGCAATTGAGCATTGCCGGTAAAAATACTACCGGCTGTAGCCGTCAGCTGGCCCTGTAGGAGCTTTCCCGCGATCTGAACCGCGCTACCCTCCCCGCGTGTCGTGCCGACCTCGTAAACAGCCGCGCGCAGCACTATTTGAGCCTCCGGCGTGTCTAGCTGCACCAGCAGCTTGTGCAGCCGTTCGCATTTAGCCACAAGGCACTGATAAGCCATTTGGTCAGGAGCGGATCGATCCACCATAGACGAAGCCGAGCCAACAACCTCTGTTTGTTTGCTGATAGCACTTTTAAATTCGGGCGATGATTGAATGCCGCGAGTGCCAAGCTGGTGCGCGTCGGCAACCTTGGCGAGAACATCCGACAAATACTTGGCTGATCGGTTGCGCGGCTGATAAATCAATAAATCTTCATCTTCTTTACTGCGATTGCGAACAAGAAGAACATTGCCACGCTGGACCAGCTCGAAGCCGCGACGCTCCAACAAGTCGCGCATTAAAGTGTCAACCTCTTTTTTGTTGAGCTTAATCCAATTAAGCGAAACGATATCGCCGGACTGAATGACTTCGGCATCAAGGATAAAAGATTGATGCAGCACATCACCATAAACGATGCGCGCAACATCGGAAACTTGCACCTGGTGAAGCTGCATTGAAAATGTAGCCGGAAAGCTCAGGGAAGGCAGCAGAAATGCAAAATAAGCCAAATAGCGCATCATGGCACGCATCATGGCAGACGACCCCTACCGGGTGCGCTTAACGCCGTCCAGGACGTAGCAAAGCCACCTTCCGGCAGCTCGACTTCAACGCCCATGGCAGAGATTTTATAATTCGGCGGATTGTTCAACACCCTGATATTTCCGGCTGAATCCTGCAAGGCGACATTAATCGACGCATCGCGCTGGTAATGCCCTGTAACACGCCATGCATCGCTG
>Ga0209211_10012893_pt1 | contig 10440 bp, 8 predicted proteins | sample RifGroA2_FD_183992 | JGI IMG/M metagenome (GOLD analysis project Ga0209211, IMG submission 183992) | Groundwater microbial communities from Rifle, Colorado, USA - Groundwater A2 (SPAdes) (version 2) | ecosystem: Environmental > Aquatic > Deep subsurface > Groundwater | place: Rifle, Colorado...
GTTTGCCGCCCCAATAGCTTTATTAGCCACCGGGGATAATTCAACATCCATTTGCGATGTCAGGTCAGAAAGCAGATATGTCGTTGAAATTGATAAAATTCTCAAAGCGAATTCCGAGGATTTGGCCAAAGCGGGACCTTATGAAATAAATCTTCCAAAAGGTGTCTATGAGGTTACACTCGTTTCCGCAAAGCTCGAAAATTACGACTGGAAGCAAGACGACGATTTGAACATCGAAAGCGGCCAAGACGCAGGACCATACGAAGGTACGAAATCATGGTTTGCGATTTTGAAAAATTCTGAAGGAACGGAAATCGTCAGGACAAGTCCGATAATTGATCTATCAGGTGATGATGAAATTGAAATAGTAGAGCACGAACTGACCGTAGAAGAAGACGCTTCGCAGTTATTCGCCCAGCATGCCGCGTTTCCTTCGCAGAAATCTTCAAAGGTTCACGCCAAATGCGCGATCTTTGAATTTGTAAGGCCGATTGTTGAGCCAACACCTACACCAACGCCGACACCCACTCCAACACCTACGCCTTCGCCAACTCCCACGCCTACACCTACTCCCAGCCCAACACCTACTCCTACTCCGACACCAACGCCTACGCCTTCGCCAACCCCCACGCCGACGCCATCTCCAAGCCCAACACCTACTCCTACTCCTACGCCTTACCCAACTCCCACGCCTACACCAAGCCCGACACCTACTCCTACACCGACTCCGACACCATCTCCTACGCCAACGCCTGAAGTCTGCGAAAGCGGGAATCTTCTGGGAAAATACTACAATCTTCCCGCAAATCATCCGGACATGGAAACCGCGATCACCGGAGTAATCCCCGACACGTCCCCTTTTGACAAAGATTGGTATAACGACAAATACTTTGCGTTCGAAAGAATTGATCCAATTGAAGATATCCGCCAAACTGATCACTTCTTCCCGTTTAGCGAAGATGACGGAGGAAACAAGTTTTATTTCGCGGTTCACTGGAAAGGCACTATTTTTGCCACATCCACCGGACCACGATACGTAAAAACCGGATCAGACGATGATTCATGGCTCTTCATAAACGACGAGGAGATAACAAATCTCGGAGGAATTCACTCATTCGCATCAACGTCAACCGAGGCCTTAATCTCTCAAGGCACTTCAACGATTGATTTCTATTTCGCGGAAAGACACGCACATAAATCAGGAGTGTACCTTGAAATCCGCGACGTGGACTTCTCGCCCTGCCTGCCAGAAGAAGAAAATCATTTGCCTGTATTTACCGGACCCGACGAGGCCACAACCACGGCAGGAACGCTTCTTGAATTCACTGTAACAGCCGAAGATCCTGACGGAGATAATGTCCGCATTGATACAATTCTGCCCGAAGGAGCGTCGTACGCGACTTCAACAGGGAGATTTTCATGGCCCACGACAGCGACTTCATCCACCTCAACATCTACGGCAAAATTTTTCGCGTCAGACGGAGTCGGAACAAGCACTCATGAAGTTCTGATAACAATCTTTGGAAAAACATCGACATCTACCGCGACTTCAACTCCAAACCGTCCGCCTCGATTCGTAAATTTCAACCCGCCCACGCACGCGACTTCAACTGTAGAATATTCTTACGATGTCGAAGCCGTAGATCCTGACAATGATCCAATTTCTTTCTCGCTGATTATATTTCCCGAAGGAATGACAATCGCCACGTCCACAGGACTCATCAAATGGACGCCAACCGTAAATCAGGCGAGTTCAACTTCCTATCAAACGCAAATACAAGTAACAGACGGCCAAGCAAACGCAACCACAAGTTTTTCCATTTTAGTAGCCTCAAGCACCACGGCTTCACCCACACCAACCCCGACCCCGACTGGCGGAGGAGGCGGGACTACCATCTGCTCTGACGGAGTTGATAACGACCAAGACGGCAAAACCGATCTGAATGATCCCGGATGTCTGGGCGCAGACGACGATTCAGAAGAAGATAACGAAAGTTCGGGTGGAGGAGGTGGTGGTGGAGGAGGAGGAGGTGGGGGCGGCGGAGGTGGCAACGGACCAATATTGCCACCAACTCCAACGCCGACACCTACCGCGATTTCGTCATCACCGGCATCATCCGGAACCGGAGGACTTGCATCAGCACCATCAACTGGAACTTTCAGACCGACACCAACGCCAAAAATTAGTACTCCCACAAGTACTCAAGCACCTTCAAAATTAAATAAAGGAGAACCACAAAAAGGAGGGACAGTCGGCACTTCAACAGAAGTGATCCCGACTTCTACATCGGTGGCAGAGAAACCGGCGACTTTGAACCGGTCATTACCTGCTCTAATATTTGTGGGATTATTAAATCTCTGGGATATCTTAAAAAATAACTGTTGCCTCTTAAGCCTACTCTTATGGCTTATCACACTAATCGCTTTAATCTGGTACATACTCGCAAACCGTAAAAATAATCCACCTAGCGAAGCAAGGCCGGATAACGAAACTCCCGCGGATGACGTGGAATTTACGGAATCGGAAACACCTTTCGTAGATTCCCCTGACTCGGAAGATGAATGGAAAAAACTTACACAAGAGGAAGAATGAAGTGTTCTCAAAACACTTTAAGAAACAAAAACCCCCGCAAGGGGGTTTTTGTTTTATTGTCATAAATTATTTGCGGCGAAGTTTTAAACAGACGGCGTTTAAAAGAGGGATATAATTAAAGAAGCAAAGTTAAGTGAACATTAAGGCCATGTATGGGTGCCGAACTAAGGGGAAACAATTAAGTTAGTCCAGTTCGGCACCCGTATATAACCTCGATTTGAGCTTGTATATTGACAAAGGACAAAATAAGCTTTGCTTTTGTTTTCTGAAACCTTAGCAGTAAAATTTTTTTATGTCAATATTGTTAAGTCATTATTATAATGTAATAAATAGAATATGAACAATCCACAAAAGTTAGTGTCTTTTAATAAAATTTTTACAGGTCTTTTCGCGCTCGCGGTCCCCTTTTCTTTTTTAAATATCGCGGAGCTGAATATGCCTAAAATAAACCAGAACAACCTGCCTTCGCGAAAAATTGTGGTCTTCGAAGAAGGAACAACACTAGCCCAACGCGATGTAATTTTGGGCAGTCTAAATGATAAAAGAATAAAAAGAATGGAGAAAGCGGGCGATATCGATGTTTTGGAGAATATATCAAATCTCGACGTGTCAAAATTATTAAAGAGCGACAAAGTTAAAACTGTTGAAGAAGACGCTATCGCGACAACGCAAGCGCATAACGTTACTATCCAAGCCCAAACTCTTCCCTGGGGCATAGACAGAATTGACGCCGAACTTGTCTGGCCCGGCGGCAATAACGCGAACACGATGAAAGTTGGAATCATTGATACCGGAATTTCATCTTCGCATCCTGACTTACAAGCAAATATCAAAGGCGGCATTAACACGATCAGGCCCTTTAAAGGCTGGAACGATGACAATGGACACGGATCGCATGTGGCTGGAATAATCGGCGCCCTGAACAATACTTCAGGCGTTGTCGGAGCAGCACCTCAAGTTGATTTATATGCGATTAAAGTACTTAACTCCGCGGGAAGCGGCTACATTTCAGATATTATCGAGGGCCTTGATTGGGCGATTGCGAATAAAATGCAGATTGTAAATATGAGTCTTGGATGCAACTGCCCTTCGGTTGCGCTCTCTGACGCTGTTAAAAAAGTTAATCAAGCTGGAATAGTCCAGGTCGCGGCGGCGGGAAATTCAGGGAGTGCTGTTATCTATCCTGCGGCCTATCCTGAAGTAATCGCGGTTTCAGCCACCGATTCCTCAAATAATATTGCGAGCTTTTCTTCCAGAGGCCCTGAAGTGGATATAGCGGCCCCCGGAGTATCCATTCTCTCGACATATAAAGGCAAAAACTACGCGACGCTTTCAGGAACATCAATGGCCTCTCCTCACGTCGCAGGGGCGGTGGCGCTTTTACTGAATAATCCGGTTGACGCCTCCTATGATGCCGATAACGATGGAAAATGGGATCCCTCGGAAGTTTTGTCTAAACTCCAGTCAACAGCTATGGATCTCGGGGTAACGGGCATAGATGACCTTTACGGCGCAGGACTCCTAAACGCTAATCTCGCGAGCGAGTAAAACAAAATAAAAAAGCCGTCGCAAGACGGCTTTTTTATTTTGGCGGGAGCGCAAGGATTCGTCCGGCAGCTGCCGGGTTGGAGATCGCTAACAATTCTTTCTGCGGGGGTACTAGGGCTCGAACCTAGAACAACGCTTTTGGAGAGCGTCATGATACCGTTTCACCATACCCCCAAATTATCCGCACTCAACCTTACTTGGTTGTCGGACAACCAAGTTACTTAGGTGTCCGACACCTAAGTAAATAGTCAAGCGTCAAATTGACGATAATTTCTCCTGTTTTAAAATTTTAAGATGCGCTGAATGGAACAGAACCGAAGCCCACGAAAGAATGATTGAAATTATTATTGCGGCTTCCCCCAATGTTCCTATGCTCGGATAAACCGGAAGCAATATTAAAGCCAGAATACCTAAAATGTACAGGAAAAGCCTCACTCTATCAAGTACAAATTTAAAATCTTCTTTAGCTGAAAAAAATCCGCCCCCAGACGCCCTGAATTCAAACATTCTGATTATAAATAGAAAAAAATAGCCGGTAAAAAACCACGCGAAAAGAGACGCGGTCAAAATCCCCTTTTGAAGAAGAAAATAACTTAATACAAAAGCAAGAAAAATATCCCTTGTAACATCAAGCGCCGCTCCCAGCTTTGTGACCCTTTTTGAATTTCTCGCGAGAGAACCATCGAGCATATCCGTAAATCCGGCCAAAATCGCGGTCCAAAAAATAAGCGGAGTCGAGGCGTCTTTGGAAAAAAAGTAAACCAAAAGAAAAACAAGAAAAAAACCGATTAAAGTCACGACATTCGGAGTGACAAAATTCATCCGGTCGGTAAAAGGCTTCAAAATCCGGTCTCGCCAGTCAGATTCAAATTCAGTCGTATGTTGTATGAAAATATGAAATATCCCCGCTTTTACAATTTTAGGAAGCACGAGATAGCCAAGCAGTAACGCTCCAAAAAAAATAACAACGCTCCAGTAAATTTCCGTAATCATAAAAAGACGCCTGAAAAAGGCTGATAAACTTAAACCTTGGCTTCTTTGTGGGAAATATGAGCCTTGCACCAACGGCAGTATTTTGCGAGCTCTATTTTTCGCTCAACTTTTTTCTTATTTTTGCTCGTGTAATAATTATAGCGCTTGCACTTAGTGCATTGCAGCTTTATCAGATTTGGTTGCGGCATTTACCAATTAAAGCATAATCGCCGATAAATTTCCAGAGCCCGGAGAGAGAATTGAACTCTCGTTTGATCCTTACCATGGATCCGTTCTGCCACTGAACTATCCGGGCTATTGTTCGTTATTTTGTAAATAATATCATGTAATTCACCGCTATGGAAAATCCACACCGCGCGTTTGAAAATAGTAGTACTATTAAATAATGAGCGAAATGATAAAAAATTTTATCTCTAATGAGGATTGCGAGTACAGGTATAAATTAGGGAAGCTTGTCGCCTCGTCCTTGTCCAGTTTTGTAGGCGGCCTGATTGTCGGGACTTTAGCTACTTGGGTATATTTCTCCGCCCGCTTCCTTCAATAACCGTAAATCTTTAAATAGAAAAAATATATGGTTTCTCAACGTAACGAAGGAATTATTTTGGATAAAACAAATTTTTCTTTCGAGTATTTAGGCGTTCTCAATCCAGCGTTTATTGAAGTTGAAGCAATATCAAGACTCAATACATCAAACGAGAGCCTGCCATAAATCCCGTTAGAAATTCCGGCGTGGTATTTAGATCTTCGCTGAAATTGCCCAAAACGGTAATCCTCGCCGCAGAACGCCGGATATTATTTCTAACGGGATAAAAAGCGCTCGCGGTTTTTTATTTTGTGCTATAGTTAAATGGCATTTTTGATATGCCTGCTATTAGAAAAAACCGAAATTTGGTCGCATTTCTATCCACATTTCCGCCTCGCGAATGTGGAATTGCTACATTTACGGAAGATTTATCATCGGCCTTCCGAGAACTATTTTCTCCGAGCGTTGACGCGCGCATTGTCGCGATGAACCTTGATGAAGTGAGTCAGCCGAATTATCCGCGAAGCGTGATCTCTCGCATCAATCAAAATAATATTTCCGACTATTCCCGTGTCGCGCGGGAACTAAATTCACGCCCCGATATAAAATTAATAAACATTCAGCACGAATTCGGAATATTTGGCGGAAGATGGGGCGAAAATTTGCTTGCGTTTATGGAAAACATCGAGATGCCCATCATTACCACATTTCATAGTGTCTTGCCGAACCCTGAAATAAAATTGAAGCAAGTGGTAAATCGGATTGCGGCGCGTTCAGCTTTTACGGTTGTCATGACAAAGCGTTCACGTGACATTCTTATTGCCGACTACACAATTGACAAAAAGAAAATACGAATTATCCCACACGGCATTCACCCTCTTATTTTTTCAAACTCTGAAAAATCAAAAAAAATCCTCGGCCTTTCAGATAAAACCATACTCTCCACTTTCGGACTTTTAAATCGGGAGAAAGGCATTGAATATGTCATAGAAGCGCTTCCCGATGTGATAAAAAAATTTCCAAATATTTTATTTCTTATAATCGGCGCAACCCATCCCATCGTCCTCAAAAAAGAGGGAGAACGATACCGCAATTTTCTGGAAAAAAAAGTTTACGGGCTCGGACTCGCTGGACATGTAAAATTTTATAACCGATATCTGGAACTTCAAGAACTTCTTGGATTCCTTAAAGCAACCGATATATATGTCTCACCTTCTCTCAATCCCAATCAGGCGGTTTCTGGAACTATGTCATATGCGCTCGGAACAGGGCGGCCCCTTGTATCAACTTCTTTTGCGCAGGCAAAAGAAGACATCACTCCCAATGTCGGCGTATTGGTTGAGTTCAAAAAACCTGAAGAATATGCGAAAGCCATTTTGATGCTTCTTGAAAATCCTCAGCTTCGCGCCCGCATGTCGCAAAACGCGTACTTTATGACCCGCAATATGACTTGGCCGAACGTTGCTCTTGCGTACATGCGCGTGTTCAGCGAAGCAATGCCTCTTTTCAACGACCAGGAACGAAATTTACCGAGAATCAAATTCAGCCATCTCGCCAAGCTTACCGATCAATTCGGCATTATCCAATTTGCCAAACTTACCGAACCCGATCCAGCTTCAGGATATACAGCGGATGATAATGCGCGGGCGCTTATCGCCTCCTGTCTTGCCTACGAAAAATATAAAACGCCAAGTCTTCTGCGGCTTGCGGAAAAATATCTCTCTTTCCTCAAATATGTCTCGAGAGACGACGGCTACTTTGATAATTATGTAAATATTGACCGGACAAAAAATATCGAGGCCAACCGAAATGAAAACATGCAAGACGCGAGCGCCAGAACACTTTGGGCTTTGGCATTTGCGGCAACGTCAAAATCGCTTCCACTGCAAACAAGAGAGCTCGCGCAAAAGACTTTCTTAGCAAGCATACGCAAAAACATAAGCTTTACCCATGCGCGATCATCGGCCTTTTTTATAAAAGCGCTCTCGCTCTGGCTTTCAGGTATGACAGGAAAAACTGACCGAGCAAAAATTGAAAAAATGCTTATACGCCACACAGAAGCCCTTGTCGCATCATATAAAAATAATTCCGATGCCGAGTGGCAATGGTTTGAACACGAACTCACATATGCTAACGCCATCCTTCCAGACGCGCTTCTCTCCGCATACCTGATTCGCCGCAAGCAAAATTTTGAGTGGCTTGAAATAGGAAAATCTACGCTTGAATTCCTGATATCGAAAACATTTGAAAATATGATGTATGTTCCTGTCGGACAAAAAGAATGGTACAAGCGGGGCAAGGCTAAAACTCTCTATGACCAACAGCCGGAAGAACCGTCAGCAATGGTGCAGGCGCTAAAAACAATGTATACGGCGACCAAAGACAACAGATATCGTAAACTGATGTGCCGTACATTTTACTGGTTTTTGGGCGACAATACTAGAAATCAAATTATGTATGATGCAACCACTGGCGGATGCTACGACGGCTTGGGAAGGCGGCAAATTAACTTGAACGAAGGAGCGGAATCTACACTGTCCTATTTAATCGCCAGACTTATTCTCTAAATTTAAACTAAACAAAAACGCTAATTAAAAAAAATTAAAATAAATTAGGGGAGGCCATCGTTGGACTCCCCTAATAACTGGACTGAGTAATTAACCACTTCCTTTTTTCTATCTGATTATGCCTTTTTCTTCTTAGGCTTTTTCTTTGTTTTCTTTTTCAACCTTTTTCCGCCATACACCAATCTCCGACAATCAGTACATGCTATTTTAGCCGGCATATCGCTTCCCCCCTTCATCTGAACAGATTAAAAAAATGATAACAGCAGAGATATTTTTTTGCAACAACTATTTAATAATTTACTATATAATTTATTTTTGCCTGAGATTTAAGGTTTTGAATTATGGTCGGAATAACTTCTTGTAATTTTTGCTGGCGAAGCTGCTCTTTGATCTGATTTTTTGCTTCCGCCTCTTTTTCTTTTTCAATCGGGATTTTATTTTCTTCAATATATCTATTTACATCTTCATCCGAAATATTAACCTCGGCTTCGGCCAGCTTTTCAAGCTTAAGCTGAATGCGTATTTGCTCACGAAGAGCGGCCACACTCATACCCTCAACCGAAAGCGCAGATTCTAACGTTTGTCCTTGAACCTTAAGCTGATCCTCGATTTCTTTGACTTTCGAATCAACGTCCCCCTCGTTAATCGAAAGGTTTTTTGCTGCAAATTCGTCATTAATCAATTTCTTGATTATCAAAGAATCAAGAGCCGCCTTGCCTGATCGCCCCTCAAGCTCATTGATAACCGACAAACGGCTGATCGGATTGCCATTTACAGTTGCCACGACCAAAAGCCCGCGATAATAATAAAGCGCAAACCCGATTGCAAGCGCAATCAAAACTAAAGCGACCGTTTTAACAGAAATCGAAAACCTCCGACTTGTATTAACCGACAAATTTTGTTCTTCGTTCATATTTATGCTTTCTTTCCAAATTTAATAATATCTCAATAATATCAGATGGCTGGTTTAAAACAAAATGAAAACCTACTTCAGTAAGCTTTCAATTAAAACTGAGATGCCGACACCTAAAACGATCCCTGAAATCACTTGGATAGGCGCATGGCCGCTAAAATCGAGAAGCTTTCTTTCGCGAACCAACGTCTGAAGTGAGCTATCCTTACTTCTTGAAAAATAAAATTCAAAAAGCTCCTGCCGCTTCTTATCTTCGATAAGCCCATAAAATATAAGCAAAGAAACAAAAAAAGCAAAACCGATAAAAGCTGTTTCTTTTGTTTGAACAAGAAGATAGAAAGAACTGCTTATTACAGCTGAATGGGTGCTTGGAAATTTTCCGACCCAGAACCCTTCCCAAATTAATTTATTAAAGGCGATGCCCTCTTTTTTTGAAATATAAATCAGTAACTTAATTCCTTGGCAAATTACTAAAACGGAAAACGGTATGAGAAAAAAATTCATATCTAAATTCTAATTCAAGTTTCCTTGCTTGTCGAAAGTCAAATTCTGGTGGGTGCGGCAGGACTCGAACCTGCGGAGCCCGTTAGGGCGCTGCGTTTACAGCGCAGTGTAATAGCCGCTATACGACGCACCCGTTATTTTTTTGAAAAGCTAATAACCTTTCGCGATGCTTAAGGTTATTAAATCCAATTTCGGTAAAATATTTTTTTAAATCTTCTCTCCGCGTAATATAAATATTTTGACCGTTTATTTTTGAAGGATGATAACCTAATTCCAATAGCATCTTTCTCGCAGATTGTAGCAAAGGTTTGGAATGGTTGCAAAAAGATATCTGCATCCCGAACTTCAAACGATATACCGATCCGTCTGTATCAATCAGCCCTCTTATCGCCGCGCCCATATAAGCATTCTTCGAAAATATCCAGCGAGGAACATCGACCTGATCTTTGACTTTATTATACCGCAAACCCATCGCTAAAAACCATCTTACAAGAACCGTAGATCCAAAATAAACAACACTGTTTCCATTTTTTGAAATAAAACATTTTGGCCGAGAACCAAATAATTTTTCCATGAGCTGAATGACATAAGGAATAAATTTGTCTTTTTTGCCAAGGGTCCGTAATGGTTCGATAGCTTGTGACCACCCCTGCTAAAATTATGTATATGGCCTATGAAAACAATCCTCGTCTGCCGCGCTTACGCATGGAAGCAGTGCGAATGGTTAAATCAGGTCGAAGCATTCGTTCCGTAGCTCGTCATTTTCAATATTCTCATCAAGCAATATTGAATTGGCTTG
>Ga0209211_10012896_pt1 | contig 10438 bp, 11 predicted proteins | sample RifGroA2_FD_183992 | JGI IMG/M metagenome (GOLD analysis project Ga0209211, IMG submission 183992) | Groundwater microbial communities from Rifle, Colorado, USA - Groundwater A2 (SPAdes) (version 2) | ecosystem: Environmental > Aquatic > Deep subsurface > Groundwater | place: Rifle, Colorado...
ATCCGAAATGCAAATTCGTAAAGCAGGACCCGGCCGAACAGGAACGCGCCAAAACAGGCGTCGCCTGCCCACTGTGTAAAACAGGCGAGATGGTGGAGCGCCGAGGCCGCTTCGGGCTTTTCTATTCGTGCTCAAACTATCCCGAATGCAAGAACGCCATCAAAGCAAAGCCCACCGGTAACATCTGCTCCCTCTGCGGCTCACTCATGATGGAGGGCACAAAGACCATACCTGAACGTTGTAGTAACAAACAGTGTCCGAATCACAATCCGCATAAATTGCATAAGAAATAACTGCGGCGTATCATCAATAGATGGAAACGATACGTCCCCTCTCTCAAATACTAGAGAAAATGGCGAGTAAAGACGCCAAAAATATCGACTTCGTCACGAGAGCATACGAGTTTACGCGCACTGCACACAAGGATCAGCGGCGCTATTCGGGCGATCCGTATTTCGTTCATCCAGCCGAGGTGGGCTATCTCTTGGCGGAAGCAGGCGCGGATGCACAGGCGATCGCTGCAGGTATGCTCCATGACACCATCGAGGATGCTGGCGTGAAGCCGACAACACTCGAAGAGCAATTCGGGCGGGAGGTTCTATCGCTCGTTTCGGGCGTCACAAAGCTGGGAACACTGCGCTATCGCGGCATGGAGAGGCACACCGAATCTCTCCGAAAGCTTTTTGCAGCGACGGCGCAGGACATTCGCGTCCTTCTCATCAAACTGATGGATCGCTTACACAACGCGCGAACACTGGTGCACGTGCCGAACGATGCGAAACGAACGAGGATCGCTCTTGAGACTTTGGAAATCTACGCGCCGATCGCGGATCGCCTCGGAATGAGTGTTGTCAAGACTGAGCTGGAGGATGCCGCGTTCCCTTTTGCATATCCAAAAGAATACGAAAAAACGCGGGAACTTTTGAGAGAGCGGAAGAATGAAAATGAAAAGCGCTTGGAGAAAGCGGAGCACGATTTGAAGCGTGTCCTCGCAGAAGCCGGCATCCGCACATTCCGCGCTGAAGCAAGAAGGAAGGGAACGTATAGTCTTTACAGAAAGCTTGAGCGAAAAGATTGGGACATTACGAAAGTTTACGATATCTTGGCGCTTCGGCTCATCTTCGAGAGTGTCGCCGATTGCTATACGGCACTCGGAGTTGTTCATGCACAGTGGCGGCCCGTGCCGGGAAAAATTAAAGACTACATCGCCTTTCCGAAACCGAATGGCTACCAGAGTATCCATACGACCGTCTACACGGGAGACGGTGGCGCGCTTGAAATACAATTGCGCACCGAGGCGATGCACCGTGAAGCGCAATATGGCATCGCGTCGCACCTCTCATACAAAGAGATTCAGGAAAACGTGTCTGCAGAAAAAAGCGTACATGGACTTGAATGGATACGCCAGTTCATTCCGCGCCTCCCGTGGGGCGCGACACCCATTTCAGCAGGTGCTTCAAATGGAAAAAGCATAGCGGCAGATGTCCCGAAGTGGGTACAGGAGCTCGCGCACGCGCACCACGAGAGCGCGAAGTCGGAAGAATATCTCGACACCTTGAGGACCGACTTCTTCAGCCATCGCGTGTTCGTGTTTACGCCGCGCGGAGATGTCATTGATCTGCCGCTCGCCGCGACCCCGATTGACTTCGCGTACGCTGTTCACTCTGATCTTGGCAACAAAATGGCGGGCGCACGCGTCAATGGCAAAATGGTGGCACTCGACACCGCGCTTCGCAATGGCGACATGGTCGAGGTCATCACAAAGCCCTCCGCGCACCCAACGCGCAAGTGGCATGACATCGCAAAAACGAACATGGCGAAAAAGCATATTCGCGCCGCGCTCGCTGCGCTGAAAAATAAGTGATGCTACTCAGACGCTGAAGTTCTTCAGAGAGTAGAGGTCGTCCTCGTTTTTTTCGATGGCCTGCGCAGCAGGCATCTGCAAATTCTCTGGCTCAGTCTGCGCGAGAGGAGCCACTTCTGCCTTGACTGGTTCGGCCGATTCCAACGATTGTACAGTCCCACCACGCACAATTTCGTGTTTTGTGATCATCGCGCGTATGTGTGCGAGATCATCAACAGAGAAAAAGTCGATGAGCACCTTTCCGCCCTGATCCTTCTTCTCGATGCGCACACGCGTGCCGAGTGTTTCCGTTAATTCCCTCTCCAGCAAGAGCAGCTCCGGCGTGAGATCCGGCTTGCGCGCCCGCTCGGTCGCAATGCGTCGTGCGACCTGTTCGGTATCGCGCACGGTTAGCCGCCGCGCAATGATCTCCTTAAACACAGTGCGCTGCGCATCCGTGCGATCCATGAGCATGAGAAGTGGCCGCGTGTGGCCTTCGCTTATCTCTCCCGCCGCGAGCGCATCCTGCATGTCCGCAGGAAGCCCAAGAATACGCAACGTATTGGAGACATATTCGCGGCTCTTTCCTACGCGCTTTGCGATTTCCGCGTGCTTGAGGCCGAATTCGTTAGTCAGCCTTTGAAATGCCCGCGCACGATCGATCGCATTTAGATCCTCGCGCTGCAAATTTTCGATGATAGCCATCTCCAATTTCATCCGGTCGTCGTCTTCGCCGCTCCGTATCACGACCGGAACAGACATAATGTTTGCGAGCTTGGCCGCGCGAAGTCGCCGCTCGCCCGCGATAAGTTCGTATTCCACAGAAATCCCCTCTCCCGGCCGCTCAATTTCCTTGCGTGTGACAGTAAGCGGCTGAAGGACGCCATACTGACGAATAGATTCGGCAAGGGATGCGAGCGATGTCTCGTCGAATGTACGCCGCGGCTGAAATGGATTCGGTTTGATGCGATCAACTTCCACCCAAAAAATGGAATCGCCGTAGTATCGTCCGGTAGTCATTCGCCGATTATATCATTTCCGTAGGTCGGAAAACGAATTTGGAATCGATGGTAATTGGGACTAAAATGTGGATTCTTGCGCCGGAGTGACGGAATTGGTAGACGTTCACGACTCAAAATCGTGCGAGGGCAACCTCATGAGAGTTCGAGTCTCTCCTCCGGCACCATAGAAAAGATTAGGTCGGAATTAAGAATATTGAAACTGGAGTCATTAAGAAGCCATCAGTGTTCGTTGTGAGCAAAATCGCGAAAGCCCTTAATGTCGCAATCGAGGAGTTGATAAAATAATATGGGGAATAAATTTCAACAATTAGTAGACAAAGAAAAATATCAAGTTTTTATTTTTGCCTGTCCTGGAAACATACCTTTCAACTTTGCTTTGCATCCTTGGTTTGTGGTCAACAAGCGAGGCTCGATTTCAAGATGGGAAGTTCTTTTTAGAAAGATCGAACGCGAAACAAGTTGGGGACATTTGTATATGAATTTTTTCTCACCATTTCAGGGAATTGAGATATTTCCGTATTCTCAAAAATATTTTTGGGAAGGAAAGTTGTTGGGGCAAATTGAAGGCGATGTTGCAAGACGGATGGCTGAATTTATAGAAAATTCTCCAACCAAATATTCTTATTGTGATAAATATTTTTTGAGTGGACCGAACAGCAATACTTATGCACAATGGATTCTCAATAATTCCCCCGAATTCAAAGTCAAGCTACCTTGGAATTCGTTTGGGGGAAATTACAAACGGCACCAGAGATAAGTTTAGGTCAGTACAGATCGCGATACCCGTAGGCACCCGCCGCATCCTTGGTGCACACGCGGAATTTATCTGCGACGCCTGCGATACCTTGCACGAGAACCAACGCACCACGATTCGCTGAATTGCAAGTCGGCTCTTCATTATGGCCAAAGATGACCGGGCCATTGAGCTTGATAGCGCTCGCGGTCAGATTTATCGGCATGTATGCGCTCTTTGTGCGATCATATGATTGTAAAAGAAAGTCCCCTTTATAGACACCAGCTTCCAGACCTATGCCGGCGCCACCGTCAGGCACTGTGCCAAATGTACTTTCGATACGGTGCGCAGATTTCCCGGTTTGGAGATATCCACCGTTCACGACGACAGAACTTCCAGTGAGATTGATCGGAGCATACGTACTCGTCGTCCGGTTATAGGACTGCAGCAATGCCTCGCCCTTATACGCCCCCATTTCAAGCCCGACGCCCGTACCTCCTGTTGGTGCATTGAGGAACGAGTTCTCAATACGAAAAGCCGTGTTTCCAGATTGCAAATACCCACCCAGTCGACGTCCGTCGAGCGTGATATCCGTCGCCGCCGGATCTATCACGTAGTTTAGATTCGGATCCTGAATCGTCACGTTGTGGATGCCTACGTTCGACGCGCCGGCTCGAATGTTGAACATCTTCGTGTACCAACCGTTGCTCGTATACTCTTGGATGCGCCCGCCGTGAATGTTCACGCCTACGGCGGCCACTGCTCCGATGTCAAAAATCTTTTGCTCGTAGGCACCCGCGCGACCCTGATACGGAGAACTGGTAAAGCCGGAAATGTCTGCGCCGTAGACATATTCGAGATTGATCTCGTACCAAAAATCGGCCTCAAATTGGCCGCCGACGATGGACAGTCCACGCGTGCGTGCACCCGTCGCCGCTCGTACGGCCGCAAAGCCGCCAGAGTTCGTCCCGATATTTCCGTTGAGCGCGAATGTTGTGTCTATGATGTTCAATCCTGCAAATGCGAGACGCACGCCGTCATAGCGGGCATTGCGAAAATCCGAATCTTTGATCGTGATCGCCGCACTACGATTGCTGATGCCCAACAAGCCATAGCCAGTAGTGCGATCTACGCGCACGCGTTCGAACGTGCCTTGAAATGTAGTATCGGCGTCATCTTTGCCAGGATCGGTAACGCCAACAATAATGATCGCCGCATCGCTCATACCGCCGGCAAAATCTAAGAACTCGAGATCGCCGTAATAAAACAGAACGTTCGCGCGTATCCTTAAACCGCGCGGGGCGACTTTGTTGCCGTCGAATGTGATTTTCGAGATGTGATTGCCGTATTGCGCAACCGGATTGTTGTTATCTGTCGATCCTGTCGTGTTGCCGTCAAGATTAAGCATCGGCCCGTTCGCAAACACGCATGGTAACGCGCACGCTTTGAATATTGTTTTTCCGGTGCCATCACCTTCAAGGACGAGGCCGTTGCGCGGATCACCTATCCACGGATCATTCGTGAGATTGGTGAGCGCTCTGTCGAGCACGTACGTTCCGCCTGGCACTATTAGTTTTTTCCCGTTTTCCACGGCATATGTAATGGCCGCCTGAATCGCTGTCCGTTCACTTGCGGCGCAGCGCGCGTCCGTAATCGAGCACGTGCCTTTCGCACCGAAATCTTTCACGCTCACAATGTCGCGCGATTTTTCGAGATAGCTTCGGGCGATAGCGCCCGCCCCCTGTTGTACAAAATTGTCGGCGCTCACGGTCGCGCCGCTAACTGCGGCAGGTTGCCCTAGTTGATCGTTGTTCGGCCTGCTTGCGCTCACACCGATATAAGCCGCCACAGCAAACAAAACAATTGCAAGAGCGATTCCAATGACCAAATGTTTATGTATTGGCATGCCAGCGCTCTGCACGTGATGGACGTGTTAACCCAGTATACAGAGCAATTCTGGAGAGCATTCCAGTTATCCCCACTACCAACTGCTCAGTCGAAAGAATTGTGCCGCTCCCGAAGTACTAACTACTAATAAGGATGACAAATGCAATACGCCAGAGTAGGCATGTCATTCGGACACCAGTTGCCAGCAAACGGGCGGCATGTATTTGGGAGACCCGTGAGAGTAGGCTCGCCAGTCTCCAGTGTGGTCACAATGATCTGACCCGCTGGATCATTTGGCCCATAATCATGGAGCATATAAAGACGACTAGGATCTTTAGGCACTCCTCCCAGAAAACCCTCGCTTATAAGAGTGTTCGCTACCGCTTCGAAACTTCGATTGTGATCTTGGCTGCTGCAGCCCGGCGCGTCACAGAAATTGGGCGAGACTGGATATTGTCCATATGTATTGAAGTACATTTCAAGAGCGATATGAAAGCTCCTAAAATCGGATATCCGCCTCGTGTCGCGCGCCTTCGCCCGCGCCATATTAAGACTCGCGAATACGACCGAGGCCAGCAATCCTATGATGGCAATGACTACCAAGAGCTCAATGAGTGTGAACCCGCTACCAAAACGTCGTGCATGTTTCGTTTGTACGAGTGACATAGGATATTGTTAATCACAAGAGAGTTCGAGCCTCTCCTCCCACTTACTGCAACATCGCTAGTTCTCGCTCGTTACCCTCGAAAGTAGTTTTAAGTCTTTCTATCTCGTCATCTATAGTTTTCCGGATTTCAGAGACCGAGCTTGTTTTTTTCTTCAAAATCAAATCTAAAACCCATTTGCGCACTTCACCCTCCGCTTCCATAAGATTCTTGTAATCCGGCTGCATAGCGTAGGCAATGCTGCCAATAGCTGCCCCGGCGAGCGCCCCCACACCGGCCACCTTGCTTCCCGTTTCGATGGGAGTTTTTTGCTCTTCCTCACTCACGATCACTCTCTCTTCTTTTGCGCGCAGTGCGCTTTCTGCGGCGGCAGCGGCAGCTCCTCCGGCGATTGCCCCAACTGAAAGTGCAACGGATCCCATTTTTACGAGTGACTCATAATACTCGCGGGTCAGTTTCGAAATGGGCGGAGGCACAGAACGGGCAATCTCATGGGCGTGTTCGTCCCTAAATTTTTGCAGGAGGCCAACTTTTAATTTAATCTTTTCGTTCTCATTATCTATATTCTCAGCTGATTCCAGACGACGTTTCTCCATCATCGTTTTCAAATCTTCGGGCTTCCCCGCTAGAGTTTTGTTAGGCGCTAGTGCAGCCGCTGCGGCAAGGGCGCCTGCTCCCTTCAAGAATTTTCTTCTGCTTTGATTTTCAGGCCCATTTTCCATTCATACAAGATACCATGCATTTTTGGCGCGTTTGTGTACTGTAGTGTGATGGAAAAAAAGCAAAAAATCCTCATTATCGTGGGTCCAACGGCATCTGGGAAAAGCGACCTCGCCGTCAAACTCGCACGCAAGTTCAAGGGGGAAGTCATTTCGGCGGATTCGCGGCAGGTGTATCGCGGACTTGATATTGGGACCGCAAAAATTACAAAGCAGGGAATGAAGGGAGTGCCGCATTACCTTCTGAATGTCGTATCACCGAGAAAGACATTCACGGCATTTGATTTCGTCACTGAAGCCTCGAGGAAGATCGCAGAAATTCAGGGTCGTGGACATTTACCAATAATTGCCGGCGGAACGGGTTTTTATATTGATGCATTGATAGGCCGTATTTCACTTCCCAATGTTCCGGTAAATCTCAAGCTTCGCGCGAAACTCGAGAAGAAGACGCTCGGACAGCTCATGCTCATGCTGAAGCAGCGCGATCCGAAGCGCGCAAAAACTGTCGAGCCTGATAATAAACGCCGCCTCATCCGCGCTCTCGAGATCACGATGAACTCAAAACCGGATTTAAGAAATCCAGGTACTCATTCTGGTTTTGATGCATTGTGGATAGGATCGCGACCGTCGGAAACTGCACTGCGCAAAAAAATCCGGCTGCGAGCCGCTACGCAACTCCGCAGAGGTCTTGGTGCGGAAGTCCGCCGCCTGCGAATGGCGCGTGTGCCACTGAAACGTATTCGCGAACTTGGATTTGAATACACTCTTGCATTCGATTATCTCGATAAAAAAATTGCCCGAGACGAATTTCTCTCGCGGCTTGAATCGAACACATGGCGATACGCCAAAAGACAACTTGGGTATTGGAGGCGCAACAAAAAAATACAATGGTTCAAACCTTCTGACAAAACACGTATCGAGCGGGAAATCAGAGGATGGCTTCGGAAATGATTCCGTCCCGGATCAACTGCTTCAAATACTGGTCCAGGTTCTCCAACTCGCGCAGTTCTCGAAAGGTTATCCAGCGGTATTCGGTATGCTCAGTGGAGAGCCGCGGCTCTCCGGAGCTTTTACCGATATATGTCAATCGGACCACGTGATTATTGGTCAGTTTGTTGGCCATCAGGTCTTGCGCGGCAGCAAGAAGAGGTGCCTCGGAAAGCGAGAGACCCGTTTCTTCCATAAGCTCACGGTTGAGATTCTCCATGAGCGTTGTTCCTTTATCTATCCGTCCGCCTGGAATGTCCCATTTATGCAGCACCTCCTGATACCTGTCGGTCGCACGCCTGATGACTAAAAACTTCCCCTCCGGGTTTTTAAGCAGTACTTTCACGCCGACTTGAAGCTCCATGGGAAAGAATATCTGATGCTAATTCATTTGCGGGCCCACAAGGATTCGAACCTTGATCAGCGGTTTTGGAGACCGCCATTCTGCCATTGAACTATAGGCCCTTTCAGATAGCTTGTGGCTATCAGCTTCCAGCTTACAGGGAAAAATCAAGGCCCTCAATGGACTTTCTGATAGCTGACAGCGCGCAGCCTAAAGCTGGATCCCTATTTTTTCGCCTCTTTATGTTTTGTATGTGCTCGACACCAGCGACAAAACTTTTTCAGTTCGATCTTCCGTTCAACAAGCTTTCTATTCTTGCGTGACCAGTAATTAATGCGGTTACATTTTCCGCACGCCAATTTAATAAGTTGATCCTGTGACATAAGACGCAAATATACGCTACGGTCGCCGGCCGCGCAAATTATCCGCAGATCTGATTCCACGGCCCGAATTGTCGATCGGGCGTACCAACTAAAACTTTCATCAACGTGTCGATGACGAGCCACGCCGCCAGAATAATGAGGAGGCCGATCAAGACATTGCCGAAAAGTGTCTTCGCCTTATCTTTGCCCGCTGGATTTGCCGCATATGTCAGAAGAAGTATGCCTGCCCACGCAAAAAGAATCGCCGAGAGAAAAACCGCAACAAAAATCCCAAGGTTTAGAATCCTCTGCGCGACTTTCGCGATATCGCATATGGTGCACGCGCGTTGCTGTACGCCATTAACTACAGCATCCTGCGCCCCACTGCAAGTTACGATTGACTCGTTCCACGGCGCAGCCGCTACAGGAGCCGGACTGAACAAGAGGAGAATAAAAACAAAAATAATTCCGTGAGCGACTATTGTTCGCGGCATTACAAATAACTGTAACACACTCTGTGCAGTATTCTTGAATTAGTCCGAACGTATTTCGTTCCTCAGCACCTTCGGCATTTCGCCCCATTAGATGAGCGACGCTCTATCTAACGGGGCGAGGAATTCCCCCCGCCTGCGTGGCCGACGCCACTTCGGCGAGGCGAAGGCCCACGAAAATTCGGAAAAGCGGCGGCCTGCCCCGTAGCTCCGCCGAAAGCGGATGGTATCGGGGAGCCGCACCGCTGATTCAGCAGAGTCACCTACTGGGTAACAATCTCACTTCGACTATGCTCAGTACAGGCAAGTTTTTCTTTGGCGGCAATGTTCCTTAAATCTTCAATCAACTTCCAAAATTTGGACAAAACTATAACATGCAGGAACCCCCCTACCGTCGCTCCTAGTATTGATGACTTTCAGTTCCACGGTGTTTTGGGGGGTAGACGATAAAATTTTCTGCTTTTCGGTTTGCGAAAGTTCATCAAGGTCTAAATTTAAAATGAGATTGCCAGATTTTTCATCCAGAGCATTCACAGCATTACCATCCTTAACCCATTGTATGAATTCGCCTATTAAACTTCTATCTCCCCCATTTATGCTAGTTACTACTAACGTATCACATGTCACGGGGACATCTCCCCAGTCGGTAGTATTTTTCCGGAAAAAATATCCCTTTATACTAACACCTCTTTCAGATTCCGGTTCTGATACTTTTACGACATTTGTGGGGGAAGGAGATGGACTCGTCGTGTTAGGTGCAGTTGTGTTAGTAACTTGATTTGGAATAAACGATTCTGGTTTTTGAATAAAAGTAAAATATCCAGCCAAGCCGACAAAAATAACTACTAACAAAGCTACAATAATTGTAAATCTTCTATTCATATGATTAAAAAACTTTCTTCCCCCAAAATTAAAATTTGGTTCGAGCCGATGTTTTTCTCCGGGTTCTTTCGTCGTTAGCTACTGATTAATCCGCACAGCTATTGTAGCATCGTTTACTAAGTGCGCCGGGCAGGATTCGAACCTGCGTAGGGCAAAGCCCGCATGGTTTACAGCCATGTGCGATTGACCACTCCGCCACCGACGCAACTGTTTGATTATAACCCAATCAAAAAACGGAGCGAGTTTAAGCGCGCACGGTGGCGCGAGCCCCGTTAGAAGCGCGGTCTTGCCCGTCAGACAGCGATCCCCGTCTTGCTTCTAACGGGGCGAGCGCCTTTCGATGTCATATTTGAATTTCCTCCTCTGTTTCTCCCGACTTCGATGCGCCTATTGTCGCGACGAGTCGCTGGTCGATGTCGTCGAGAAATTCCGACGGGAGCGTGTATTCGCGGGAGCCGTACTTCATGCGTGCCGCCGCGTAGGTGAGAAAGAGTTGTTTGCGCG
>Ga0209211_10012898_pt1 | contig 10436 bp, 13 predicted proteins | sample RifGroA2_FD_183992 | JGI IMG/M metagenome (GOLD analysis project Ga0209211, IMG submission 183992) | Groundwater microbial communities from Rifle, Colorado, USA - Groundwater A2 (SPAdes) (version 2) | ecosystem: Environmental > Aquatic > Deep subsurface > Groundwater | place: Rifle, Colorado...
CCAAACTGATTGAATATTTAAACCGCTACAATTTTGAAGTCCGCCTGAAACAAATTGATTATATGACACCGGCCGATTATTTAAAAAAGAAATTTAATAAGTCTATACAACCTATCGTCTGCTAACAAATAAAATACTTAATTGATTCAAATTTAACCATACCGTTTCTTCTTCCAAACGCACATCCAAAGAAACCTCATTTTTTGAAGTTTTATAAATTATTATTTCTCCCTTTTGAAAATTATCTTTTTTCATTATTTAAAATATGTTTATTGTAATTATAGCACAAAAATAAAAGGGTAAATTGTTTTTACGCAATTTACCCTTTACAAACCCTTGGCCACTTAATTGGCCCATGGTTTATCTTTTAATTTTATTTTTAACCGACGAAAACATACGGTGTATGTGATAATTCAATCTGCCAGTATTGTTCCACACACTGACCTCAGCGTCAGTCATTTCGTAAATAAGGATGTCATCAATTATCTTATTTACTTTAGCCTTTAGGTCTTTCCTTGATTTTAAGCATTTTTGGGGCAATTTGAGAGTATTAAGCTTGGACATATCTATGTTCCTTTCTTTTCTGATCCCGTCAGATATCGGTCGCTTTAAGCTAAAAAGCGAAAGATTTAAAATGTTCAAAATACTATTTAGAATATACAGGAATTATATAAAAAGTCAAGGATTTTGCTGATTTTCGGCTTATTTATTGAGTTTTATCCGTAGATAATAGCGTATCTATTCTGTTTAAATCTCTAGGAAACAAAGTCGCTTCTTTGACATTTTCCAAACCTAAAAGTTTTGCCGTGAGCCGTTCCAAGCCCATACCAAATCCGCCGTGCGGAGGCATTCCGTTTTTGAAGGCTTGCAAGTAAAAGCTGAATTTATCGGGATTAAGCCCTTTTTTCTTGAGAGCTTCCACCAGTTCGTCGTATTTATGGATACGTTGGGCGCCGGTAGTTATCTCTACGCCCCTAAAAAGCAGATCAAAGCCTTTGGCGTATCCTATGTCATTTTCGTCTTCGTGGGTGTAAAAAGGCCTTTTTGCCATTGGGAAATGCGTTATGAAAATAAAATCTGACCCGAATTGTTTTTGGGCGTATTCGCACAGCCATCTTTCGTGTTGAGGTTCAAGGTCGGGTTCTTTCATACAATCTTCTCCTGTTTCTTTTTTTATAATCTCCTGCGCTTCTCTTAGTTTCATCGCCGGTATATTTTCGGGCACTTCCGGCACAGTTGCTTTAAGAAGTTCAAATTCTTTTGCGCAGGATTCTTTTAATTTTTCCATTACGAACTTAAGCAGGCGGTTTTCCATCTTCATTATATCCGTGTGGTCTTGGATGAATCCCATCTCCATATCCAAGCTCGTATATTCGTTCAAATGTCTGGTGGTACTATGCTTCTCCGCTCTGTAAACATTTCCCACGGCAAACACTCTCTCAAAAACGCCTACCATTATCTGTTTGTATAATTGAGGGCTTTGCGCCAAATGAGCGATATGCTTGAAGTAAGTGACATCAAACGAATTCGCGCCACCTTCCGCGTCTTCCCCTATCAATTTCGGCGCTTGAAATTCCGTAAAATTTTCTTGGTTTAAAAATTCTCTGAAAGCTTTTACTATTTCAGCCTGAACTTTAAAAACAGCCTTGGCTTTCTCTGTTCTAAGAGTAAGCGGAAGATTATCCAAATGCGTGTCAAGGTTTGTCCCAGCATCTTTTTCAAACGGAATTTCAGCTTCGCTAAGAATTTTTACTTCTATTATCTCCACTTCCACCTCGCCCAGTTCTTCGTTTTTGTTTACCATTTTTTCCGGCCTTTTGTTAATTTTACCCAGAATTTCTACCACCCATTCCGAACGGAGTTTGCTGGCGGCGTTATGCGCCTCTTTATGATCGGGCAAAGCGACCATCTGGACTTTGCCAGACATATCTCGCAGGTCAATGAAAATAAGCTTGCCGTGATCGCGGCGGACATCCACCCAGCCGGCGATTTTTACCTCCTCGCCGATTTTGTTTTTGATGTCTTTGATGTAAATTCTTTCCACGCTTCAAAGTTTATCACAAAATTTATAAAATAAAATGCCCGCGGGTTCGCGTCGCGCAAACTTATAAACTTAATTTGGGTTGACCTAAAAAATTAAAAGATTGGTTCTTCCGGTTTGTCCACAATTTGCGGCTCAATACCCGCAGAGACGCCGGTAATGCGCAAAATATCTTTATCTATTTTGTTCAGTTCTTTATAAGAGATGTTGTAAGCGTTAACTGTTGTGGATAAATTAACTCCCAATTTTTTCATAAACTCTTCGTAAACGCCAAGATGGCGCGACAAGTCCTCTACCCTTTTTCTTATTTCTTTGGCCGATTCTTCTATTTGCAAAGCGCGCAAACCTTGAAGAACCGTTTGCAAATAAGCCATAAAAGTGGTGGGGGAAACAATGATGACTTTTTTCTGGCGGAAAGCGTATTCTATGAGATCTACGGTGGATGTTTTTACCGCGCCGACTTGATTGATGAGCAAGTCGTAAAATATGCCCTCGGAAGGGATAAACATAAAAGCGAAATCGGTCGTGTCCTCGTTCGGCCGGATGTATTTGGAAGTTTCGTCAATTCTGTTTTTCAAATCTTGTTTGAATAATTTTTCCAGTTTTTCTTTTTCCGCCGGATTAGTTTCGTTGATTATTTTGTTATAATTTTCCAAGCTGAATTTTGAGTCAATGGGCAACATTTTGTTTTTATCCAAAAAGATGACGGCATCTACGATGTTTCCGTCGGCGAACTTATATTGCATTTGGAAACGGCCCGGGGGCAAGACATTTTTTAGCACTGTTTCCAGATAATATTCCCCCAGCACGCCTCTTTGTTTGGGATTGGTCAAAATGTTTTGCAGACTTTGCAATTGTCCGGCGAAGCCGATAACCTGCTTGTTGGTTTCGTCTAGTTTGGTCAGCTTTTCCGTCACTTCGGAAATTATCTTGGCGGAATGGCCGATTTGCGATTGCATCGCTTTGGTTGACTCCCCTATTCTGTTGTCTAAAGTATTTCTGATGTCCAGATTTGTTTTGTGCAAAGCTTCTTTAATATCTTTCAACTGCTCTTGCATCATCAGCGCCGCTCTGTCGCCGTTTTTATTCTCATCTTTCGGCGCCAACGCCTTTTTTATTAAAATCCAAAACACAACGGCAAAAACCGCCATCACTCCCGCCAAAACCAAAATTATCGTCAAAATTTGTGGCATAAGAATAATGGAATAATTATAGCATTTTGTTCAATTCTTGCTCCTGTAATTTTCCACGGCTTTTTTGAAGGCTTTGTCGGCCAGAATGGAGCAGTGGAATTTGCGCGCCGGCAAACCGCCGAGATAATCGGCAATATCTTTAGGCTTGATGTTCATCGCCTCTTCAACTTTCGTGCCGTCGTTTTTCATAATCATTTCCGCGAAAGCTGAGGCGGAGGCGATGGCCGTGGCGCATCCCCATGTCTGCCATTTGAAGTCTTTTATTTTGTCCGTTTCTTTATCAACTTTTATCCAAACCTTGATTATATCCCCACAAGCAAGACTGCCCACTTCTCCGTAAGAGTCAAATTCGCCTTTCTTCGGCTCGCCGAGTAAAAATCCCCTCGGACGCATAAAGTGATCCTTGACAACGCTTGAATATACCCATTTATCCACATCTGCCATAATTTTTTGTTAAATTATGAGCATCCCGCTTTTAGCGGGAAACCACCATAATTTAACAATTTATATTTTTATATTAACCGGCGAAAACATTCTCAATTTTTTTATTATACCAGGCAAAACTTTCATTACATAATCTATATCTTTTTTGGTTGTGCTTCTGCCCAAGGAAAATCTCATCGCTCCGTGCGCGTAGGCGCGCGGTTTGCCTATCGCCAAGATGACATGGGACGGTTCCAAACTTTCCGAAGTGCAGGCCGAACCGGTAGAACAAGCCACACCCGCCTCGTCCAGATACAAGACTATTGACTCGCCCTCAGCGTCAAGAATGGAAACATTTATATTGTTGGGCAATCTTTGAGTCGGGTGGCCGTTTAAAACAGTTTTAGGAATTTCGCCGAGCAGTCTGTTTATGAAATAATCTCTTAATTTAACGAGTCTGGTCGATTCTTTTTCTCTGTTCTGGTTGGCGATTTTCAGCGCCTCGGCCAATCCCGCTATGGCGGGAACATTTTCCGTCCCCGGCCTCAACTTTCTTTCCTGTTCTCCGCCGTAAAGCAGAGGCTCAAGTTTAATCCCATTTTTTGCGTAAAGCAAGCCGATGCCCTTCGGCCCGTAAATTTTTGAGCCGTTGATGGTCATAAGGTCAACGCCGATCCTTTCCACATTCAAATCCAAATACCCGGGCGCTTGACAAGCGTCAGTATGAAAGTAAGGGAAAATAGTACCAAGGCGTGGCGAAGCAAAATTTTGAGACGCGTCGGAGCCCGCCCCGTTTCGGGGAAGGGTGAAGCGCGAAAAATTTTGCTTCGCCACGCCGATAACTCCTTTTTTCTTAAAATCCCTTATCGCTTTGGCAATTTCTCTTATCGGCTGGACAGTTCCAATCTCGTTATTGGCATACATTATGGAAACCAAAATCGTTTCCGGCTTTAACGCCTTGGCGACATCTTTTGGATTTATCACGCCCTCTTTGCCCACATCAAGATAGGTAACCTCAAACCCCTCTTTTTCCAATCGCTTGCAGGAATTCAAAACGGCATGATGCTCAAATTTGGTGGTGATGATGTGCGGTCGGGATACGAAGATTAAGGAGGAGTTGGGAAATTCGGCCTCCGTAGGATTTCCCTCTTCGTCAGTCCTTAAGGAGGTCAATTTCCCAATTCCTCCGTTCACCGCATGCGCTACTCCTAATATCGCTAAATTGTCGCTTTCGGTCCCGCCGTTGGTAAAAATAATTTCTTTCGCTCGCGCGCCAAGAATTTTGGCAATGTCTTCCCTTGCCTTTTCCACGGCGCTTCTGGCAATTAACCCTTCCTTATATAAAGCGTTCGGATTGCCGAAATTTTCCGTCCAATACGGCTCCATCGCCTTTTTTACGCGCTTATCCATCGGCGCCGCCGCCGCATGATCCATATATATTCGTTTTGTTTTAATATTTGTCATTTTTTTTTATTTTTAACCGATTTTAACCGCGTTCCCATTTTTTGTATTGATCATGACTGCCGACATTAATAAGAAGCGCAACATCAAGCTCTACAAATTCAAACATCACTCTAAAGCCGTCGCAAAGATAAAAAGCGCGATAATCGCTTAAGTTGCCATTGAGCTTGTGCGCGCGCAAAGACGGATGAAACGGCTGATTTTTAAATATCTCTATTTTCTCGCCAAAATCTTTTTTAACATGAGACGGAATCTTTTTAAATGAACGCTTGAACCTTGTGCTTGGATGAATCTTTATCATACCGACTACAAAGACAGTAATTAAGCGTTTAAATAATTCATCAGTTTTTTGGTATCGGCAAAACATTTTGTTTTACCGGAAAAGTATTCCAGTCTGGCTTCGGCAACCATTTCATCTATGGTGCTTGTTTTATTAACATTCTTAAGAGAATCAACATCAAGTTCCACGACAAGTTTTTTACCCGTTGCAACACCGCATAAATACCTAAAAGCCGTCAATGGCAACATAACCGCCGCCGGTTTTTTGTTGTTTCTGTTTATGTTTTTTACTGCTGTTTTCATGTTGATTACATATTAGCAAACTAATGTAACTTTGACAAATGTCCGCATATAGTGTAAATTATTAGCAGTTTTTCGTACTTTAAATCAAGGAAAATTTTTTAAGGGGGAAATAAAAAATGAAAGAACATATGCTGAAATTGCAAAAAGAAGTAAATGAAATAATTAAAAAACTACCAGATTATCTTCGTAAACCTTTTAAAAGAATGGAGTATGCGTTAGAAATATTTTTAAAAGAAGAAAGGAGAGGTTTGGTGAGATTCCAAGAAGACAATGATTATATTGACGATTTTGAAACATCGGAACAATTTCTTCGACATCATTTTGGAAATTCAATTACGAATTTTCAAATATTGTTTGAATATAAAATATTTGAAGAATACCATATTGATAAAAAAGATAGAGATAAAATTCAAAAGTATCTAGAAAAAATTGTCGAGCTAACAAAATATGGTATTGGGAGCATTAAATTCTACAATAATGATTAGTTAATTTTGTCAGAAACTAACCTTAGAACTCAGCAAAACTATTTCCAAATTTTTTCTTTCAACATCTTTTGCAGAACTCCAGGATTGGCTTTGCCTTTAGAGAGCTTCATTCCCTGCCCTACAAGAAATTGTAGGGCGTTTTCTTTGCCGTTTTTAAATTCTGCAACTGCGATGGGATTATTTTTTACAACATCCTCAACTATATTTTTTATGAAAGAATTGTCGGAAGTTTGCGCCAAGCCTTTTTCTTTGACGATTTTTTCCGGATCCCCGCCTTCATCAAACATAATTTTCAAAACATCTTTGGCCGCCCTGGATGAAATTTCTCCTTTATCGGCTATAGCGACAAGTTTGGCGAACATCTCCGGATTGATTTTTAAATTATCAACGGATATGCCGCCGTTAATCATAAATCCGGACAAATCCGAAGTTATGTAATTGACGGCTGTGGCGGTTAAACCGCCACTTGGCGGTTTAACCGCCAAGTGCTTGCAAACCGCTTCAAAAAATTTTCCCAAAGAAATATCCCGGACAAAAATTTCCACCGCCTCGTCTTTTAATCCGTATTTTTCCTTGAATCTTTTTCTTTTTTCTTCCGGCAATTCCGGCAAACTTAAATCAAAATCAAGCTCGCTGATTTTCAGCGGCGGCAAATCCGGCTCCGGAAAATAACGGTAATCGTGAGCCATCTCTTTTTCCCTCTGCGAAAAAGTTTTTTGTTTGTCCTCGTCCCAGCCTCTTGTTTCGTGAATCACTTTTTCTCCCGCTTCCAAAACCGCCGTCTGCCTTTTTATTTCGTATTCAACCGCCCGCTCCACCGATCGGAAAGAATTAAGATTTTTTATTTCCACTTTGGTGCCCAGTTTTTTAGAGGAGGAATTGGGAAATTTGGCCTCTGTAGGATTTCCCTCTTCGTCAGTCCTTAAAGAGGTCAATTTCCCAGTTCCTCCTCCATCAGACTCGGATAATGAAATATTCACTTCCACCCTCATTTGCCCTTTCTCCATATCGGCGTCGGAAATTTCCAGATAACGCAAAACCAGTTGCAATTCTTCGGCGAATTTTCTGGCTTGCTCGCCCGAATTGATACACGGCTCCGTTACCAATTCCATCAGCGGCACGCCCGCCCGATTGAAGTCAACCAGACTGGAAGTTTCGTCTTTGGCGTGAATAAGCCGCCCTGTGTCTTCTTCCAAATGTATCCTTGTAATTTTAACGCCATTCAATTCCCCGCCTTCCACAAGGGGGAATTTATACTGGCTGATTTGATAGCCTTTCGGCAAGTCGGGATAAAAATAATTTTTCCGGTCAAATTGGGAATAATCGGCCAGTTTGCCGTTTAACGCCTTTCCGCACATCAAAACTTTCCGGATCGCTTCTTGATTTATAACCGGCAATGTCCCCGGATGTCCCATGCAAACCGGGCACACATTCACATTCGGCCTTTTTTCATCGGGGTCGTTCAAAGAAGCGCAAAACATTTTCGTCTTGGTCTTCAACCCAACATGTATTTCCAAGCCTATCGTCGGTTTGTATTTCATAAAATTTTAACAACAAACTACATAATGCAAATATTCGGTCGTTTTATTCGCTGTAAAATTTCTATTTTCTGACTTATCGGCTTTAAAACGATTATGTTTTTTTGTAAAATTCCCGTATTCGCCCCGCAAGTTCATTATTTCCTTGATATCGCCCAAAGTCATTAAGCCCTCGTTGTTGTAGCTTAAAAAGATATATTTTGCGATGGTTTCAAGCATATGATAATTTGTTGCATATTGCCTTTGATTGTATGGTGGATCTAAATATAGAATATCGCCCGCAATTTTTCCCGCTACCTTATTTATATCCTCGTTAAAAACCTGATGGTCTTGCTCGTTTATTATCAATTCAGCTGGTTTTAAAATTAAATTGTTTTGAGCCGTCTTTTTTAGTTTTTTCAAAAAAGCGCCATAAACAGAAGCTGTGTTTGCGTATTTATCAATAGATTCAACCAAGCTAGTGATCAAAAAGTAATATTCGTCATCTGAAATTAAATTTTGCTCTTTCCAAATTTCAATTTTTTTACGGATAGCATCACATAGCATAGCGTTTTCATCTGAAAAATATTGTCGTGATTCTTTCTTGTTTTTTGTTTCGTTGATAGACATAATTATTCTAGTGCTGGGTAGCCTGAACCGCAATTTTCACAAACATCGTGTTTTGTTAAGTTAGTCCCATTTATGTCTATTGTTCTATTGTGCTTTGATTTTTCTTCGCAAAATTCACAAATTTCATAATCATTATCTTCATCAATATTTAATTTTGGATCAAAATGTTCGACATTTAAATATCTATCAATAATATCATTAACAACACCTGAAATTGTGGCGTAATTGTCTTTGCCATAAGTATTATTGATTGCTTTTCTGGCTTCATCATCAATGTGGATATTTATTTTTAACATATTTTTGGTTAGTTAATTAAATATAAGTTTTCTTTAAAGTATTTTGATAATCATTTTCAACTTGCTCATAAGTTAAAAATTTCAACCGACTGTCAATCGGTTTAAAAGCGGTTTTACTTTTTTCTCTTTCAAATTTTATTTTTCTGTCCTCAGACGACACACAATAAAATTCAGTGATAAAATCCTGCAACTCCATAAATTTAATAAAGGCGTCACGAAAATCCGTTGAATGCTCAATTTCAAAAATTTTATGCGGGAAACCCCTGTTATTAAACCAAATAACATCAGCAAAACTTGCACTTTCCTTTATAATTTTCTCATAAGTGAAAGATGGTACAATATCAAGTGTTGCCAAACTACCCAATGTCTTATTTTGAAAGACCCATTTTTTATCATTTGTATATGTATCCTCAACTTCCGATTTAAAATTTCCAATTTCCAAAAGCATACCTTGTATTTCTGCATGTTTTCTATTTGTCTTTTCTGCTTCATTTTTTGGCTCAATTTGTTTCGGTAATTTATCTAAAAATTCTGTTAGAGCATACACACCTAAGCCAATTCTCGTAAATCTTTCATCTCGTTGCACTCTTTCCATTACAGTATAATCCGGTGTTTTACCAACAATTTTGTTTTTGTCTTTATATTTCCAAATTTCGTGATACAAAAGTTTCAATGGGGCAAAATAACCGTTATTTAACATCACTTTTTCTATTGCTTCAGAATAAGTTGTATCGTTATTATTACGCATATTTAAATTGTTTAAAAATATAATAATCGCTTGAAAGCGCTCTGTATCGCCAAATTCCTTCTTTATTTTGTTTGGCGCGATTGCCGGCCATATTTTTTATTATAATGCTTTTTAAGGTCAATCCTAATTTTTGCGCTTCATTCATGCAATAAAATCCCAAAGGTATCCATTTGCCATCTGTGTATTTATCGCCGATAATAATTGCTAAATATCTGCCGTTTTCTAAAATTTCAATGGTATTTTTCAAAACCGCTGAAAATTTTTCTAAAAATTCCTTTAGTGACTTGGCATTTGATAAATCATCTTTCAAGTCGCTAAATTTAATAATATCAGCGTAGGGCGGATGTAAAATTGCCAATTGGATATTTGTCTTTTTGTGATTTTTTAAAACCTCTTTTACTTTTTCAAAGGTTTCAATTTTCGCGCTATCGCCAATAATTAAATTGGAGAAATTGTTTTTTGGCTCAACATTTTTCCCAACATAATCAACGAGCTTTTTTTGAATATCAATGCCAATAAAATTTCTGCTCAAGCTTTCCGCTTCATAGGCAGTTGTTCCGCTTCCTAAAAATGGATCAAAAACAATTTCATTTTTCTTTGTATACCTCAAAATCAATTGGCGCGGAATTTGCGGAATAAAATTTCCGTGATAAAAGCCGTTATGTTTTCCTGTTTTGTCTCTTTCGGGAATAATCCAAAGGCTATCAGTCAAAATTTCTGACTCTTTCCATTTGTCCAAATTTAAATCATTAAAAATCGGCATATTCTTACCTTCGGGGTGCCGAGAATCGAACTCGGCCTACATGCACCCCATGCATGCGTACTGCCGATATACTACACCCCGTTTTATAAAATTTATTATGACATTTTTTCGGCTAAAATTCCACCTCAAAAAAAATATGGTTGTTTTTTTATTTTTCTTATATAATTAGATGTTTGACTACGATAGGTTGTTAAGAGTAATATCTTAATAACTATGTTGCAAAAACTTCACAAAAACGCCAAAACAAATTACAGCATCAGAAAGGAAATCAAAGAAAGCGATTTATCCGTTTCCGCT
>Ga0209211_10012899_pt1 | contig 10436 bp, 9 predicted proteins | sample RifGroA2_FD_183992 | JGI IMG/M metagenome (GOLD analysis project Ga0209211, IMG submission 183992) | Groundwater microbial communities from Rifle, Colorado, USA - Groundwater A2 (SPAdes) (version 2) | ecosystem: Environmental > Aquatic > Deep subsurface > Groundwater | place: Rifle, Colorado...
TCCAACAGCCTGCGGACAATGAGCTTCGGCAGCACATCCACCACCCCGGCCTTGAGGGACAAGGGGCCTGCCGCCGGTCTGCCCCGGATGGTGTCCATCATCTCCCGGCCGAGAGAGAAGATCTCGTCGGCATAGCGGAACACCATCCGGCCCAAGTCGGTGGGTTCCAGGGTGCGGCCCGCCCGCCGGAAGAGTTTGCCGCCCAGGGCCTCTTCCAGCCTCCCCAACTGGGCGCTGACCGTGGAGGGGGCCAGGCTGAGCCGGCTGCTGGCCGCAGTCAGGCTGCCTTCGCGCATCACGGTCCAGAAGTAGAAAAGATGGTGGTAATTAAGCCATTCCATAGCAAACCTCATATTCGTTTATTTCGAACTATATTAAGCATATTTTCTAATTGTTCAAACTATATTCCCGCGGTATCGTTTTGGGCAGGAAGTTGACTCAACCCGGTGAGCCGTGACCTCGGCCAGAACCGTCGTAATACAGAGGAGACACCCATGGAAGATGTGAATTTGATCGCCAGGCACTGGCACCACCTGCCCATCGACGAGGTGGCGGAGCTGTTGGAATCGGACCGGGAGCACGGGCTTGACCGGTTCGCGGTGGAGCACCGCCTGGCGGAGTTCGGCCCCAATGCCATCACCGCCCAAAAAGGACAGAGTCCGTTCGTCCGGTTTCTCCTCCAGTTCCACCAGCCCCTGATCTATATCCTTATTGTTTCCGGCTTTATCACCGCTTTTTTGCAGGAGTGGGTGGATTCCGGGGTTATTTTCGGGGTGGTGCTGGTCAACGCCGTGATCGGCTATCTCCAGGAGGCCAAGGCGGTCAATGCCCTGGCGGCCCTGGCCCGGACCATGACCACCGAGGCCATGGTCTTGCGGCAGGGGGAGAAGCGGCGCATCCCGGCCACGGAACTGGTGGTCGGCGACATCGTTTTTTTGCAAAGCGGCGACAAGGTTCCCGCTGATCTGCGCCTTTTTCAGGTTCGGGATCTGCAGATCGCCGAAGCGGCGCTGACCGGTGAGTCGGCGCCGGTTGCCAAGGATCACGGGCAGCACGGCAAAGAAACCCCCTTAGCCGAGCGGCGGAACATGGCTTATGCCTCGACCCTGGTTACCTACGGACAGGGACGCGGCATTGTGGTGGCCACCGGCGATGCAACCGAGGTGGGGCGCATCTCTCAGCTGATTTCCGCAGCCGAGGCGCTGGCCACCCCGCTCACCCGCAAGATCAGCGAGTTCAGCAACGTGTTGCTTTATGTGATCCTGGGCCTGGCCGGACTGACCATTGTGGTCGGGCTTCTCCGGGGCCAGCCTTTTGTCGAGATGTTCATGGCGGCGGTGGCTCTGGCCGTGGGCGCCATTCCCGAAGGATTGCCTGCGGCAGTCACGATCACCCTGGCCATCGGCGTCTCGCGCATGGCCCAAAAGCGAGCCATTATCCGTAAACTGCCTGCGGTGGAGACCCTGGGCAGCACCACAGTGATCTGCACCGATAAAACCGGGACCCTCACCGAAAATCAGATGACCGTGCAGGAGATTGTAGCCGGCACCCTGGCGTACACGGTGAGCGGCACCGGCTACAATCCAATGCAGGGCAGGATTGATCCCTCGGCCTCAGCTTCCGGAGAGGGCACTTCTCCGGCCTTGCTGGAATGCCTGCGGGCCGGACTTCTCTGCAACGACAGCCAGCTTGTCGAAGAAGAGGGGATCTGGCAGGTGCATGGCGATCCCACCGAGGGAGCGCTGCTGACCTCGGCCCGCAAAGGCGGCTTCGGCCCGGAAACCGTGGCGGCAAGTCCCCGGCTGGATACGGTGCCCTTTGAGTCAGAATACCAGTACATGGCCAGCTTGCATGAGGTTGGCTCCGGGGCACCCCGCCTGGTCTATCTTAAAGGCGCAGTGGAGGCGGTTTTGGCTAGATGCGCAAGTCAGCTCGATGAACAGGGTAATCAGGTTCCCCTGCGGGGTGCCGAGATTCAGGACGCAGTGGAGGGCATGGCCGCCAAGGGGCTGCGGGTGTTAGCCATGGCCAGCAAGGAAATGGGGCCAGAAACTTCGGAGATCAGCCATGATGATCTGGGCACCGGCTTGCTCTTTCTAGGTTTGCAGGGGATGATCGATCCGCCGCGGCCGGAAGCGGTCGCGGCGGTCAAGATCTGTCAGGCCGCAGGGATCAGGGTCAAGATGATCACCGGCGATCATCCCCTTACCGCTGCGGCCATTGCCAGACAGGTCGGGCTTTACAACCTTGGTTCAACCCAGGGGGAGGGGGTGCCGGTGCTCACCGGCGCGGAGCTGGAAAAACTCTCGGACAGCGATTTCATCGCCAGGGCCGAAGACACCGTGGTTTTTGCCCGGGCGACCCCGGAGCAGAAGCTCCGCCTGGTGGAGGCGCTTCAGGCCAGGGGCCAGGTAGTAGCCATGACCGGCGACGGGGTCAACGACGCCCCGGCCCTGAAACGGGCGGATATCGGGGTGGCCATGGGCATCACCGGCACCGAGGTGGCCAAGGAGGCGGCGGACATGGTGCTCACCGATGACAATTTCAGTTCCATTGAGGCGGCGGTGGAAGAGGGCCGGGGGGTCTTCGACAACCTGGTCAAGTTCATTACCTGGACCCTGCCCACCAACCTGGGCGAAGGGCTGGTCATCCTAACCGCCATCTTTCTCGGGGTCACTCTGCCCATCCTGCCGGTGCAGATTCTCTGGATCAACATGACCACCGCCGGTTTTCTCGGCCTGGCCCTCGCCTTTGAGCCCAAGGAACCTGGCATCATGCTGCGGCCCCCCCGGCGACCCAATGCGCCGATCTTGAGCCACAGCATGATTTTCCGGGTTACCCTGGTGAGTTTTTTGATGCTGGGCGCGGCCTTCGGGCTTTTTTCCTGGGAACTTTCCGGCGGCGCCACCCTTGCCGAGGCGCGCACCGCCGCGGTCAATGCCTTTGTCATGGTCGAGCTCTTTTACCTGTTCAACTGCCGCTCCCTGGATAAATCCGTTTTTCAGCTCGGCTTTTTTTCCAACTTTTGGGTGCTTGGCGGGGTGGTGACCATGACCCTGGTGCAGATTGCCTATACCCATCTGCCGGTGATGAACCGGCTTTTCCAGAGTGCGCCCATTGCTCCGGCGGTCTGGGGCCGGACAGTGGCGGCCGGGCTGGCGGTTTTCGTGATTATCGAGATCGAAAAGCGGCTGTGGCTCAAGAAGGCAAAGGGTGGGGATTGAGGGTTTGCTCGTTTCGCTTATAGCCGCCACGCCGGAGCCAACCGAAGAGCAAGAGGATCCTGCTTGGTAACTATCCCGCCGCATCTGCTGAATAGTTCCCCTTAATTACCCATTGAATCAGTGGCCCCTTTACAGATAAAATGAAGAAAAATAACCCAGGAGAGAGATCATGAAATGTCCGGTATGCACCCAGGTGGACTTGCTGATGACGGATCGGCAGGGAGTGGAGATCGATTATTGCCCGCAATGCCGCGGGGTGTGGCTGGACCGGGGGGAGCTGGACAAGATTATCGAGCGCTCCGCCGCTCCGGCCATGCAACAGCAACAGCCCATGCAACAGCCTCAGGCTCCGAAACAGTATCAGGGCGGCTACGACCAGCAGGGCCATGGGTATCACAAAAAACATAAGCACAAGAGCCTGTTGGGTGAGCTTTTTGATTTTTAATTGTATTCTGTCGCACCCTGTAATCGCTTGCAGTTGGGAGACGGCGCGAAACTTGGGCGCCTTTCCTGAGGTCAGTTGCCAAAAATCTATCTAAGCGAGGAGAACATCGATGAAAAAACCAAGCAAATCCGCAGCAAGTCTGAAAGAACTTATCACCCAGGCCATCAGTGACCTTGAGATCACGCCGAGCGAATATCAGCAGATCATGAACTGCGCCCATGAGGACGGTCATATAGACAAAGAAGAAGAAGCTCTGCTTGCCCAATTTCATGCAATGCTCAACAATGGGACTCTTAAGAGAGTTCGTGAGTAGCGTTAGCTGAGGAGGATCTGAGGGGGTAAAAAGTGGGAGCCCCTTTTTACCCGATGATCAGAAGGCATAAAGAGCCGTAACGAACTGGCCGGGAGAGCGCTTATTTCGTGACGGCTCTTAATTTCAGATATAACTCCCTCCCAACCCAGGCATCGGTTGCGGCGTAGCGGATCTGGACGGGGTCCAGAACATCCCTGGCCCAGTTGGATGTTTGCGCTCCTTTGGCGATGCGGAAACCTAGCAGCACCGCGGCAAGTCCCCGCAGGCCGTGGTTTTTTATCTCCGCCTCTTTGGCGAGGCTGCCAAGATCAACAAAGCCAGCCGGCCTGAACCGGGCCAGTTTGTGCAGTTCCTGAAGATCATAGGCCAGGGCAACCCCCGCCTTGACCACCTTGGGGTTGGCCAGAATTTCCCGCAGAGGCTCGGGCAGGCCGAGATGTTTCAACTGAAAGAGAAAGACCTCTTTTTCCCCGGCCAGCTGCAGGAGCGAGGGCAGGTAACTTTCCCCCTTGTGGTAGGCGGGCCTGGTTTCCGTGTCAAAGCCGAGGATGGTCTCCTCCGCCAGGGCGCGGACAGCCACGCTTAACTCCGCAGGGGTGCGGACTACGCGGACCACCCCCTCCCATCTCCGCACTGGGCAGGTGTTGATTTCTTCCTTGGTCATCCGCTGGGCAAAGCCAGGGCGAAGGTCGGTGGCAGGCATGGAGTCTATATACGGGAACCATCGCCGCTTTGGAAGGATTTTTCTTTGTTCGCTTTGTTGGCCGTCTTATCTTTTGCGTCCGGCACCCGCACCGGGTTGCCTGGGGATGCCCATATTTTCCTTGACTTCATTTTTGAAACAGCCTTAGGCTCTTTGAGAGAAGCTGGGGTGATGAGTTTTGGCTTATTCCTTTGCAAAGAGTTGAGTACATCAGGGAGAAAAAATGCAACCATGTGATTTTGTTTTGTTTGGCGCCCATGGCGATCTGGCCACCCGCAAGCTGCTGCCTTCGCTCTACCAGCTGGACAAGGCCGGGCTGCTTGAACCGGGGTTGCGGATTGTCGGGGTGGCGCGCCGGGAGATAAGCGAAGAGGAATATCTTGCTCTGGCCAGGGAAAGCCTGACCTCTTTCATGAAGGAGCCGGTGGACGGTGCGGTCTGGGAGCGGTTTGCCGGGCGGCTGCGCTATGTGCAGCTCGATCTTGCCAATCATGCTCAATACAGCAAGCTCTGCAAGATCATCGATCCGGGCCAGCGGGTCATGGTCAACTACTGCGCCGTGCCGCCCTCCATTTATGGCGATATCTGCCGGGGCTTGTCCCAGGCCGGGCTGATATCGGAACAGACCAGGGTGGTCCTGGAAAAACCCCTGGGCACCGACCTCGCCTCCTCAAAGGTCATCAACGATGCGGTGGCGGAATTCTTCAAGGAAGGACAAGTTTACCGCATCGATCATTATCTGGGCAAGGAAACGGTGCTCAACCTGGTGGCCCTGCGCTTTGCCAACTCCATTTTCACCACCAACTGGGACAACACCACCATCGATCATGTGCAGATCACCGTGGCCGAAGAGGTGGGGATCGAGGGCCGCTGGGGATATTTCGACAAATCCGGCCAGCTTCGCGACATGGTGCAGAACCACCTTTTGCAGATCCTCTCCCTGGTGGCCATGGAGCCGCCGGTCACTCTGGGCAGCGAGAGCATCCGCAATGAAAAGCTTAAAGTACTCAAGGCCCTGCGCCCCATAACCCGTGACAATGTCGAGGAAAAAACCGTCCGGGGCCAGTATAGTAGCGGGTTTCTTAAGGGCGCGCCGGTGCCGGGTTATCACGAGGAAGAGGCGGGCAATCCGCGAAGTTTCACGGAAACCTTTGTCGCCCTGCGGGTGGATATCGATAACTGGCGCTGGGCCGGGGTGCCTTTTTACCTGCGCACCGGCAAGCGCATGAGCAAAAAGCTCTCCGAGGTGGTAATCTATTTTAAAAGGCTGCCCCACAATATCTTTCGGGAAAGCTACAAGAACCTGCCTTCCAACAAACTGATCATCCGCCTCCAGCCCAACGAAGGGGTGGAGATCGAGATGCTGAACAAGGTGCCGGGCATCGGCTCGGGGGTCAAGTTGCAGCGGACTACCTTGGATTTGAGTTTTTCCGAGGCGTTCGAGTCGGTGCATGTTGCCGATGCCTATGAGCGGTTGCTGCTGGCGGCCCTGGAGGGGAGCCAGTCCCTTTTTATCCGGCGGGACGAAGTGGAACAGGCCTGGACCTGGGTCGATTCCATTCAGGACGCCTGGCGCACCAGCAACGATGCGCCCATGTCCTATCCGGCCGGGACCTGGGGGCCGGTGGCCTCGGTGGCCCTCATGGCACGCGATGGCCGGGCCTGGGACGAATAAACGTTCAGCAGCACCACATCTGCTTTGTCATCGGCCGGCTCGTGTGCGACAGCACACTTCGCAGGCCTCTTCCTCGCATCTGCGGCACTGCTGAACGTTTATCTCTCAGAGATTGAGCTATATTTTCCGTTCCTGTTGAACGATTACGAGGCATAAAGGAAAGGGGCGGAGCATGTCTGTATTCAAGGAATTCAAGGATTCTCCCGCTCTGGTGGCGGCGTTGGCCGGAGAGGTTGCCGAGCTGCTGCGGGCCGGCATCAGGGAGCGGGGCCGGGCCAGTCTGGTGGTGTCCGGCGGCTCTACGCCGGTACCGTTTTTTGCGGCTCTTTCCGAGTTGGCCCTTGACTGGCAACAGGTGGTGGTCACCCTGGCGGACGAACGCTGGGTGGATCCCTCGGATGCGGACAGCAATGAACATCTGGTGCGGCGCCATCTTTTGCAAGGCCCGGCGGCAGCCGCCCGCTTCGTGGGCCTCAAGACCGGGGCTCCCACCGCCGCCCAGGGCGAAAAGGAGTGCGAGGATCGCCTTGCTCAGGTGCCGAGGCCCTTTGAGGTGCTGATCCTGGGCATGGGCAACGACGGTCATACCGCCTCGTTGTTCCCGCAGGCGGCAAGGCTGGGAGAGGCGCTGAATATGAACTCCGGCCGGCTCTGCCTGGCCATCACCCCGCCGGCCGCGCCCCATGAGCGGATGACTCTCACCCTGCCTGCCCTGCTGCAAAGTCGCCGGATCATTTTGCACCTTGCCGGACAGGATAAGCGTAAGGTGTACGAAAAGGCGCTGGTCGAGGGGCCAGTGGCTGAAATGTCCATCCGGGCGGTGCTGGGCCAGACGACCTCGCCGGTCACGGTTTTCTGGTGCCCGTGAGAATGGGGGGGAGCGTCCAGCCATTAATCTTGGCAGTCAGAGGAATGTACTTCGTCATTTGTTCATTTCTTTGCTTGCCCAAAGAAACGAACCAAAGAAAGGGCACCCCGCCACTTGTCCCGCCACAGGCGGGATGCCCTGTGCTCCTCGCTGCTGCCGGGGCTTTGCAAACTCGGCTGCGCCTCAAACAGTGCAAAGCCCTTTTTCGGCAGCCTCTCCGGTGCTCGGCTACGTGACCATCGGGACAACACCGGAGCGGCTTGCGCCGCTCCAATGCATTGAGTAATTGCTTCGTGGTTGAAATTTATTCTTACTGTATGCCATGCAAAAGGAGCAGCCATGAATAGCATTGTCGAGAAAGTCACCGACCGGATCATCAATCGCAGCCTGGCCCATCGCGAAAGCTATCTGTGCCATATGGAGGAGGCCAGGGTTGCCGGGCCGTTCCGTCACCATCTGCCCTGCAGTAATCTGGCCCATGATCTGGCGGTCTGCCAGGGCGGGGAATGCCAAGCCCTGCGCGGTGGGCAGGCGCCAAACATCGGGATCATCACGGCCTACAACGACATGCTCTCGGCCCACCACACCTACGAACACTACCCGGCCATGCTCAAAAAAGCGGTGGCCGCGGCGGGCGGCACGGCCCAGGTGGCCGCCGGGGTGCCCGCCATGTGCGACGGCGTCATCCAGGGGGAGCCGGGCATGGATCTCAGCCTGCTCAGCCGGGATGTCATCGCCATGTCCACGGTAATCGGCCTGGCCCATAACGTCTTTGACGGCGCCCTGCTCCTGGGGATCTGCGACAAGATCATGCCGGGCCTCCTGATGGGGGGGTTGCAGTTCGGGCATCTGCCCATGCTCCTGGTGCCGGGCGGGCCCATGCGATCCGGGCTCTCCAACCGGGAAAAGGCTTTGGCCAGGGAGCAGTTCGCCCAGGGCAGGATCAGCAAGGAGGAGATGCTGGCGGTGGAAAGCGCCTCCTACCACGGCACCGGAACTTGCACCTTTTACGGCACGGCCAACAGCAACCAGTTGATCGCCGAGATCATGGGGCTTCACCTGCCCGGCGCCGCCTTTGTCAACCCGGACGATCCCTTGCGCGAGGCCCTGACCAATGCCGCTTCGGCCAGGGTGTGTGAGTTGACCCATCTCGGCGAAAACTATACCCCCCTGGGCTGGGTGGTCAGCGAACGGTCGGTGGTCAACGGCATGGTCGGGGTGCTGGCCAGCGGCGGTTCCGCCAACGAGACCTTGCATCTGGTGGCTATTGCCCGGGCTGCGGGGATCCGGATCAACTGGAACGATTTTGCCGAGCTTTCCGAAGCGGTCCCGCTGCTGGTGCGGATCTACCCCAACGGCCCCGGCGATATCAATAGCTTCCAGGCTGCGGGCGGCATGGCGGTGCTGATCCGCGAGCTGCTTGGGGGCGGCTTTCTTCATAACGAGGTGCTGACCGTGGCCGGGCCGGGGCTTGAACGCTACACCCAAAGCCCCACCCTGGTGAACGGCAAGATTCAATGGTCCGAGGAGCCGAAGCAGTCGCGGGAAAAAGAGGTCATCGCCTCGCTGGCTCAGCCGTTTTCTCCTACCGGCGGGCTCAAAGTGGTGTCCGGCAATCTCGGGAGGGCGGTGATCAAGGTTTCGGCCCTGGCCGACGGGGGGGCCACCACAGTCGAGGCTCCGGCCATGGTCTTCCACACCCAGGCGGCACTGGAAGAGGCCTTCCGGGCAGGCCAACTGGACCGGGATCTTGTGGCGGTCATCCGTTTTCAGGGGCCGCAGGCCACGGGCATGCCCGAGCTGCACAAGCTGATCACCCCGCTCTCCGTGGTCATGGGCAGGGGCTATCGGGTGGCCATGGTCACCGACGGCAGGCTCTCCGGCGCTTCCGGCAAGGTGCCCGCCGCCATCCATGTGACCCCGGAGGCCTTGTGCGGCGGCTTGCTGGCCAAGGTGCGGGATGGGGATCTGATCCGGCTCGATGTGGAGGCCGGGGTTCTGGAGTTACTGGTGGATGCAGCGGAGCTTGCCAAACGGGAGTATGCCGAGGCCGAGCTTGATGAACAGCGGTACGGGGTGGGGAGACAGATATTTGCCGCGCTGCGCAGCGATATGTTGGGGGCCGAGGAAGGGGCGAGTTCGCTGTTCACCTATGTGAAGGAGAAATGTAAGGTGAATTTTGCGGTGGAGCCGTAGCGGTGGTTGTGCTACCCTAACACGCAACGTATGGATGGATTGTGTCAAGTAACCATCCAACCCAGACAGAAAATGGAGAGGATTTTTTGTATGCAGACAGCGAGAGAAAAAATTGTAGAAGTCGTTTTGGCTCAACCGGAAGATGCTACTTACGAAGAAATTGTGCGAGAGTTGGCATTCGAAAGAATGGTTGAACGGGGCATGAATGACACTCGATCTGGAAGGGTTATTTCCGATGAAGAGATGTCACGCCGGATTCGCACATGGCAGAGTTGAGATGGACCAGGGAAGCCGAACAATGGCTGAAGGATATTCTGGAATATATCGCCCGTGATAATCCGGACGCTGCGGGAAAGGTTGTTGCTGGTATTTACCACAAGGCCCAACTGTTGCGAGAATTCCCGGAGCTTGGCCAGAAATACCGTTCGGAACCAGAAGGCGAAATCCGAATTGTGCTCTATGGCCATTACCGAATTGTGTATCTGATAAGAACAGAAGGCGTTATTGATATCTTGGGCGTGTTTCATGGCGCCCTGGATATTGAGAGATACTTCCCTAAGAATGGCTAGCTAATTAGCAAGTAACGCCCCTCGGCAACACACAAAGGCACGTAAATTGGGAGGAGAAATTGGCGAGGAGAAGCTTTGTCGGAACAGTATTTCGCATCGCGAGAGAAATTGACCGTGCCAACAAGCGCGCCGCCAAGAACGCAGAGAGGCAACATAAACAAAGTGAGCGCACGGCAGTCGCCCATCGACGTGCCTTAGAGCGAGAAGAGGCGCAGCGACAGCGAGAACGGGACAATGACGCGAAGGCAAGGGCGCAACAAGAGGCACAGATAGCCCGTGAGGAAGAAAAGCGGCTTGCGGACGGAGAACGCGAACAGGAGCGGGAGCGAAAAGAACGTGAGAGGCGGATAGCCACAAAGGAACGTGAGCAAGAGCGCAAGCGGAAAGAAGAAGAAACGGCTTTGGCTGCTAAGCTCCGGACGGAGCAGAAAGAGATTTCTGCG
>Ga0209211_10012902_pt1 | contig 10435 bp, 11 predicted proteins | sample RifGroA2_FD_183992 | JGI IMG/M metagenome (GOLD analysis project Ga0209211, IMG submission 183992) | Groundwater microbial communities from Rifle, Colorado, USA - Groundwater A2 (SPAdes) (version 2) | ecosystem: Environmental > Aquatic > Deep subsurface > Groundwater | place: Rifle, Colorado...
ATTTCCGCCGTTTTCGGAAAGCTGGCGGCGCGCCTGATTCATTATTTGTTCCACCAATTTCTGACGATTGATATTGGCTTGGTTTAATTGCGCGGATAATTCCACCGCCTCGGCATCGCTCTCTGTATTTAAAAGACTGAAAGCCAAATTGGCGTGCTCCATCCTCCCCGCGGCATTGATGCGCGGCCCGATGCAAAATCCGACTTTTTCCGTATCAACCGCCGCCGGATTTACGCGCGCTATTTCCATCAAACGGCGAAGTCCGGGATTTCTTGTTTTAGAAAGCACCAGTAATCCGTACTTTACCAAAACGCGATTCTCGCCGACAAGCGGCATGCTGTCGCAGATTGTTGAGATTGCCGCCAGATCCAAAAGCCATTTTTCCCAACCTTCAAAAAGCCCTTTGCTCTGCGCGAATTTTTTCGCCTTTTCATTTTTAAAAAACGCTTGGATGAATTTGAAAACCACGCCGCCGCTTGACAAATCTTTAAAAGGATACGGCTCCTCCGGAAGCTTTGGATTGATGATCGCGTAAGCCGCGGGAATTTTTTCAGGCGGCAGATGATGGTCAAAAATTATCACATCCATTCCGCTTTTATTTGCCAAATCCACTTCGTCAAAATTGGAAATCCCGCAATCGCTGGAAATAAGCAAGCTGAAACCTTTTTCGGAAAATCGCTTCACCACCTCTTTATTCATACCGTATCCTTCGTTTTCCCGATGCGGCAAATATACCTCCGCCTTCAATCCCAGAGCGGATAGCAATTTATAGAGCATCGTGGATGAAGTCACTCCGTCAGCATCATAATCGCCGTAAATCAATACTTTCTCATTTTTCTCAGCGGCGATCAATACTCGATCCACCGCTTTTTTCATATCGCGAAACAAATACGGATCGTGCAAATCGCGCTCAAAATTCGGCGAAAAAAAACATTCTTCGGATTTGTCCGGCACTCCCCGATCCCGCAATAAATAAGCGATCAAAAAATCCCCGGACAAAAGCTCTTTATTTTTCAAAATCCATTGCTTTTTTTGTTTTAGCATAGTTGGATCAGTATATCATATTGATCCCGTTAGAAAAAGAGTAGTTTATTAAAATTGTCAATAGCATCCTGACACTTCTGATGGGGGCCTTGACAAATTGCGGAAAATAAGATACAATTACCAATCTTTGGTTCTTTTATAACAACAAACTATTAACCGGTCAAAGGCCAGAAAGGAAGTAAAATGAAAGAAACAGTTATTACTATCACGACATTCGCAGTTGCCTACGGTGGAGGAGTTATTACATACTACTCTGGATATCCACAGATTGGAGAAGGAGTTGCCATAATTTCCTGTATCGGTCTGGCGCTGTGGGGCTTCGGTTTTGCCGCAACCCACTCTCCGCAACACGAACATGAAGTTTAGTTTTTTTGTAAGTTCACAGCCTCGGCAGAAGTTTTGCTGCTATGTATTGTACAGTTTATAACCAACTAACATTCCGGGGAGGAAAAAATGAATCATTTGCTAAGCACGATCCGAAGATTGATTTCAGACTCGCAGTACAATGACGAACAGATTAAAACAATGTACTGGTTGCTCTTTGATGACAGCGTTAATGATTCAGAAAGGGCAAATATTCTTGACCTTATCGGGAAACATCGACCTGAATTAGCCAAGAACATTGCCAGAGCAATTTTGAACGCCGTCACTGCATAATCCGATAGCTACTTCATTTGAATCGACAACGACCTGCCAACAAGGGGGTCATTTTTTTCTTTTAGAAATTTCAAAAAAGGTTATTTAAAAATGAAAAAACGGGATTGACAAAAAAAGCAAAGAGGCGTAGATTTAAAATACGGGAAACAAAAAGTTCTTTTTCATTAACCCCAAACAAGCCCATCCTTCGCATAAAGCTACGGAGGGCAAAGCCCGCCTACGCCAAGGCTACGGCGGACAAGGAGGTGTGCAATGGCAAAACAAGAACAAAAACAGAAAACAACACCGGAGAAAAAAGCTGAAGAACAAAAAGCGCAGGTAAACCCAAAAACAGTTGATAATGGAAAAAAGACCATAGAAAACGCCAAGAGCTTGGAAGACAAAATTGACGACATCCTGGAAGAGAACGCCGAAGAGTTTGTCAATAACTATGTACAAAAAGGCGGAGAATAAATCTCCGCGCCTCCAAAATAAAAAGACCCTCTGATTTTTAGGAGGGTCTCTTTTTTTATTGGTTACAAAACTGCCGCGAGGACAAAAAGCCCGGCAATAACCACCATCGAAAACGATAAAAGAGATGCGGCTGACATAATTTGTTTTAGGATTTATTTATGTTTTCCTTTACGGGAAGATTTGCTTATTTTCGTCATCGTACACGAAAATCGCTTGAGTGGGACAGGATTTGGCTGATTCAAGCAATATATCGCCGGCCGTTTTTTCCCATTCCTTCTTTAAAACCGCTTTATTTTCGCTATCCAGCTCAAAAGCGTCGGGTGCCACGGCAATGCAATTGGCGGCACCGATGCATAAATCTCGTTTTACTTCTATTTTCATAGATTTATTTTTATTCTTCGTCCGCCATAGCTTTATGCGCAGGCAGATTACTATTAATAATTCAAATTATACGCCAATATTAAAATTTTGGCAATACCGGATTTTCACTGCGATTCCTTGTTGTTATCCGCCGATCCTTTCACTTTTTCCACCGCTTGGCCGATTCTGATAGAAAAATAAACGACAATCACCGTGACGATTATCGCGTAGGAAAACATTGCAAACAAGCTTGATTTTTCCGGTCCAAATATTTTTTTGAACAATTCTAAAATCGCGTTATTCCAGGCCAAGGCCGCCACCAATCCGAGGCCGGAGGTCACGAGCTTGCCCAATTGTTCAAGAATTTCCAAATGAAGTGTCTTTTTCATATCAGACTAATGAGCCGAATTGGCATTAATCGAACTTTTAATTGATCCTTTGTTTAAAAAAGTGAGTCCGTGTCCGGATTCTTGCCTATATTTAAAATCCACCCGTCCTGCCAAAACTTTTCCCCACGGCCGATCCAAATCGCGTACGGCCGTATAGCGCAGCCAATATCCGGGAACAATTCCGGGATCAAGAGCATTCAGCTCATTGGAATTCTGATTTCCTCCGTTCCAATATACATGCTCCCCGTCCAACGGCGCTTCGTCAAAATTATAAGCGCCTCTGATGCCGTGGATAAAATACATCGGTTTGCCGTCCGCGTCAAATTCAATTCCGAAAAGTTCGTCTCCGTTTAAGCGCCACACATGATTGGCCATGGCCGGAGAAAAAGGCTCGTCGGGCCAGCCTTTTTTACTCGCTCCCAAATCCGCCACGCTATTGACCGTGTTTGTCACAAAACGCGCGCCGGACGATGTCACTTTTTCGGTCGGCTTTATGACCATATCGGCTATTTGCGCCGGCAGTAAATTTAATAGATACAATATTACGCCCACGCAAGCGATGAGTATGAGAATCAATGAAATAATTAAGCCCAAGTGACGCTCTCTTGGTTGTTGAATTTCTCCCTCCATAATTAATAAAATAATTTAATTATAATATTTCTTAACATTATATTATTTTTCTTCATGTGTTTCAAAATATTTTCTCGCTTCTTCAAGCTGCTCCGGATTTCGCTTAATCTCAGGGTAATCTTCAAGGTAATGGTCAATATCAATATAACCGGTGCGCGGATCGCTGGTTAATTCTTGCAGAGCTTTTTCTTCTTGTGTTTTTTTATCCATTTCCGCATCGTAATCCTTCATTGTTTTTTCATTGTGCGGAGCGACATATTTTTCGTACCCTACCGTTCCGGCCGCTAGTGTACCAATCAAAGCGCCGCCAATCGCGACTTTTTCCGCTATTTTTCTTAACCGAGTTCGTTTTTCATCTTTTTGTTTTTCTTCTTGATTAAACGGTTCGTACATTGGTGATCGTTCTGACATAAAATATTAATAACTTAATAATAATTTTATAAAAATTTTAATACACTTCCTCCTTTTTCTCCTTCAAAAATCCGATCCAGTCTTCAAATATTTCAATAAAAGCCTTGAATGGCGCTTCCAATATTACATCAAAGATAAATATGAAAACATTGATTTTGGGCAATTTTTTGGAAAACCAGTACCCGACACGCACCAGCGGAATGGCGAAAATATCCACGATAAATCCGGTCACTCCCTGGCGTTTTTTTATTATTAAAAGCTCGGCCGCGTTTTGGCGCAATCTGATGGCAAAAAAAGTGATAGTGGTTAAGAAAAATAAAAATATGATAATGCTGACAAAACTGAAATCAAGCCACCGATCAAGCGCGTAAATGATCGATCCAAAGCTTAAAAAATATAACGCCAAATAAAATACGGAAAATAAAGCCAAAGAAAGCCGGCCGCGCCGCGCGTCCGCCCTGATGCGGTTCGGCGATTTGGTATTGCCTCCTTCGTAAACAATCATCTTAAGTCCGTTTACGATCCTATCGGTATTATTATCGCCGGGCGCCCTGATCCATAATACCACGATAAACATGAAAATAGGATGAAAAAGCGAATTAATTATAATGGGCGTGATATTGGTATTCCGCAAAATATACATATCAATTGGAAATTCCAAAATGATGCCCAAAAGCATTTTGGTGATGAAAATATACAAAATCGCGCGTACCGCGCTGCGGCGCAATTTCTTTTTGGTAGAAGAATAGCGCTCATCGCACGCGGATCTGATCTTTTCTTCAAAAACATCCGGATCGCGCATAACTTGCGCGGCTGATCCCGAATCATCTCTTATAACATCTTCCAATATTTGAAAAAGGACGCTGTAGCGCTTCATCACCGCTTTCAATTTCTCGGCCAAAGGATGATTTTTTTCCGTTTCAAACCGATTATAAATTTCATCAATATGGCCGGCGAATTCTTCCAAAAGCTCATCAGTCGGCTCTTTCCATTCCGGAAAAGATCTCATCCAAAGATCGTAATTTATCATCGCTTCATCGGACCGGACAAAAGTGCGCCTGATTGCCAAAAAAAATTGCAGGCTTCTGTCTTCCTCGGACATTTTTATTCTTTCCAATACCACGCTTTTCTTAACCACCTCTTCCATGGCCGCCATCAAGCTGTCGTCTATTCCCTGATAAACCAACAGCCGGTCAATTTCAACGGCCGCCATTCCAAAAAACCATTGAAAAATTTCTTTTTGCTGAAGCTTTGATTCTTTTTTATAAACCAGATTGGCGAGGCGGACATATTTGTCAATAATCGCCCGGATCTCGCCGATCTTTATTTCCGGCACCGTATTATTTTCAATGTAGCCGGCGCGAATCAATTCTTTGATAAGAGACAAAGAAATATTTTCAGCCGTCCCGCCCATTCCCAATCGGCGCTTTAAAACACGCTCCAATGCATTTTTTCGCAATAATTTTTCTTCCTTAAAATCTATTACATTGCGCAATTTTTCATAAATATACGCCAAGTGGCTCACCACTTGATCAACCGTGATTTTCGCTTTATCGGAGAAAAGCTCGGGCAATTTTCCGGAATATTCAAAAGCGTCCAAAATCGGCTGGACTATTTGGTCAAATCCCGTTTCCCGCGCTTTTTTAGCCGGCGTTGAAATTACCGGCACTAAAGGAATCATCATATAATTATTATATCAAAATAGCATAAAAAAATCAACCCCTCTATGATTTTAATAAATGAAGATTAATAAAAAATCCCGCAGACGATGATATGTCTGCGGGTTATTGAATATAGATTGTTTCCGTCCTGAATATTACTGTATTCTCAAACCGCTCGGCGCGGCCGGCGCTACAGGCGGCGGCAAAACATCGCTTCCGCCAATATTGTAAACGCTCGGCACATAAGCGACAATCGTTGTTCCATTCCACCATAATTCGCCTTTTTCAAATTTTTGGCAAGAAATGTAGGAACAAGGTTGCGCCGCGCTATTTCCGTGCTCGTCTTCCTTGGGCTGACCTAAAAGAGACGGTCCGCTGTTGTTTTTGTAATATTCCCAAAAGCCGGTGCGGACATTGTAGGCATTGCCGTTCCTAGGGCTGTAAATAATCGCGGACGGGCCGAAATTCCCTCCGCTGAAATTTTGCATTAAAACAGTTGATGAATTAATCGTCCAATTATGGACAAAAACGCTCCCGCCGTCATCAAAGACCGATCCGAGATTGACGGCCGCGCCGTTTCTTTCGTAAGCTTCGGCTATGGCGTAGGAAGTGATTTGATCCCATCTTTTACAATCGGAAAATATCTTGCACCACGGATCGTAAATGCCCGGAGCGACATCGCCCGGATCGTACGAGCGGATGTTTTCATAACACAGCCAGCCCATTTGAAAGTCTTGGCGCCAACAATTATCTTTGAGACTCCAATACGAATTGGTGATTGGATTTCTAAAAACCGTTGAGTGCGGGCCGCCTGATTTATACCAGCCGCCATTTCCGGAATATCCGCCGAATTGCTGATACCAGACAAGATAGGCTGATCGCGCTCCGCCCAGAGCGTCGTAAACGATCGCGCCGTCGCAGAATTGCGAAGTTCCGTTGATAGTGCAAGTTTTGCCCGGATAATTCTGGACATAGACATTTAGGCTCATTCCTTTGTCATCGCCGGAAGCGTCAATCTCGTTGGTGATAGGGCTAGCGACGGGGTAATACCACCCGATGTTTCCTTCCGGATTGCCTAGAACATCGGTGATGTTTTTGCCGGCGTGAGGGGTGGAGGCGCGCTTATCAATGAATTTTTTGGGATAGCGGAGCCAGCCTTGAGTGGCGTAACTACCGCGACTAGCGACAGTATACAATCCATCAGAAGAGCGTGTCATTGATAGAGTCGCTCTTGCGCCAGCGGAGGAAAAATTCTGCTCAATAACATGGACGCGGTAGGTTGAATTATCGATTTTTTCAACTTCAGTAACGACGGAAACATGACCATATAATCCGCCACTATACCCAATAATATCTTCTGACTGGGGTGGAATTCTACCTCCATTTTCAAAAGCGGCTAATCCTTTGTCAGACGCGGTTCCAAAATACGATCCGCCATTTCCCGTCCAATCAGTTCTCCCGAAATACCGATCAACAAATTCAACGCATTGATAATTTCCGCTTCCGCCACCGGTGCAACTGCCGTTTGAATACGCGTATGCGCCATTAAAAGAATCACCTAATTCATGGCCATAGTCCGTTTGTGACTTGGAGCACGGATCATCAAGATGAGTCGCAAAACCATTATCCGTTGTTCCAACCAATCCCAAAAATACAATAACAATTATTATTCTTCCGACTACCCGAAGCATGCTCTTTACCCAATTCATGATTAATCTCCTTTCGCTTGTTGATGCTGTTGGTTAAATTGTAAAGGACGAGTCGTCTTATGACGGCATAAGACGCGAGCAAATTTTGCTCATAAGAAGCGTTAATAAGATTTAACGACTCTTAGGAAGAAAGTGCTATGGATTAATAAGACGAAAGGTTTTAATAATTTCTAAAGCGTCTTTTTTGGCTTGCTCATCGGTCATATCGCGAAGATTCCAGTCGCCGTTGGCGATCCCATAGGTAAAAACTTTCCCTGAATCTTTTACTATAAAGAAGGGATGCGGTTGATCATAGCTTAGCTCCTTATCCCATTCGTTATTAGAGTAAATAGCGATAGACAACTCGCTGCCATGTGTTATTTCTCTACCACTGTCTAATTTCATAGGTTTTTTCAGTGGCAATGAAAAATCAACTATGTTGAACGAAATAATATCATTTGGAGAGAGCTTTGTTTCTGCTGTATAATCTCTCCACCCTGGAGGTATCTTCACCTTAAATCCCAATTCTTCATTCCGATAAGTCTGCCAATCCGAAGTATTAAAGGATGAACTGTTTGTATTTAATTGCTGACTATTGGTGTTTTCATTAAATGCGGCATTAATATTGGAAATATTGGCGTTTGCCGTATTAGTGTTATTATTTATCGGTGCTTTAATGCTCCATAGCCAAATACCCCAGCCGGCCAGACTGATGGTGACAATGATTATTAAACCGGCTAAAATTAATTTATTTTGAGAAATCATAATCTTGATTTTACCCTATCATAACTGGCATCTTTGTGTCAAATAAAATATCCATTAAAAAAATCCAATCAATCAAAATTTCTTTTTAAAAAAATATTATTTTTACTTCAACTCAATTTCAATTCCCACTTACTTTGCCATGGCTTAATTAAGTGGGAATCAATATAGATGAAAACTACTTCCTCTTATTCGGATCCAGGATTTTTTTGCGAATGCGCAGAGATTTTGGAGTGATTTCCAAATATTCGTCCTTGTCTATGAATTCCAGGGCAGTTTCCAAAGTAAGCTTTCGCGGCGGGATGAGAAGTATGGCTTCGTCCGATGCTTTGGAACGGACATTGGTGAGCTTCTTTTCCTTGATCGGATTGACATTGATATTATCGCTCTCGCGATTGCTTTCGCCGATGATCATTCCCGCATACACATCATCGCCCGGTGAAATAAAAAGCGTGCCTCTTTCTTGAAGATTATAAAGCGCATAGCCGACAGCGACGCCGTTTTCCATTGAAATGAGAGTGCCGTGCGAAGCCCGGCCCAAGCCCTCCACCATTGGCGCGTATTTTAGGAAATTGTGGTGCATTTGCGCAGTGCCCTTGGTCGCGATCATCAATGCGTTTTTTAATCCCAAAAGTCCTCTGGTCGGAATTACAAATTCATAATGCTGTTCGCCTGAATCAAGAATCTGCATATTTTCCATAATACCCTTGCGTTTGCCCACCATCTCCATCATCGCGCCCGAGTGTTCCTCCGGCACCTCAATAATCAAAGATTCAAAAGGCTCCATCTTTTTGCCGTCAACTTCTTTGATGATCACTTCGGGGCGAGAGACTGTAAGCTCATATCCTCCCCGGCGCATTTGTTCCAAAAGAATGGCCAGGTGAAGCTCGCCTCGGCCCGCCACCAAAAAACTTCCCTCGTCTTCGCTCTGCCTTACGCGCAAAGAAACATTGGTTTCCAATTCTTTGGCCAAGCGGTCTTTGATATTTCTGGAAGTGCAGTATTTTCCCTCTTTGCCGGCCATGGGCCCGTCATTAACCCTAAACATCATTTCCATTGTCGGTTCGTCAACATTGAGAAGCGGCAAAGCTACGGGGTTGGCCGGATCGGCGACGGTCTCGCCGATTCCCACATCATCAAAGCCGGAAAGCGCCACGATATCTCCGGCGGAAATTTCCGAAACTTCTTTTCTTGTCATTCCGTCAAAAGCCAAAAGTCCGGTAATGCGGCTTGCAATATGCGCGCCGTTTTTCTTGATTAAAATCGCCTGCTGGCCGGCGGTGATTTTTCCATTGTCCACGCGGCCGATGGCGATGCGGCCTTTGTAATTATCATAGGAAAGATTTAAAATTAAAATCTGCAAAGGAGCATTGACATCCCCGTGCGGATGCGGGATTTTTTCAACAATCAAATCAAAAAGCGGAATCAAGTCTTTTCCCGGGACAGCCGCGTCAAGACTGGCGACGCCGGCAATGGCCGAAGCGTAGACAATCGGAAAATCAAGCTGATCATCCGTCGCTCCCAAAGACACGAAAAGATCAAATGTTTTATCGACCACTTCCTGGGGGCGGGCATCCGGGCGGTCTATTTTATTAATCACCACAATCGCTTTATGTCCGAGCTCCAGGGCTTTTTTCAGTACGAATTTTGTCTGCGGCATCGGACCTTCCTTGGCATCAACCAAAAGCAAAACGCCGTCGGCCATGCGCAAGACTCTTTCCACTTCTCCGCCGAAGTCAGCGTGTCCGGGCGTGTCAATGATATTTATCCTTATGTCTTTGTATAACACCGAAGCGTTTTTGGCTTTTATGGTAATGCCTCTTTCCTGCTCCAAATCCATTGAATCCATTACCCTCTCGGTAATTTCGGACTTCCCCTGATTGGCCGCGGTTTGCTTTAAAATCGCGTCCACCAAAGTGGTTTTTCCATGGTCCACATGGGCAATAATGGCGATATTTCTAATTTTCTCGTTTATCATATCGGATTTAAACAATCTTAAATTTTATAAAAATAAGCACCAGACTCAACACTGGTGCGTTATTCATACATTACTATATTTTTAAATTTTTGTCAAATTTTTACGATTTCCTCCCCGCAAACTCGGCCAATTCCACGAGCCGGTTGGAGTAGCCGAATTCGTTGTCGTACCAGGCGATTATTTTTACCATATCGCCGTCCACGACTTTGGTGAGAGACAGGTCAACGATGCTGGAATAAGAATTACCGATGAAATCAGAAGAAACAACCTCGTCTTTGGTGACCGCTAAAATGCCTTTATAGCGCGCTTCTTTTGATGCTTCAATCAAAGCCGCGTTTATTTCCTCGGCCGTTGTCTTTTTCTTTAAAAGAAATGTAAAATCTGATAATGAAACTACGGCGG
>Ga0209211_10012903_pt1 | contig 10434 bp, 10 predicted proteins | sample RifGroA2_FD_183992 | JGI IMG/M metagenome (GOLD analysis project Ga0209211, IMG submission 183992) | Groundwater microbial communities from Rifle, Colorado, USA - Groundwater A2 (SPAdes) (version 2) | ecosystem: Environmental > Aquatic > Deep subsurface > Groundwater | place: Rifle, Colorado...
GGCGGGCGTAGGAAGAAAGCGATTCCACAAAACGTCGCTCCGCCTCGGCGTAAATCGTGTCAAACGCGAGCGAGGACTTTCCGGAACCCGAAAGTCCGGTTATGACCACGAGCTTATTTTTAGGGATATCAACATTAATATTTTTAAGGTTGTGTACCCTTGCCCCTTTTATTCGGATGAAATCTTTCGACGGCAGAGCCATAAAGGTTTAATTATATCTTTCTTGTCAAGCAAAGGCAAGAAGTTGCTATAATGCCCCTATGCTCTCTCAGAAAGACTTCAAAAAAGCGCCGTCCTCGCCCGGGATTTATTTTTTCACAAACAAAGGCGGGAAGATTTTATATATCGGAAAAGCCAGAAATCTGAAGCTGCGGCTTTTGAGTTACGCGGATTTAAAAACTCTTTCGTCCGCCAAGCAAAAAATGGTCGCCCAAGCTGCAAAAGTGGAATGGAAAGAATGCGAGTCGGAGATTGAGGCGCTGATTGAAGAAGCCGCGGCCATAAAACAACATAAACCGCCCTATAACGTCGTTTTTCGGGACGACAAGCAGTATCTGTTCGTGGGACTCACAAAAGAAAAATTTTCACGAATTATAATCACCCATCAGCGAAATAAAAATCCGGAATATATCGGACCATTTACTGACGCCGGGGCTTTGCGGCAGGTTTTAAAATCCCTCCAGAAAATTTTCCCCTACTGCACGTGCAAGGAAAAACATAAGAGGCCGTGCGTCCGTTCCCAAATCGGGCGCTGCCTCGGAATCTGCTGCCTTAAAAATGGCAAACATTCAATGTTTGCCATAAAGAAATATAGGCAAAATATCCGTGCGATTAAAAAGATTTTAAGAGGCCGGCGGCATGACGTTTTAAAAAATCTTGAAAAAGAAATGCGCGAACTTTCCAAAAAGCAGAATTTCGAGGAGGCCCGGCTGGTCCGCGACCAGATTTTCGCGCTTGAAAATATTTTCAAACATGCCCCGGTCATCCGACGAGAATTTGACCCGGAGCGGGCAAAAGCGCTCGTCCTGGCAAAAGAACTTCTGGGCCTTCCAGACATTCCCCGGCGCATCGAGGGTTATGACATCTCCAACTTGCAGGGCAAAAACGCCGTGGGCTCCATGGTGGTGTTTTATGAAGGCGCCCCTAAAAAAGAAGATTACCGCCTTTTCAAAATCAGATATAAAAATCCGCCAGCTGGCGGAGCCAACGATACGGCGATGCTACAAGAAGTTTTATTGCGAAGATTAAAGCACGACGAGTGGCCCCTGCCGGATTTATTTTTGATTGACGGAGGAATCGGTCAGTTAAACGCCGCCAAACATGTTTTTGGGCTATATCAATTAAAACTGCCCGTGGCGGCGCTCGCAAAAAGAGAAGAGGAATTATGGGTCGGCCCAAAAAAGAAATTTGAACTGAAGCGTCTGGCGCCCGCCATGCTCTACCTTTTCCAGCATATCCGCAACGAATCCCACAGATTCGCGATTAATTTCCACCGAAAGAGAAGAGCGAAATCGTTACTGTTGACATAAGCTTGACAAAATTCTATTCTATAAGATAGAGAAAGGGAGGGGGCAATCATGAGAAGGTTCTTTAAATACTGGCGCGAATTGATTACATTTCTAGGAACAGCGCTTATGGTTACATTTACAAGCATAAACAGTTTCTTTTACTCGTTGCATGCCGCTGTCTGGTTAGTAACCGAACAAGGTTATCCCGAATGGATTTTAAGAATAAGCTTTCCAGTAGGGATTATGTTATTCATAGTGGTAGCCTTAGCGGGGACACAATACTTTCCAAAACTCTTCAAAATCTTCCTCGGAGAGACACTAGAGATATCTAATGAGGGCGGAACCTAACTTTTCCGCCCCTCTTCTGAATTCATTATCCAAAGATAGTGGCTTCGGAAGAAGAAATGTGTCAAAATTATAGTATGACTAAAAAGGCAAGAAAAATTCTTGAATACAGAATCCTTATAACTCCTGATATCAGGACCGGGACTAATAAAAAGTGTTTCACGGCTCATGTCCCAGTATTAGGTATTGTCGCAGACGGAGATACCGTGGAAGATGCCCGGAATAACGCGGAAAAGCTCATAGCTTTTCACTTGGATTCTCTTCGAAAAGAAGACAAACCAATCCCTCAAGAGATAGGGATGGATTTTATTACAACTGCCAAAGTCCCAGCATAATTGATGGCAAGTCGCGAAGTTCGTCCGAAGGACGTGGTGCGGGCGCTTCAAAAAATAGGTTTCTCGATAATTCACAAGAAAGGCAGCCATCTACGTCTCGCACACCAAGACGGCAGACGAGTTACCATAGCTATTCATCCGAAACCGCTTGCTTTAGGCACGCTTACTTCAATTCTAAGGCAAGCCGAAATAACCAGAAAAGAACTGGACGAATTATTGTAAAAATGTTAAACTTATAAACAATGTCTTTTCTCCTCGCCGTCCTCCCTTATTTTCAGGTTGGGACGGCCATTCTGTTAGTCGCGGCGATTTTGCTCCAGCAGAAAGGTTCGGGCCTTTCGGCGGCTTTCGGCGGCGAGGGCAATGTCTACCGCACGAAGCGCGGAGTGGAAAAGTGGCTTTTTGTCTCCACCATCGTCCTGGGAATTTTGTTTCTTTCCTCCTCTTTTCTGAGCTTACTTGTAAAATAAACCAAAATGAGAATCGAATGGGAACGAACGCGCCTGGCTTTCAGGCTTTTGCCGCCCCGCGAGCGTAAAATTTTTTCAGCGCTGGCCGTCTTTTTGATTGTCGGATTTTTCGGCACTTTGACAAAAATAAACGAGCGCGTTTCTTACCCGGAGCCGGCCTTGGGTGGAGCGTGGCGGGAGGGAATCGTGGGCTCGCCGCACTTCATAAACCCGGTGCTGGCCATCACGGACTCCGACCGCGACCTGGCCGCTCTAATCTATTCCGGACTCCTGCGCCCGGACGGCCAGGGGGGACTTACGCCTGACCTGGCCGAGCGCTATGAAATTTCTCCGGACGGCCTCTCCTACACTTTCACCATAAAATCGCAAGCGCGCTTTCATGACGGCGAACCGGTCACGGCCGAGGACGTGGTGTTCACGGTGGAACTCGCAAAAACCCCGGCCTTAAAAAGCCCGATGCGCGCGAGCTGGGAAGGAGTCGGGGCGGAGGAAATAGACGAGCGCACCGTGCGCTTCACCCTGCGGCGCCCCTACGCGCCCTTTCTGGAAAACGCCACGCTCGGTATTCTGCCCAAGCATCTCTGGAAAGACATAGAACCCGAACAAATGTCTTTCTCGGACTTCAACCTCAAGCCCGTCGGAGCGGGGCCGTTCAAATTTTACAATCTTTCCCGGGAAACCAGCGGAGTCGTCACCTCTTATGAACTGAAACCTTTTGGCGGCTATGTCCTCGGCGCGCCCTATCTTAAAAAACTTACATTTTATTTCTATCCATCGGAAGTGGAACTTCTGGGAGCTTACGAACGAAAAGTCATAGACGCCGCCGGCGCCGTTTCGCCCTATAACGTCAAAAAAATCCTGCGCCGCGACGGCCAGCTGGAAACTTTGTCGCTCCCGCGGGTTTTCGGGGTCTTTTTCAATCAAAACGAAAAATCGCTTTTTCTCGGAAAAGAGGTGCGCGAAGCCTTGACGCTCTCGGCCAACAAGGAAGAAATCGTAAAAGACGTCCTTAGGGGCTATGGCGAAATCCTTTCCTCTCCGATCCCTCCGGGAACTTTCGGAGCGCTTAGCGACGAGAAAACGGAATACAATTTGGATAAGGCGCGGCAAATTCTGGAAAAAAACGGCTGGAAGAAAAACTCCGAGAGCGGAATTTATGAAAAAATTGAAAAGAAAAAGGTCGTAGGGCAGCTGATTTTTTCTCTCGCCACCTCCAACTCTCCGGACCTCATCCGCACCGCGGACATCTTGAGAAAAAACTGGGAGGAACTCGGCGCCAAAGTTGAGGTAAAAGTTTACGAAATTTCGGATTTGAACCAGCTCGTAATCCGCCCCCGCAAATACGACGCGCTTTTGTTCGGAGAAGTGGTCGGGCGCGACCCCGACCCCTTCGCTTTCTGGCATTCTTCCCAGCGAAACGACCCGGGGCTCAACATCGCGCTCTACGCCAACCGCACCGCCGACAAAATCATGGAGGAAGCAAGAATGGCTTCTTCGCCGTCCGAACGCGGGAAAAAATACGAGGACTTCCAAAAAGAAGTCATCAAGGACCTGCCGGCGATTTTCCTTTATTCCCCGTATTACCTTTACTTAACCGCCTCCGGCCTCAAGGGTTTTGGCACCGCGCACATCGTGCTCCCGGCCGAACGCTTCGCCAACGCCCCCAAATGGCATTTCTCAACCGTCTATGTCTGGAAAATATTCAAAAAGGACAATTAAGGACTTGAGCCCGGTTCTCTTTCAGCCTCAGCCCGGCGATGAAAAAGTCGTCTATGAAGTCCGCAGAGGGGAACCTTTGGACAATCCGAAAATACGCTACGACCAAACCACCATTTTTCCCGGGAAAATCGGGCGGGAACTTCCAAAAACTTTCGGCCATTATCATCCGAAAAAATTCCCAGAAATTTTTGAAGTCATCTCCGGGCAAGCCTGGTGGCTTCTGCAACGCCCCCAACGGCAAAACCCCAAAGCCATAGACGAAATCTATCTGGTGGCGGCGTTAGCGGGAGAAAAGGCCATGATGCTCCCGGGTTTCGGCTTCATTTCCGTAAACCCGGGAAAAAAGAAACTCATCATGGCGAACTGGGTGAGCTCTGAATTTGAAAACGACTACGAAACCTATGAAAATCTCCGGGGCGCGGCCTATTATCTTCTGGAAGGCCCGGACGGAAAATCCGTGGAGTTTGAAAAAAATTCGTATTACGAAAAAGTTCCTGAAATAATAAAGCTCCGCCCGAAAGAAATTCCGGAATTAGGCATCTTGAAATCCAAGCCGCTTTATGAGATGATTAAAACTCCAGAGAAACTCGAATTTTTGACGCATCCGGAAAAATATCTGGATATCTTGACCATTGAAAAATGCTTTAAAAAAATCTAAAGCCGCGGTGGTGAAATTGGCAGACACACTAGCTTCAGGAGCTAGCGTCCGCAAGGACATGGGAGTTCAAATCTCCCCCGCGGCACTATGACACCACAAACACAAACGGCGAAGCCCGCAAGGCATCGCCCCCTGCCCTTAAGGCAGGACCGCTTCAGAAAACCTGAAGCCCACGCAAAAAAAGCGCCTTCTTTAGGCAAGCTCGCTTTGCGTTTCCTGCCTCTGGGCGGTTGCGGCGAGGTTACCCGCTCCTGCTATGTCTATGAATATGGAGACGATATTGTAATCGTGGACATGGGGCTCCAATTTCCGGAAGAAGACATGCCGGGAATTGATTATTTAATCCCCAATATCGAATATTTGATACCCAAAAAACGGAACATCCGCGGAGTTATCATCACCCATGGGCACTTAGACCACATCGGGGCGATTCCCCATCTCCTGGAGCCGCTCGGCCATCCGGTGCTCTACACCATGCCCTTGACACGCGGCATGATTTTGAAACGCCAGGACGATTTCAAGAATTACGCCAAGCCGAAAGTAGAAATTATTGACGAGAATTCCAAGCTGAAACTGGGAGCTTTCGACATAGAATTTCTGCACGTGAACCACAATATTCCCGACTCCATCGGCGTGGTGCTGAAAACCCCTGCGGGGACGGTGGTGCATACCGGAGACTGGAAATTCGACCATACTCCGGTGAACGAAAAACCCGCGGATATGGCGCGCCTAAAGGAATTGGGCTCTAAAGGCGTTCTTTTGCTGGTCTCGGATTCCACCGGAGCCAAAGACGCCGGGCGCACCATGTCCGAATCGGAAATCCAGAAAAATTTGGAAGAAATTTTCCAGAAAGCCGACGGGCGGATAATTGCCGCCACTTTTTCCTCGCTCTTGACAAGAGTCCAGCAGTTAATCTGGCTTTCCGAACAATACGGGAGGAAGGTATTGATTGAGGGCTACTCCATGAAATCAACCGTCGCCGTGGCGCAGGAACTCGGTTATCTCAAAGTCAAAAAAGGAACATTCGTTACCAAAGAAGAGTTTTCGGGGCTTACTCATAAAGAAGTGACCGTCATTTGCACGGGTGCGAACGGAGAAGACCGCGCGGTTTTGATGCGGATAGCGAACGGCGAGCATAAATACATCCAGATTGACCCGCAGGACTCTATCGTTTTTTCATCTTCGGTCGTACCCGGAAACGAAGCCACCGTCCAGCGTTTGAAAGACACTCTATATAAAAGGGCCGGGAAAATTTACCACTCCGAATCAATGGATATCCACGCCTCGGGACACGCCAAAGGCGAGGACCTCAAGGACATGGTGAAAATAATAAAACCGCGCTATTTCGCTCCGATGCACGGGAACTATTTCATGCTGCGCCTCCACGCCGAGCTGGCGATGGAAGCCGGCCTCAAGCCGACCCAAATCGCCATCGCCGAGGACGGCGAAATAATTGAAATGACGGCCCAGAGCATCAGAAAACTCAAAGAGAAAGCGCCGACCTCCTACGTGATGGTGGACGGGCTCGGAGTGGGCGACGTGAAAGAAGTCGTTTTACGCGACCGGCAGATGCTCTCTGAAGACGGAATTTTTGTCGTGATTGCGGTGGTGGACGGACATACCGGGAAAGTAAAGGGCTCGCCCGACATCATTTCGCGGGGTTTTGTGTATCTCAAGGAATCGCGCGAGCTTTTGTCCCAGGCGCGCCATCTTATCAGAAAAGTCGTGGAGGATGCCACCGCCCAGATGCACCCCATCAACTGGGCCTTTCTGAAAGACGAGCTCCGCGAGGAACTGGGCAAATTCCTCTTCAAAAAAACCCAGCGCCGCCCGATGGTTCTGCCGGTAATCATTGAGGTATAATTAAAAAATGGCGAAAGAAAAACCAATCGTTGTAAGCGGGGTACAGCCCTCCGGGGAAATACATATCGGTAATTATCTTGGAGCGATAAAGCAGTTCGTCCTGCTCCAGGATAAATACCGGACCTATTTTTTTATTGCCGACCTGCACGCCTTAACTTTGCGGCAGCAAGAACCGGAAAAATTAAAACAACAAACCTTGAACTTGGCGGCTTTGTATCTCGCCTGCGGGCTTGACCCGAAAAAAACCATAATTTTCGCACAATCTGCCGTCCCAGCACACACCGAGCTCGGTTGGATTTTGAATACCTTAACGCCGCTCGGAGAGCTTTACCGGATGACTCAATTCAAGGAAAAAAGCGAAAGACACGAAGTTTTGGCGGGACTTTTGAACTATCCCACTCTCATGGCCGCGGATATTCTTCTGTACCAGACCAGCTTCGTACCCGTCGGCGAAGACCAGCTTCAGCACCTGGAACTCACGCGCACCCTCGCGCGGAAATTCAATTCCCGCTACGGGAAAACCTTCAAAGAACCCAAAGCACTTTTGCAAAAAGAGGGCGCAAAAATAATGGGTTTGGACGACCCTTCCAAAAAAATGTCCAAATCCGCGGCCAGGCCGGCTAACTATATCGGGCTCTCGGATTCTCCGGACGAAATCCGGCGCAAAATAAAAATCGCCGTCACGGATTCTGGGCGCGAGATAAAATATCAGCCGGAGGCAAAGCCCGCCATTTCAAATCTTTTGGCGATTTATGGCTTGATGACAGACCAATCCATCGCGAAACTTGAAAAAAAATACGCCGGCAAAAGTTACAGCGAATTCAAAGCGGATTTGGCGGAAGTTTTGGTGCAAAAACTCTCTCCCATTCAGAAAAAATACCGCGAGCTTGCGGGCAACAAAGTTAAGCTCTTGAAAATTCTCCGGGCGGGAGCGGAACAGGCGGGAAAAACCGCCCAAAAGACCATCGCCGAAGTCAGACGAAAAATCGGACTCATTTAGCGGGCAGGGCGCCGAGCTTCATTAAAAGTTCCGAGAGCTCGTCTTTTTTCTCTTCAAAAGTTTTTTTGTCCCTGGCTTCCAAAACCATCCGCAAAAGATTTTCCGTATTGGAAGGGCGGACGTTGAACCAGAAATGGGGATATTCCACCGTCAGCCCGTCCAGATAATTTTTCCGGCCGTCGGCATAATACTCCTCCAAACCCTTCAGAACCTCTGCCTTGTGCGAAGTTTTTAGATTCATCTCGCCGGAGTGGAAATAGCGCAGATAAGGGCGCGTGAGCTCGGAAAGCGGCCGGTTTTCGCGCGAAAGGATTTCCAAGATTTTCAGCGCAGTCAGGATGGCGGAATCGGAATGGAAAAACTCTTCAAAATAAAAGTGCCCGGAAAGCTCCCCGCCAAGCTTGGCGCTCGTTTCGCGCATGGCTTCTTTCATAAACGAGTGACCCGCCCGGCTCGGAAGCGCGCGCAGGCGGCGTTCCTCAAGGTCCTCGCGAAGCGCGCGCGAAGAACGGATGTCAAAAACCACGCCTTCGCCCTGCGAAAGTTCTTGGGACAAAAGCCATAAAACCGCGTCCCCGCGGACGGTTTCGCCTCTCTCGTTCAAAACCAGCACCCGGTCGCCGTCAGCGTCAAAAACAAAGCCGACTTCGGCTTTATAGCTTAAAACAGATTCGCAGGCAAACTCCGAAGCTCCGGGAGCGAGCGGATCGGGATGGCGGCGGGCGAGCGCCGGATCTAAATCTTTAAAAAGCAGAGTCGCCTGAATGTTTTTTTCTTTTTTTAAAAGTTCCGGCAAGACCATCGCGACCGCTCCCCCGCCGGCGTCAAAAACCGCCCTGATTTTTTTCGGCAAGCGCACCTGGGAAAGAAGGAATTTCACATAACTTTCCTTAAAATCTTTCTTTTCAAAAGACCCGCGCCTTTCAGAAAAAATTCCGAATTCTCCTCTCGCGATTATCTCTTTTATTTCGCCCAATCCTGATTTTTCCGAGAGGGTCCGCGTTTTTTCATAAAGTTTAAAACCATTGTAGCTGACGGGGTTGTGAGAAGCGGTGACCATGAAACCGAAATCGGCCCGCGCCTCATGCATCGCGAAAGTGAACATGGGCGTAGTGGCGAGTCCGATGTCAACAACCTCCGCCCCGAGAGCGCAAAGTCTTTCTTTCAAAGCTTCGCCCAGCTCCTGGGAACTCCAGCGAACGTCGCGCCCGATAAGCACCCTGCGCCCGGAGCCGCGGCGCCGCGAATATTCCGCAAACCCGGCCGCAATCAAAGCCGCCGCATTTTCATCCAATTCCTGCGGATAAAGCCCCCTGATATCGTAGGCGCGGAAAATCTCGGGATGAAACGCTTTCGGCCCGGCCTTTACTTCCGGCATCTTTATATTTTAACATCAAGAGACGTTTCCATGTCACTCGCTATCGGCATCATTGGGCTTCCGAACGTGGGCAAATCAACCCTGTTCCAGGCCCTCACAAAAAAGGAGGTGGACCGCTCCAACTACCCCTTCGCCACCATTGACCCCAACATCGGGGTGGTGGAAGTACCGGACGAGCGCTTAAAAAAGCTTGCCGAATTTTCCCGTTCCAAAAAAATAGTCCCGGCCGTAGTGGAGTTTGTGGATATCGCCGGGCTGGTGAAGGGGGCGGCCGAGGGCGAGGGACTCGGAAACAAGTTTCTTTCCCACATCCGCGAAGTGGACGCGATTTTGGAAGTGGTGCGCGCTTTTGAGGACGAAAGCGTCATCCACGTGGAGGGGAAAGCGGAGCCGGAGCGCGACATCGCCATTCTGGAAACAGAACTGGCGCTAAAAGACCTGGAAACCGCCGAGAAAGCACTCCCGAGATTTGAAAAAGAGCTCAAAGCTGGCGGGAAAAAAGCTGCTGAGAATCTGACCGCTTTAAAAAAACTCACTTCAGAACTGCGAGCCGGAAAAAAAGCCGTGGGTTTTCCGGAACTGCAGCTTTTGACCTCAAAACCCATTTTGTATTGTTTCAACATAAATTCCGCAAATCCCCCGGCAAGCCTCCCCCGGCCGGGCCTCGCCTTGGACCTGAAGCGAGAAATTGAAGCGCCTTCGGCCGGGCTTCTGAACCTCATCTCCGAAGCTTACCGGGTTTTGAAGCTCATAACCTTTTTCACGACCGGCGAGGACGAAACGCGGGCCTGGACCATCCCTCAAAACTCCAAGGCCCCGCGCGCCGGCAGAGCCATCCACGGAGATTTTGAGGAGAAATTCATCAAGGCCGCGGTCATATCGTGCGCCTCGCTTCTCGCCTCCGGCTCCTGGGCCGAGGCCAAAGCGGCCGGGCTTATCAGAACGGAGGGAAAGGATTATCCGGTCCGGGACGGCGACGTGATTGAATTTAAAATCTAGACAGGATACACTTAAGCCATGTCCCAGGATACGAAATTATACGAATTCTCTTATCTCTTAACTCCGGAGACGGAAGAAAACGCTTCCCTTCAGGAAAGTTTTCGTAAAAAAATTGAGGACAAAAAAGGCATAATTTTGGAAGAAAGCCCGCGGCGAAAA
>Ga0209211_10012904_pt1 | contig 10433 bp, 9 predicted proteins | sample RifGroA2_FD_183992 | JGI IMG/M metagenome (GOLD analysis project Ga0209211, IMG submission 183992) | Groundwater microbial communities from Rifle, Colorado, USA - Groundwater A2 (SPAdes) (version 2) | ecosystem: Environmental > Aquatic > Deep subsurface > Groundwater | place: Rifle, Colorado...
GGGCGCGGCCGGGGCCGCCGGGGTGGAACGCCAGCGGGTCGGGGCGCCCGGGGACATCTCGGACGTCCTGTCGGCGCCTGTCCTCATCGAGGCTCGACGGGTGGGGACGGTGGCCATCGCCTACGACCGGCAGGCCCTCGACCGATCCATCGCCGAGATCCAGCAGGAGTCCCTTCTCCGCTACGGCCAGGCCACCGTGGCCGGGGTGGCCCTGAGCCTGCTCTTCGCGGTTTTCATCGCCCGCATGCTCACGCGGCCGATCCGCGACCTCAGCGCCGGGGCCGAGAAGATCGGCCGGGGGAAGCTCGACACGCGCATCGCGGCCGAGGGGAAAGATGAGCTGGGCGACCTCGCCCGCGAGTTCAACGTCATGGCCAAGCGCCTGGCCGAACTCGACGAACTAAAGGAGGGCTTCCTCTCCAAGATCACGCACGACTTGCGCAACCCCTTAAGCGCCATCATCGGCTACGTCGAACTGCTTACGATGGGGATCCAGGGTCCCATGAGCGCCGAGCAGATGAACTCGCTCAACGTGGTCCTGCGCAACGGCAACTACCTGGCGGAGCTCATCAACAACATCCTCGACCTCACGAAGCTCGAGGCCGGCAAGATGGAGGTGGTCAAGCGGCCCGTCGCATTGCGCCAGGTGGCCGACTCCGTCGTCGAGCTGATGGCGGTCAAGGGCGGTGAATTCCAGGTGGGTTTGGACCAGGCCTCGATCCCGGCGGAGGTCCGGGTCGCGTCAGACGAGCAGCTGCTCAAGCGCGTCCTGCTCAACCTCGTCTCCAACTCGCTCAAGTTCACCCCCGCCGGCGGCAAGGTCTTCATCGAATGGTCGCGGCTGCCCACCGGTGAGGACCGGGTGGCGGTGCGCGACACCGGGGTCGGCATTCCGAAGGAGAAGCTCCACACCCTATTCCAGAAGTTCTCGCAGATCACAGAGACGATGAACAAGGTCCGTGAGAGTAAGGGCACGGGTCTTGGCCTCGTCATCACCAAGGAGATCGTGGAGGCACACGGCGGGCGCATCTGGGTCGAGAGCGAATATCAGAAAGGGACGACGTTTTTTCTCGCGCTGCCGCCCCTCGTCCCGGAGGCGCCGCCGGCGAAAGTCCATGCCGGTTGAAGTCCTCATAGTCGAAGACGACCCGGAGCAGGCGCGCCTCATCCAGGGCGCGCTGGGGGCGATCGGCTGGCGGTGCCATGTGGCCGCGACGGCGGCTGATGCTCGGGACCAGGCGGTCGGGCTCCATCCGCCGCTGGTGATCACCGACATCCAACTGCCGGACGGGAACGGCTTCGACCTTTGCAGGGAGCTCAAGGGGAACCCCGCGCTCCAGGGCATCCGCGTCATCATGGTCACCGGGACGTATCAAAAGGACGAGGACCGGCTCCGTGCCCAGGCCCTGGGTGCGGACGCCTACCTTCTCAAGCCGTTCCACATAGCCGAGCTCATCCAAATCGCCCGCCGCCTGGTCGGGGCCTGACCCTTAAGCGCGCCTGAAGGCCGTCCTTTCAAGGCGAAAAAGTCCTGGAAATACAAGTCCTTGTCATTTTAGACAATCTTTTCTCGTTCCCGCGCGTCTTTCCTGTTATCAATTGATCAAGCGCAGGGAGGCGCCTTATCATGGAAAACCCGTTTACGGATGACCGATTGGCGATGGTGGCGCATGACCTCAAGAACCCCCTGCAGTGCATCGCGGGGTATGCGAACCTCATGCTGCGGCGCATGCTCAGCGAACAAGAGCGGGATCGTGCGCTGCAGGGCATCATCTCATCCAGCCGCTGGGCGGCGCAGATCGTGGAGGATCTCAACGACCTTGCGTCGCTCGATCGCGGGGGCCTCGCGCTCGACGACAAGCCATTCCGGCTCGACCTCGTCATCCAGGAGGTCGTGGAGTCCTTCGGCATCACCGCCGCCGACAAGGAAGTCTCCCTGGTCTACGAGCCGCTTTGTTCCTGCATGCTCGTGCAGGGGGACCCACAGCGGCTGCGCCGGGTGCTGGACAACCTGCTGGCCAACGCTCTCAAGCACGTGCGGCCCAAGTCGGGCTCGATCCTGGTGTCCGCGGGGCGCCGGGCGGGGCGGGCCTGGGTCGAGGTCTCGGACAACGGTTGCGGCATCGATCCATCGGACCAGCCCTTCCTTTTCGATAAGTTCTTTCAGGGAAGCCGGGAGCGCCGGGACGGTCTTGGGCTGGGACTTTTCATCGCCAAAACCATACTTCAGGCGCACGGCGGGGACATCGCGGTCTGCAGCGCCGGGCTGGACAAAGGGACATCCTTTGAGCTCCATATCCCCTCCCCCGATTCCCTCCTCGAGGATTTCGGGGCGCGGGTCGAGCCGCCGCCCTTCGGCCTGTCGAGCGCGCTGCCGGCCCCTGCCGGCGGAGGCGGGGAGATGTCGTCATGAGCGTCACGGTGCTGATCGTCGAAGACAACAAGGAGCACGGCCGCATGGTGGAGGCCGCGGTCCGCAGTATCGGGTGGGAGCCCCGCTCGACGGAGCTGGTCGAGACCGGGTTCCGGATGGCGCTGGAGGCCGCCCCTTCATTGCTCATCACCGACGTCCACCTGCCGGACTCGGATGGTTATGACTTGGTCCGCAGGATCCGCAGCCATCCGGAACTCAAGCACGTTCCCATCCTCATGATTACCGGCACATACCACCGCGATGAGGACCGCCTCCGGGCCTTCGAGCTGGGGGCAGACGCCTATCTGCTCAAGCCCGTGCACGTCGGAGAGCTCCTTCTGACGGCCCGGCGCCTGGTCGACGTCCGGCGGAGGGAGTGAGATGCGCCTGCTCTTCGTCGACGACTGCGCCGACCTGCGGGTGCTGGTCTCCCGTTGGCTGGGCTCCATCCCGTGTTATGAGGTGGACATCGCCTCCGACGGGCTCGCCGCCTTGAGGAAATTCAAATCCGGGCGCTACGACGCCGTGCTCCTGGACCAGGACATGCCCGGGCTTGACGGCTTCTCGGCGGCTCGCGAAATCCGGAGCTGGGAGGCCGCGCGCCGCCTGCCGTCTACGCCGATCATCGCTTTGACCGCGAGCGACCGGCCGCGGGATGTCCGGGAGGGAATGGCGGCCGGTTGGACCGCGCACCTCGCCAAGCCAGTTCTCCTGCCGGTCTTGCTGGCGGCCGTCCGGCGCTGGACGTCCGGAGGGCTGTCCGCATGAATCCCGAGGAGGGACGTCCTGACCCGGATATCGCCGATCTGGTCCCCGGTTTCCTGGAGAACCGCCGGCGGGACGTCGTTTTCCTGCGGGCATCGGCGCAGAGGCGCGATTTTCCGTCGGCCCGGCGGATCGGGCATCGGATGAAGGGGATGGGGGCCGCCTACGGCTTCCCCGCCATCGGACGGATCGGAGCCGCTCTGGAGCAGGCCGCGCGGGAGCGGGACGCCGGAGGGGTCTTGCGAGAGACGGACCAGCTCCACGCCTTCCTGGAGCGCATGGAGGCGGGGCATGCTTGGTGAAAACGACCCGCCGGCGGGGCCGGGGGCTGCCTGCCCGTCATTCGTCGAATTTGTCCGCGGACTTGCGGGCGGATCTTCCCCGGAGCCGTCGTGGGACGCTCTCCGCAGTCTGGGTCCGGAGGAGCTGTACGGACGCATCGCCGGGACGCTCGGGTTGCCCGCCGGCCGCATCGCGCAACTCGCGGCCGCCGTCCTGCGACTCGACTATGCCCCCCTGATCCTCCCCCAGCGGGTGGAGGTCGGGATATTGCCCCCGGCGTTCTCGCGCTCCAATCGCGTGGTCTCCATGCTCGAGGCGGACGGATCGAGGACGTTCATTCTCAGCAACCCTTTCAATGCCGAACTCCTGACGATTCTCAACCGCTATGTGGTCAAGGGGACCAGCCTCCGGCTTTGCGTCACCGATCCAGAGAACATCGACGCGCTCTTCCAGCCTTTGGCCGGGGCCGGGCCCCTGACCCGGACTTCGGCGGAGGATGCGGGGCAGATCGTTTTCCTCGCCGACCGTCTGCTGCGCATCGCCGCGGAGGAGGGGGCCAGCGACCTCCATATCGAACCTAAGGAATCCGAAGCCGTCGTGCGCCTGCGCGTGGACGGGGGGCTGCGCCGGCTGGCCGCGCTGCCCAAGGAATTGAGCCGGCGTCTGATCTCGCGATTCAAAGCGCTGGCTGAAATGGACACCACGGAGCACCGGCGCCCCGCTGATGGGGCGGTCAAACTCGACATCGACGGCAAGCCGGTCGTCGTCAGGCTCGCGACGACCTGCACGCCCTACGGGCAGAGTCTGACTCTGCGGCTGCTGAAACCCTGGCCCAAGGCCCGGGGCCTGACCGACCTCGGCATGACGGAATGCCAGGCGGAAAGGATCGTCTGGCTGGCCGGCCAACGCAGCGGCATGATCCTCATCGCGGGGCAGGTCGGCTCCGGCAAAACGACGACGACCTACGCCTTGCTCAGCCAGTTGGACTGCGTCAGCAACAGCGTGATCACGGTCGAGGATCCCATCGAATACCGCATCGAGGGCGCCAACCAGCAGCAGGTCAACGAGGCCGCCGGCGTCACCTTCGAATCGCTGCTGAAGTCCTCCGTCCGGCAGGATCCCGATGTCCTATTCATGGGCGAGGTGCGCGACCCGCAATCCGCCAAGATGGCCGTTGACTTCGCCAGCACCGGGCATATGACCTTGTGCACTCTGCACACATCCAGCGCGACCTCCGCGATCCTGCGTCTCGACCGCCTGGGCCTCTCGCGCGCCACGATGGCCGACAGCATCTCCTGCATCGTCGGCCAGCGGCTCATCAAGAAGCTCTGCCCCCACTGCAGGCGGCTCTCCCCGTCGAGCCCCCAGGAGTGGGAGGCGTTGCGGAGGCTGGGGGGGGAACAGCCGGTCGAGGTCGCCCACCCCGTCGGCTGCCCGCGCTGCCGGGGGACGGGCTACCTGGGCCGCGAGGGAGTCTTCGAGATACTGCACTTCAGCCCGGAAACCTCGGCTTGGGTGCGTTCCGGCGTCCCGGGGGCCGATATCCGCCGGCGTCTGCTCGGGCGCGGCGAGTTCCTCATGCCCCGCCATGGTCTCGAAAAGGTGCGCGCCCTGACTTGCGCTCCCGAGGACGTGCCGGAGATCTATGCTGCGCAGCCGGCGGAGGGCGAGGAGCGCTGGGCCGCGGAAACGCTGAGCGGCGGCGCGGCAGGAAACGCCGCCGAGCCCTTCAGGCTCGACGAAAACACCGCGCTGCCGGAGAGGGAGTCGATCCTGGTGGTGGATGACGACCCCGAGGCGCGAACGTTCCTGCAGCGGGTCCTGGAAAGAAGCGGCTATGAACTGGCCATGGCCGCCGACGCAGCCCAGGCCCTGGATATAGCCTCCAGGAACAGCTTCAGCCTGATTCTTTCGGACGTCATGATGCCGGGCCTCGACGGCTTTCAGTTCTTGGAGATGGCCCGGCGCCGGCGCATCGAGGCGCCGATACTCTTTCTTTCCGCGAAGACCGATGCCGCTGACGAGAATCGCGGCTTGGAGCTTGGCGCCGTGGACTATATCAGGAAGCCCTTCAATAAAGAGACGCTCCTCCGGCGTGTCCAGAACGCCTTGCGCGGCAGATAGCCGCCCATCAACCCGAGAAATGTCGCCGGAAAGCGCGTTCTGAAGGCGCCGTTAACGTTCCCCGGCTCGCCCCGCATTGTGCCGCGTTTTCAAGGCGAAATCCGCTTTATTGACTCTTAATTGGAACGTTCGCTCCGATCGGCCTATCCTCTTCAGGTGGACGCGGGGAGGGATTCATGAAGGCAAACCAGAGGCTCTCAAGGTTCATCGTCGCGCTCAACGCTTTGGGCCGGGGGGAGTCGTCATCGTCCGCTGGCGAGGGCGGCCTGCTGGCCAAGGTCGGCTTCGGGCTCGGCTGGCGGCCGCTCAAGAGCGCCTTCGCCTTCGACTACGCCTTCTCGCCGGGCGCGGACGCCGGGCACTCACACCGGCTCACACTCGGAGTGGAGTTCGGCAGCGCCGCCGGGAGACCCCAATGAAACGCCTCATTGCGATTTGTTTGCTGATGGCCTTCGCTTCGCGCGCCTTCGCGAGCGAACTCGATGATATCAGGGCGGCGATCGCGAAGCATGGCGCCAAGTGGACGGCGGGAGAGACCTCCGTTTCCGTGTTGTCACCCGAGCAAAGGAAATCGTACCTCGGGTCGGCGGCGCCGAATAGACTTAATCCCCGGAGTCGAGTTCTTGCTCGTCCTGCGGCAAGAGTAGGCTCCTTTCGTGCCGCAGCCAGTGCAAGCCCAGCCACCACGCTTCCCAGAACCTTGGATTGGCGCAATTACAACGGGCGCAATTATGTGACTCCGATAAAGCGCCAGAATGGAGGCGGCTGTTGGGCGTTTGCGGCTGCAGCAGGCTTGGAATCCTACGTACTGAGAACCCAAAATCAGCCGGGCTTGAATTTGGACATCTCTGAACAAATCGCCCTTTGCAACGCCAGCTTCATATTTGTCGACGACTTCCTTCAGGTCTGGGGCTTGCCGCTGGAAGCGGCTTATCCCTATGTCGGCCAATCGGATTGCGCCAACGCTGCGCCTGGATGGGAAAATGGCGCCTATCGGATCGGGGCCTATGCAAAGGTGGAAGAAACGGTCGAAGCAATGCGGGAGGCTTTGGCTGCTTATGGTCCCCTGCAGATTGACATGATGGTCCATGCCGATTTTCTTTCTTACAAAACAGGCATTTACTCACGAACCATAGACGCCCCGATCGGTGGTCATCGTGTCTTGATCGTGGGCTATGACGATGCAACCCAATCCTTCATTGGTAAAAATAGCTGGGGCACCGGTTGGGGGACTAGCGGATTCTTCCAATTCGCGTACTCCGGGCTAACTGACTGGACTAATATCGGCGGACAAGTTTTCGGCGGGCCAGTAGCCTATGCGGCCGCCGACGTCACGACTCTGGATATCGCGATCGCAAACCCGATCGACAATGCCGCAGTGTTCGGCGTCGTCCCGCTGGCAGGATCCGCTTCGGTCAACTCGTACAACGTCGTTGTAACCAAAGTCGACGTCCAGGTGGACGATGGCCCCTTCTTGCCCGCCGTTGGTACGCAGAACTGGTCCTACAGCCTGAATACCGCCTCCCTCTCTATCCGTTCGCACACCATCACAGTCCGGGCCATGGACAGCACAGGCAACAGCGTGAAAGCCGCCATTACCGTGGCAGTCAGGCCGCCGGACCTGGCCATGACGGACCTCACCGGGCCCGCCGCCGCGGCGCCAGGTTCGATTGTCGCGATCGCGGAAAGAGCGGCGAATCAGGGCAACAGCGGCGTCCGCGGAGCCGTCGGCCCATTCCCCGTGGGAGTCTACCTGTCTCAGGACCCGGTCATCACGACCGCGGACACGCTCCTCTACTCCCGCATAGTGAACGGCCTGGCGGCGGGGACGAGCAGCATCGGCCAGGAAAACGTGGCGCTTCCGGCCAATCTCTCCGAAGGGACCTATTACCTGGGCGCCATAGCGGACTATGCTGGCGTCATCCAGGAAAGTGACGAGACAAACAACGCGACGGCAGGCAAGCCTGTCGTCGTTGTCCGTAAGCCGGACCTAGCCGTGGCTTTAGTGAGCGGTCCTTCCACCGCGCTGCCGGGCGGCAACATCTTCCTGACGAGCCGCGTGACCAATAACGGGACTGCTTCGACCGGCTTCTATGTCGGAGTCTACTTGTCGACGACGCCTTTCATTGATACAGGGAACCTCAAGTTGGGCGAAGCGAATGTCGGCGGCCTGCCCGCCAACGGAGCCGCCGAAGTGTATCTCACCGTCAAGCTTCCCGAGAACTTGCTGCCCGGGACCTACTACCTGGACGCTATCGTTGACAATACGGGTATCGTGGCCGAATTCGATGAGACGAACAACATTCGCGGAGGAAATTCCATAACCATCATTCCCGACACCATACTTCCCACGGTGTCCGTGAGCATCCCCGACGGCCCCGCTTTCGGCGTAATCTCCGTGAACGCCTCGGCCTCGGACAATATACGCGTCACGGGGGTGCAATTCCAGTTAGACGGCGTCAATCAGGGAGCAGAAATCACATCCCCACCTTACGCGTTTTCCTGGGACACCACCTTGACTGGCAACGGCACGCACATTTTGACCGCTGTGGCTCGAGATCCTGCGGGGAACCGGGCCGCCTACTCTCTCGGGAAGAGCGTGACAAACACTCTGGCGCAACGCAACCCAACACTCGGCATTCCATTATGTTTGGGCACGGGAATCAACTGCACCTCCGGTTCCCTCCTGCGGGGCAGAGGAGCCGCTGAGAGCAATGCCCCCAACACTATTCATTTGTGGGGAACGCCCGTGTCCTGCGCGGACGGGACCTTTCCCGGTTACGGTTCCATCGAGCAGATCACTGTGTCGGCGGTGGATGGCGCCGCCCTGAGCCCCGGGAAACCGGCGAAAATTCAAGTCGTCACGCGCTCTGTCAGTGCTGCCTGGGCGTACAAGCTGGATATCTTCTATACGGCAGATGCCATGTCCTATTACCCAACCTGGACTCCGCTGGCGCACTTCGATTCCACGTTGAGCCAAAGCGGGGATCAAACGTTCTCGACCACTTACACGCTTCCGGTCGGAGGCATCCAGGCCGTCCGGGCCAGTTACCGGTGGGGCAATAACAATTCCACGTTATCCTGCTCAAACGACGGCGGCGGTTATCTCGACGACCATGATGACCTAGCTTTCGGCGTAGGCGTGAACTACGCTGTCTTCGACCCGGCTCTGAAGGCTCCCAAATGCTTATCGGCGGGAAGCTCCTGCGATAGCGGCGGACTTCTGACGGGCCGGGGGACCCTGAGCGGCGGTGTCGAGCCCGAGTTCACGAGGCCCAACAACATCTACGCCTCCTGCGCCGACGGCAACGCCGGGACCTTCCATTCCGACGAGTCCCTGGATAGGCTCAGGGTGTCCTCGCTCGACGGCGGGCCCCTGACCGCCGGCAAGGCGGCCAAGATCGAGGCCGCGGTGTGGGCCTGGGCGGGCTACAGCGCCGATAAGCTCGATCTCTACTATGCTGCCGACGCCAATTCCCCCCGCTGGACCTTCCTCACGACCCTTACCCCCGCGACCTCGGGGCAGCAGACCTTGTCGACCACGTATACGCTGCCCTACGACGGGACCGCCCTGCAGGCGGTGCGGGCCAACTTCCGCTACTACGGCTCCGCCTCGGCATGCACCGCCGGCAGCTTCGACGACCATGACGACCTGGTCTTCGCCGCGGTCCGCGGCGGGGCAACGCCGGCCGGCTCGGGCGGCTCCGCGGCCGCGTCACGGGAACTGCCGCCGCTGCCGCCGCTGACGGCTGCCCAGAAGGCCAGCGCGCAGAGCTCGGGGCTGGTCCTCATCGGCAGGACGCTGGACGCGCCGGGGTCCGGCGCGCGGGACGGCGCGGTCGACAGCGAAACTATCCCTGCGGAGCGCCGGGAGGGGGTCGGGGAGCGGCCGCGGACGCTGTCGGCGCCGGTGACCATCGGCTTCCCCTACCGCGAGAGCGATCTCCCGGAGGGGGTGAAGGAGGCGGATCTGCGCCTCTATGTCTGGCAGCCGGAGGAGGGGCGCTGGGTCGAGGCGGCGCAGGCCAGGCAGGACCCGGAGCGCGACGAGTTCGAGCTGACGACGAATCAGCCGGGGGACTATCGCATATTCGCCCGGGACCCCGGCCCCAGTCCGCAAGCCGCTTTCGGTCTGGGGGAGGTCTACGCCTATCCGAACCCGGCCCGGGGGGGCGTCCGGCCCGTCATCCGCGCGGAGCTGGGGGTGGCCGAGAAAGTCGAGATCAAGATCTACAACCTGGCCGGGGAGCTCGTGCATGCCGCCGAGCTGGCGTCCGTGCCGGCTCTGATCGGGGGGCGGTACGTCTATGAATATCCCTGGGACGCCTCCCGGAACCCGTCCGGCGTCTACATCTATGTCGTGCGCGCATGGCAGGGCGGCCAGGCGGTGAAGGCCGCGAAGAAGCTGGCGCTCATCAAGTAGGGATCTGAGGACATCGAGGAGGACCGTATGACGAGAATCGTTGATGAGGCTCCCGGCCGGCGCGCGAAGTCGAGGCTTACGGCGCTTGCCATCCTCGGCCTGCTGGCGGCCGCGCCAGAGGCCTCGGCGTATGACGGCGTGGACACCCTCAAGATGCCCGTGACCGCGCGCATGATGAGCATGGGCGGGCTGCCGGCCATGTCCATGGGGTCGGAGGCCGTGTTCTACAACCCCGCCGGGATCGGCGAGGTCCGCGGGACCGAGCTGAATCTGACCCATGCGGAGCTGTACCAGGGCATCCGTCTCGATGCCCTGGGGGTGGTTTCCCCGCTCCGGCGCGACTGGGGCAGCCTGGGGCTGAGCGTGCTCCGGCTCTCCCCCGGGGAACTCGAGGGCCGCGACGAGCAGGGGGCCCCGACCGGGCCG
>Ga0209211_10012905_pt1 | contig 10433 bp, 4 predicted proteins | sample RifGroA2_FD_183992 | JGI IMG/M metagenome (GOLD analysis project Ga0209211, IMG submission 183992) | Groundwater microbial communities from Rifle, Colorado, USA - Groundwater A2 (SPAdes) (version 2) | ecosystem: Environmental > Aquatic > Deep subsurface > Groundwater | place: Rifle, Colorado...
GCAATATTGTGAACAGCATTCAAGAAACTAAAGAAAAGACTGGTGAGATAGTTTATTGGTTTGGAACGCCCCGGGGTCTTTCAAAATATTCAAAGGGGAAATGGGAAACATTTACAACAAAAAATAATTCTTTAGTCTCCAATTATATTTCTGATATTTGTAAAACCACGGATGGTTCCTTGTGGATTGCCACTGATCATGGAGTTTCACATTACGTTAATGGAACTTTGCAAAACTTCGCATTACCAAAGGAATTTCAAGGAGGTGGCATAAACAAAATTATTCAGGGGAAAAATGGTGAGTTATGGTTTGCAGGAATCGGAACTATTGGTCGGTATGCAAATAAAAAATGGACTGTATTTCATATTACCAATGCCAAGAAAAACAGTAGAATTATTACAATGTATGAAAGCAGTAACGGCGACCTTTGGTTTGGGTCTGCAGAGGGAATCATGAGAATTTCTAATGCTTCTAACGATGAGGTCGGTAAGAATATCGAATATTTTTTTATAGGTACAGAATTTGAGAATATGATGGGGGATATTTTCTGCATTCAAGAAACGCCGGGAGGTGAAATTTGGTTTGGAACACTTTTGGGACTCTTCAGATATATTCCTGGAAAATGGGAAACGTTAAGCGAAAAAACCGGTTTAAAAAATACTTCTATAACCTATATTTATGAAACTTCAAAAGGAGATTATTACTTTGGTACGCCAAGAGGTCTTTTTCAATATCATAACGGATACTGGAAAATATTTGATAATAAAACAGGTCTTTCAAATAATTTTATCAAGGCAATTCTTGAAGCAAAAGATGGAACAATTTGGGTGGGAACGTTAGGCGGAGGCGTCAATCATCTTGTAAACGGTAAATGGTTTAGTTATGAAGTGAATAACGGGTTACCCGATAGCCGTGTTTATTCTATTCTTCAATCGAATGATGGAGCGGTATGGTTTGCAACTGCCCGGGGAGTTTCAAAATATTATAAAGGAACATGGACATTAATTACAACCGCAAATGGCTTAGTTGAGAACCAGGTGATGTCTTTGTATCAATCGCAGGATAGTTCGATATGGTTTGGTACGCGTTCCGGTCTTTCCCGTTTATTCAGGGGGCAATTTCAAACTTATAATACATCAAACGGACTGTGTGGGAATGTAGTACAAAGTATCAATAGCGCATCCGATGGTTCTCTCTGGTTTGGAACGCCAAGCAGCGGCGCTTCACAATTTAACCCGGGAAATAATATATGGAAAACTTATAATGATGCTTCAACTCCTCCTATTATAAACAACGTCGTCTCACAAGTAGTTGAAGATCGATTTAGGCATCTTTATTTTTTAACGAACAAAGGAGTAGCCCGTTTTTCACCTGAAGAATGGCTTCTTTCAAATAAACGAATCGCTTTTAACAAAACTCTAAAGGTTCCTTTAGTTGAAAACTTTTCGGTAGATGATGGATTGCCGGCTGATGAAGGAATGGTGCGCGCGGCTATGGTAGATTCTAAAGGGAAAATTTGGATCGGTACAACCCAGGGCATTGCTTACTTTGATCCGGCTAACGAAATAAGAGATACGCTTAAAAAAAATATTTTGATAGAAAAGATTTCAATTAAAAATTTCTCAAGAATCAAACCGTTGGAAAGTGGAATTGAGCTTAGCTATAAAAACAATAACATTGAGTTTGAATATGCCCTTCTCTCGTTTTTCAAAGAATCAAAAACCCTGTATCAAACTCAACTTTTTCCCTATGAAGTATCACCCAATAGCTGGTCAAGTAGTTTCAGAAAAGAATATACAAATCTATCGGACGGTAACTATGTTTTCCGCGTGTGGGGAAAGGATTATTTAGGAAATACCAGCGGTCCTGCTGAATTTGCTTTTATCATTCGTCCCCCTTTCTGGAAAACATGGTGGTTCATCAGTTTTCAAATTCTCATATTTGTAGGGATTATTTATTTAATTATAAGAATAATTACGACCCAAAAATTTAAAAAACATTTAGCGCGGTTAGAACGTCAACAATTAATAGAGCTTGAACGGGGAAGAATTTCAAAGGATATGCACGACACGGTTGGGTCAAGCCTTACACGTATAACTATTCTGAGCGACAGTGCAAAAATAGAAATAGAGAACAGTAATGTGCGGGGGAAAGTGGTCGAGGGAATTCGAGGTAAAATCACGTCCATCGGAGAGACGGCGCGGGAGGTTATTGATACAATGAATGAGATCATCTGGTCATTGAGCCCGCGCTACGATACACTGGAGAGCCTTATTAACTATATGAGGATATATATTAATTCGATGCTTGTCTCAAATTCATTGCGATGCTCTCTCGATATTCAAACTTCGATTCCCAATATTCCGCTCACTCCGGACGTAAGGCGCAACATCTTTTTAATTTTCAAGGAGTCTGTTAATAACCTTGTGAAATACGCTAATGCAACGGAAGTTACTATTACTGTAACCGTTGTGGATCATATTCTCGCGTTTACTATTCACGACAATGGGATTGGATTTAGCGAACGTGGATACAATGGCAGCACCCGCACCGGTTCCGGACTTGTGAACATGCGGGAGCGTGCAACGGCGCTTGGAGCGAAGTTGGACATAGCCTCCGGGTTGGGAAAGGGGACGACTATTACGTTCAAGTACACCCTTATTGAAATGTCCTTCAAATGAGGGATTGACTATTGTGTTGAACCTTTACATCTTTAATTACGTTATGAAAGACATTTTTTCCGCCGCATCACCAAGCGTGTGCTTGAAGCGTTAGAATATTGTCTCGTTCAGATTATATAGTTAGCAAAAATATTCTGCACAAAATGGCAAGAATATTTTCAAGATAATTTTCTCGCTGCGTTCGCCAAGAAAGCGCAACGCTCGCAAAGAAAGAATTCATAGCGTGCTTTGCGGTTCGTAGCGAGCTTAGCGAGAATAAAAGAAAATTGATTTAGGCCCGCCGTCGCGGAAAGGATTAACGATTTTTAATATACGATTTCTTGGTAGAAATCTATTTGGTTCTGCCTGTCCCGCCATACGCGGGGGCTTATACAGGTTATGAATTAGGAAAACACAATCAAAATATTTTGACATAAAAAACAAAAAGTTAAACGGCAATATTATAAAGTATATTACTGCAGGTAACATTTTTTTAATTTAAGGAATTAATTTCAATGAAAGATTCTAAGCAGGACATTAACATCGCTATTGTAGAAGATGATGATAAAATCCGGGAGGGACTGGCATTTGTCATTAGCAGCACCCGTAAGTTCAACAATATCTACACTTTTTCAAGCGGAGAAGAGGCGCTGCAAGAGATTGACAACATCTATCCGGACATTGTCTTGATGGACATAGGTCTCCCCGGTATGACGGGTATTGAATGTCTCAAGAAAATGAAACGGATACGACCTTCACTATCTATTGTAATGCTTACTGTTTTTGAAGATAGTGAGCAGGTATTTAATTCTATCATGGCAGGAGCAAGCGGGTATATACTTAAGAAGACTCCACCGGACAAACTTGTTGAACTCCTGGAAGAGCTTCATCATGGCGGCGCGCCGATGAGCGCACAAATCGCCCGGCGGGTGTTGGATTTCTTTCAAACAGAACCACCAAGCAAAGGATTGGACGAACTGTCAAACCGTGAGGTGGAGGTGCTCAACGAACTTGTAAGGGGTTACACCAGCAAACAAATTGCCGAAAAACTTTTCATTAGTTCAACAACTGTTCGGGACCATCTTAAAAGTATTTATCAAAAGCTCCACGTTCATACCAGGTCCGAAGCAGTTGCAAAAACACTTCGTTTTAATCCGTTAACAAAAAAATAACAACGCTTCCGTTTTTCACATCTTTAAATTCCTACATTTGAGGGATTGTAACTCCTTGATTATTTTTATAATTATTGAGTGTAAATCATAGATGTAAATTAATATTTCTTTTGTTGGTTCTCTTACCCTAAGGAAATTCACAACTTTAAAAATCAGAAGCGATTTTGAGAACCAATTTAAGCGATTATTGAAAAAGAGTATAGCTTACTCTTTTTAATTAGGTGTATATAATAATCGGAGAGTTGTTCAGTAAAAAAAATATAAGGAGTCGACATGAAATATGTCTTCAAAATTTTGTACCTGTTTCTTTTTTCCCTTTCTATATCGGTAATGGCGCAAACATTCAAGTCGGATTTTCCGGTGACCAATGGAACTGTTTATGCTACTGCGAAAGATGGAAGCACTATCTATCTCGGCGGAATATTCACTTATGCTGGACCAAATACTGGGCGAGGTGTAGTGCTCGATCCACTTACCGGCGCCTATGATCCGAAATTTCCGAAAGTAAACGGACCGATTTACGCCTGTGCTTCAGACAGTGCGGGAGGGTGGTATATCGGCGGGCTATTTACGAAGGTTGGAAATGAATACCGAAACCGTATTGCCCATATCAATGCTGACGGAACGGTTGATCCATGGAATCCAGACATCTACTATATCAACTACCAGGGAAAAAAAGTTAGTGGAATAATAAAATCCCTCGCGGTGTCGGCTACTTCAATCTATATCGGCGGTACATTTGATCACGTGGGCGATTCGGCAAGGACGTACCTTGCGGAAATTGACAGATCAAGTGGAATCGCCACCAGTTGGAACCCGTCTCCTGATAATGGGTGGCCTAATGCCATAATACTATCAAAGGACGGTCTCGTTTATGTAGGAGGCAATTTCAATAGTTTTCAACGTCAAAGATTTTTTAGAACCGAAATTGCTTCCATTGATGCAAAAACCGGGGATATCACTTCGTGGGATCCAAATATTTCCAGCATGGACTTAGGTACACAAGTGTATGGTATGCTGGCATACAATGATACAACCCTTTATGTTTGGGGGAACTTTGCAAGTGTTGACGGAGCCAAGAGGTACAATGTTGCCGCCATCAAAACGACCACTGCCCGAACTAATTATGTCTATCCATGGAACCCTAACCAGGGGAATAATAATTTTTACGGAATCGGGACAGTTTATGGTTTAGCTGTATCAGGAGATACGGTGTACTTAGGCGGAACCTTTACACAAATACGAACGACTCCCCGCAATCGCCTTGCGGCTGTAAGTAGAACAACTGGAAGTGTGCTTGCTTGGGATCCAAATATTGAGGGACCAGTTTACCAAACTGGCGAGCTAAAAAACACCGGCGTGTACGCCCTGGCGCTTTCAGGCAACAGGGTGTATGCCGGCGGAAATTTTGCAACAATTGGAGGAGAAACAATCAATAATCTTACCGCTATTGATAAAACCACAGGCGTGCCGGATGTATGGTATCCCTATCCTGCAACCGACCAAACAGGGCAACCTGCTGTCCAAACAATCGGACTCTCCAATTCTTCTCTTTATGTAGGAGGCAGTTTTACTTCAGTTAACGGGGAGACTCGCAACAAAATAGCCGCTTTCGATGAAAAAACCGGAAAACTTTTACCATGGGATCCGGATATTGCCGGCGACAAAGGTCCTAAGAGTGGCGACGGCGGTGTTCTCTCGCTTGCAATTTCGGATTCAAACCTTTATATCAGCGGCTTTTTTGAAACTATCGGCGGGCAGACAAGAATCAATCTTGGCGCCGTTAATAAAACGACAGGAGCGGTATCCGACTTCATGAGCGTTAAGAGTGGAACTATTACTCTCCCTGCAACAATTTTTACGATGACGGTTCACAAAAATATATTGTATGCGGGAGGATCCTTTAGCGCTATAGGCGATTCAGCGCGGAATAATTTGGCAGCAATCGATCTCTCCACTAATCAGGTAACGGGATGGAATCCTCCTGACATAGGAACCCCTCATAGTATTTTAGTGGTAGGAAATAAGGTTATTGTTGGAGGATATCTTGTTAACGAAGGAGTTTCTCCCGGAGTTATGGCAATTGATGCAGAAACAGGAGCAATACTAAATACATGGAATATGAATCTTATGGCTGGAGGTGTTCCCGGCGGGTATGTTGGTTCCCTTGAACTTTCTGGTTCAACCATGTACCTCGGAGGTGAATTTAGTTCCGTAGGTGGAAAACAGAGACAAAATGTTGCTGCAATTGATACAACAACGTGGACGGTAACAAACTGGGCGGCGCCTCCTATTGTCGGGTATAATCAGAATAATCAAGTCTATTGCGTTCGGGCTTATGATTCAACCGTTTATATCTCAGGCGAGTTAATTAAAGTGGGTGGCGAGCAAAGATTTGGTATTGCATCGCTTGATGCAGCCACAGGAGCTCTCAAAGCGTGGAATCCTAATCTGAACTCTGTTTCAACTATTCTTCGCTCAGGCAAAACTCTCTACCTTGGCGGGGATTTTACGCTTGTCAACGACGATCCGGCATCCTATTTCGCAGCGTACACCGATGAGACACTCACGTCTGTTGAAAAAATCTACGGCAGCGCAGTTCCGGAGCGCATGTCCCTTAGTCAGAACTACCCAAATCCATTCAATCCCACCACAGTGATCAATTACGAATTACCTGTGAACAGTGATGTTTCTTTGAAGGTGTACAATTTGCTGGGAAGAGAAGTAGCAGCGCTGGTAAACGAGAAGAAAGAAGCAGGCAGCTACTCTATAAAGTGGAATGCAACGGGATTTTCAAGCGGTGTATATTTTTACAGATTACAAGCGGGAAGTTTTTCTGTAACAAAGAAGTTAATAGTGATAAAATAAACTCATATGATACCAAACAGAAGGCGTGGTGATGTTACCCCGCTTTCATATTTCTTCAATTTGTACGATCAAAGGAGTAAATTATGAACTTAATTGCAACGATAAAGTCCGGCGGAAGAATCTATGTGGCAATTGCCGCCTGCATGGCAGTGATAGGTTTTTCATCGTCTGCGCAGACGGTCAAAAATAACCTGCCCGTTACCAATGGTGTTGTGAATGATATTATACACGATGGTAATACGGTTTACGTCGGTGGTGGATTTAGCTACATCGGACCAAACAGCGGACATGGCGCTCTTATCGATTCGACAACGGGAACGTTCAATCAGAGTTTTCCAAGAGTGAACGGCGCTATTTACGCATCCGCATCTGACAGTGCCGGAGGGTGGTACATCGGCGGTAGTTTTACTAAAGTTGGAAGCGTGTACCGGAATGGTCTTGCTCATATTAACTTCGATGGAACAGTGGCTGCGTGGGATCCCAATGTTCGTACATTCGGTACCGATACAACGGGGGGAACAGTCAGAACCATTGCGGTGAAGGGTGATAAGGTGTACTTTGGCGGTTACTTTAGCAGCGTGGGAGATTCTACAAGGCACTCTGCCGCCTGTGTTAGCGCTTCAAACGGCATTCCCTATCCATGGAACCCTGATGTTAAAGGGGGAACAGTCACTCTCTATACAATTGCAGTAGGAGATACACAGATTTTCTTAGGGGGAAATTATCAGCAATTGGGAAGTAACAACCTTGCCGGCAACTTAGCTGCAGTAGATACCAACTTAGGCGTCGCAAATGTATGGCATGTTTCTTTATCGGGTGGATTTACAGTAACAGGCAGAGCAACGCCTCCCGAAGTGTATGGAGTATTAGTATATGATGATTCTACATTGTACGCCTGGGGAAATTTTATTGGAGCTGTTGGTAGTACTCGTAATGGTTTATTTTCCATCAAAACAAATCAAGTAGTTACAAGTTCTTCATTATCATTATGGTATCCTAATCAAGCTGGAACTAATTTTAGACCTATCAATGCGATTGCTATTGTAGGGGACACGGTATATGTCGGTGGAGAATTTTTGTCCTACGGCACAAATACAACTGTCCGGAACAGGCTTGCAGCGTCGAAAAGGACCGGCAATGGACGTCCCGCTCTTGCATGGACAGCCAGTGTTGATCCCACCAGTACCATCTATGATGTGAATAATCCGCATACGGTTAATACATTAAAGGTTGTTAATGGAAAGGTGTATGTAGGCGGCGGATTCTCAAGCGTAGGTGGTCAAACAAGATCCAACATTGCGGCAATTGACCGCATGACGGGAGTCGTTGATGCTACATGGAATCCCGGCGCCTCTTCTGCAGTTCAGACGATTACACCTTATTCTGCTAACCTCTATGCGGGAGGTAATTTCACATCCGTTAACGGCAGCCTAAGAAATAATCTTGCCGCAATTGATGCAACCACTAACACTGTTACAGCATTTGATCCAAGTCCGGATGGCTCTGTTACTGCAATGGCACTGTCAGGAAGTTCCCTTTATGTGGGAGGCAACTTTACAAACATTGGGGGCGCCGCTAAAACAGGACTTGCCGAGCTGAATAAGACTACCGGTCTTGCTTCAAGTTTCATGTTCAATACCGCAGGAATATTTTCACTTTCTGCCTACAACAATAAGCTGTACGTCGGTGGACAGTTTTCAATGATAGGCGACTCCACAAGGAACAGTCTGGGAGAAATTGACCTCACAGCCGGACAGGTTACCGTATGGGATCCGAATGTGAACGGCGGCGTTTACAGCATTATCCCTACCGACTCGGTTATTTACGCCGCAGGCAATTTTACTACTATGGGAGGACAACCAAGGGTGTTTCTTGCGGCAGCAAACGCAGCTACAGGAGCGGTTACATCATGGGATCCATCGCAAAACAGTTGCGATTACATGATCAGAAAAATTACCACCGCAGGTACCGTTTTATATGCAGGAGGCGGATTTACAACTATCGGCGGCGCTTCTCGTACGGGTCTTGCGGCGTTCGGCTTATCAAGCGGAACGATCCTGCCATGGGACGCGAATATTGTCCTTCGGAATTCGTCTTCGGACATATTGTATGATATCGAAATTCTTGGTTCTACGATGTATATTGGCGGAGCGTTTAAGAGTGTCGGCGGGTTAACCAGAAGTAATGTTGCGGCGATTGATATCCCCTCTGTAACCCCGACAAGCTGGACGCTTGATCTTAGTGACCAAAATGCCGCTCCTAATCCAAACGGAACAAACGGATTTGTGTATGGAATTGATGTTAATGCTACTACGAATGCGGTGTACATCGGCGGTAGCTTTACAACTGCAAATAATGATCCTGCTTCTTACTTTGTTGGCGCGGACGATCAGAATAATGCTGCATTGCCGGTGGAATTGACAACATTCACAGCCATAGTAAAAGGATCAACAGTAGAACTTCGTTGGAATACTGCAACAGAAGTAAACAATTATGGATTTGAAATTGAAAGGACAGTCCACAGTCTTCAGTCTTCAGTCGGCAGTCAATTGCAAAATAAGTGGAAGAAAATTGGTTTTGTAAATGGAAGCGGTAACAGCAGTTCCCCAAAACAATATTCCTTCATTGATAATCCCGGGTTAGCCGGAGCTTACAACTATCGATTAAAACAAATAGATAACGACGGCAAATTTAAATACAGCAGTATTGTGGAAATTAATGCAGGATCAATTCCAACCAGGTTTGAACTTGCACAGAACTATCCGAATCCGTTCAATCCTTCAACTACAATCAGTTATTCAATCCCGACCAACAGCTTTGTAATGTTGAAAGTACTTAATATTCTTGGACAGGAAGTAGCAACGGTTGTTAATGAAAACATGGTTGCCGGCAAATATACTGCTACATTCAACTCAGGCAATCTTGCTAGCGGAGTGTATCTCTACCGTATAGAAGCAGGTTCGTTCCATGCCGTAAAGAAAATGCTTCTCATAAGATAAGGATCGATGTAGATGCTTGGTGAAATTGAAAATAAATCGAAGTGTGAGATTATTGTTACGTCGGACGATACTATACTTGAGATGAAAATTACCGGGCAGCTAACGGAATTTACCGCCGGACAATTATTAAGGGATATTCCTCTTCATATAAAGGAATATGCACATAGGAATTATCTCTTTGACCTGCGATCATTACAGGGAACACTCGGGATCGGAAGTTCGTACTTTTATATTGAACGCTTTTCCTTTGAACGGTCAAAGAATATTGCAGTAGTCGCACCAAAAGAAAGCGAGCTTTATTATTATTTTGTTCAAACGGCTGCCTATAATAGGCATATCAATATGCGTTATTTCGATCTTATTGAAGAGGCAAAAGCTTGGCTGGAAGAAGAACTCAGCGAATAGAGTGAAATAATGAATTATCACCTTTACGTAGTTTTGGCTAAAACCGATAGTTTATTTGGTTATTTAATCCATGTCCCGAAAGCTTTCGGGACATGGATATTGAAAATTTGAACTGAATAGCCAATATCTTTAGAGACTGTGTGAATATTCAATTAAAACCGTTGAAACGGTTGAGATAGCTATCATCTTTTCATTAACACCTCGATTAAGAGGCTGTGTGAAAAATATTAGTCAAGCAGTACAAAATTAATATGAATGGAGAAAAGAAATTAATAATTTTGGAAGAAAAAATTTGGTTAGAAAATGAAATACATAGAGTCGGCCGATAG
>Ga0209211_10012906_pt1 | contig 10432 bp, 11 predicted proteins | sample RifGroA2_FD_183992 | JGI IMG/M metagenome (GOLD analysis project Ga0209211, IMG submission 183992) | Groundwater microbial communities from Rifle, Colorado, USA - Groundwater A2 (SPAdes) (version 2) | ecosystem: Environmental > Aquatic > Deep subsurface > Groundwater | place: Rifle, Colorado...
GGCCGCAGCTTACTGAAGTGAATCTTGGTTCTTATCAGGATCCGGTCGGAGCGGACTCGAAAAAGTCGGTACTTCTGGGTGTTACCCTTTCCCTGATTCTCCCGGGAGCCGGCGAATGGTACGCAGGGAATCTCTCCACCGGAAAGTATTTCATGGGAGCAGACGGCCTTTTGTGGCTTTCGTATGCCGGAATCTCGCTGCGCGGGAGCTGGATAAGGGACGATGCCCGGCTGTTTGCCGGCCGGCATGCAGGTGCGTCCGTGGAGGGGAAAGAGGAACAGTTCGAGGTTGACATCGGAAATTTCCAGTCGACAGACGAGTATAATCAGGCAAAACTGCGCAACAGGGAATTCGACCTCATCTACGATAAGCCGGGATATTCGTGGAATTGGAACACCGAGAAGAATCGCCTTGAATATCGGGCCGAGAGGATCAGGAGCGACGAATACTTTCAGAATGCTAAGTTCATTGTTGGCGCCCTCGTGATTAACCGTGTGATTTCTGCATTCTCTGCCTGGCGATCGGTGAATAGGCACAACAAAGCACTCGACAGCAGCGGTGGTTGGGATATCAAGGCAGAGATTCAGGGTGGGCTCCCCGCCAATCAAGGTCTGACGATCAGCCTCAGTAGATCGTTCTGACGACAAAAGGTCCAGACAATGGGAGTCCCGCTCTGAGGCGGGATTTTTTGTTTATGAGAACGGTGAAATTGACACTGGAATACGACGGTACGGATTTCTCCGGCTGGCAATTTCAGGTGAACGCCCGCACGGTCCAGGGCGTGCTTGAATCAGCACTTCGGGAGCTCTTGCAGCAGGAACTGACTGTTTTTGGGGCGGGCAGAACGGATGCGGGCGTCCATGCACGCGGTCAGGTCGCTCACTTTCTCACCACGAATGCGATGGGACTTCGTGATCTTCAAAAGAGCTTGAACGCACTGTTGCCGGGAGATGTCGTTGTCCGGTGCGTTGAGGAAGTTGACGAAAAGTTTCACGCCCGATATAGCGCGTTGTGGCGGAGTTATCGATACACCATCTCCCAGGAACCGATTGCCCTCGGGCGGATGTACGCCTGGTTCTGGTCGCAACGACTTGACGAGGAGCTGATGGGACAATGTGCCCGCATGATTCTTGGCGAACATGATTTTCAGGCGTTTTCGAAGGTTGAGACTGAGGTCAAACATTTCCGCTGCATCGTCAGGCTTGCGGAGTGGAAAAGAACCGATGGCTCTCTCACATTCGATATCGAAGCCAATCGATTCCTCTACGGAATGGTGAGAGCCCTCGTTGGTACGATGGTGGAAATCGGCAGGGGGTACCGTCCCTTGGATGATTTTCAACGAATCATGGATTCCCGGGATCGGAGGCAGGCAGGAATGGCGGCCCCTCCCGGCGGATTAGTACTGGAAAAGGTATCATACAGATGAGGACAAGAACATGAATCGTAAGATAGCCGCCGCTCTGCTTGTGGCCGGCCTTTCGATTTCACTCGGTTGTATTGGAGCACTTGGCGTGAATCTCTTTCCCGATTCGAAGGACATTGAATTGGGAAAACAGATCGATCGGGAGATCCGGCAGAATCCAAAGGAATACCCGATATTGACAGGACATCCGGAAGTGAAGCAATACGTTGAGTCAATCGGGCAAAAGATTCTGGCCTCTCCCGGGATCAAGAAGAGAGCACTTTACGCATATACATTTGAAATAATCCACGACGACAGCACGATTAACGCCTTTTGTACTCCCGGCGGATATATTTACGTCTATACGGGTCTGCTCAAGTTTTTGGACAATGAGGCCGCCTTGGCCGGAGTACTGGCCATGAGATTGCCCATGCCGAACGACGGCATGCAACCCTGCGGATGAGCAGTGCATATGGAATCGAAGTGCTCCTCGCCATTGCCCTGGGGGAGAACCCGGGTGAGCTTGTCCAACTTTCGGGAAATCTCTTTGCCGGGCTGGGTCTTTTGGTGAACAGCAGATCCGACGAGACAGAGTCGGATACGTATTCGATGAGCTATCTCGAAGCGACCCCCTATTATCCGGGAGGAATACGATTCTTCTTCGAGAAGATATCGTCAGGAGGACGAGGCGGCGGCGCTTTTGAAAGGCTTCTGTCGACGCATCCGTTGCCTCAGGATCGTATAGAGCATGTGACGACTCTCCTGAACCAGAAAGGTAATCCTGTGGCCCACGAAGGAAACCTCTTCACTTCGCGTTATCAGGACATGAAGAGGCACTTGCCCTGAAGAACTGTTGAAGCTTTTGGTATATGCGGACGGAGTATTTTGATGAGCACGCTTAATGATGCCGTTGCGAAAATCGCGGAAGGAAGGAATCTCACAGGGCAGGAGGCCGCCCTGGCGATGAACGAGATCATGTCCGGTGAGGCCCCGGAGGCCTTGATAGCGGGATTCCTGATCGGTTTGCGTGTCAAAGGAGAGACTGCCGAAGAGATCGCAGGATGTGCGGGAGTGCTGCGAACCAGGGCTGTTACGATCAGGACAAAACATCGCAATGTGGTAGACACGTGCGGAACAGGAGGAGACGGACTTGGAACATTCAATATATCGACAACGGCCGCCATCATAGCGTCGGGAGCCGGTGTTCCGGTGGCAAAGCACGGTAATCGGGCTGTCTCCAGCGCATGTGGAAGCGCGGATGTCCTTTCGGCGCTGGGGGTGAAAATAGACGTGGGATCCGAGAAGGCAGCGGAGATTCTTGATGAAATCGGCATCACATTCCTTTTTGCCCCGCTGATGCACAGTGCAATGAGGCATGCAGCCAAGGTGAGGAAGGAATTGGGCGTCCGGACGATCTTTAATATACTTGGACCTCTTGCGAATCCGGCAGGTTCGAAACGTCAGGTTCTGGGAGTTTATGACAGCCGAATGGGTCAAAAGATGGCCGAAGCCCTTCTGGAAATAGGCTCGGAACATGCCCTGGTAGTTCATGGAGAAGGGGGAATGGACGAATTGTCGGTTCTGGGGAAAACATTGGTCTGGGAGCTCCGTAAGGGCGAAATAAGGCAATATAGCGTCGATGCGTCTGATTTTGGGTTTCCAAAGTCGTCGATTTCTGAGTTAAGAGGGGATAGCCCCGCTGGGAATGCTGAGATTACCCGGAGTATCCTTTTCGGGAAATCGGGTGCTCCCAAGGATGTTTCCCTTATTAATGCTGCCGGGGCGATCCTAGTTTCTGGGTTGGCGGAGACGCTCACCGAAGGGATCGAGATGGCCCGCGAATCCGTCGGTTCGGGAAAGGCGGCTCGTAAACTCCAGGATTGGATTTCGTCATCAAATAGCTAGAGGATTTTCTTGAAATCTTTGCGTCAAGTCGTTAAAGAATTGCTAGTTAGAAGCCGTCTCCTCAAGTCCGAATTATCGGAAAAAGACCTGCGGGAGGTGCTCGAGGCAGGCACTTTGAGCGGTGCCTTGGATAAGACCGAGCATGAGCTGATAACAAGCATCTTCGAGTTTACGGATACGACGGCCAAGGAGATAATGGTCCCCCGGCCTGATGTCGTGGCTCTCGATATCAATAGCCCCCGGGATTTCCTTGTGCGGAAGGTTGTCGAGGAGGGGTATTCCCGGCTGCCGGTTTATGACGGGAGCATGGACCACATTGTCGGGATCATTTACAGCAAGGACCTCCTGAGCCTGCTTGAGCACCGCGACCTCATTATCCTTCAGGACATCATCCGTCAACCCTATTTTGTCCACGAATCCAAGAAGATAAGTCAACTTCTGAGGGAATTTCAGCAAAAAAAGGTTCACCTGGCGATCGTGATTGACGAATTCGGCGGAACAGAGGGGATTATCTCGATGGAGGATATCCTGGAGGAGATCGTCGGCGAGATTCATGACGAATATGACGAGGTCAAGAAAGCAGTGGAGAAAGCAAGCGACGGGTCCGCCATTGTTGATGCAAACCTTGGCATCTCTGATTTCAACGAACAATTCCGTGCAAATGTACCTGAGGCGAGCGACTATGGAACGCTGGCCGGCTATCTTCAAAAGACCACTGGCAGGCTTCCTGACCTCAACGAAGTGATCCGGCACGGGGGATTCTCTTTCACGATTCTCAGCAAAACAGCCCGCCGACTGAGGCAGGTAAAAGTGACTCCACTTTCGCGGAAGAAGGCTCCTGAGGCAAAATGACCGGGTTCTTGACACGCATCCTTGCAGCCAAGGAAGAAGAAGTCGCGATGAAATCACGCAAGAGGCCCCTGAAAGATCTGAAGAGATCGATTCGTTCGCTTCCGGCAGTGAGGAGTTTGGCATCCGCACTGAGAACACCGCGAATGTCGATCATTGCGGAAGTCAAGAAGGCTTCACCCTCTGCTGGCGTTCTGACGTCAACATTTGACCATCGCTCGCTCGGACGGGAATACGAGGCTGGGGGTGCGGCAGCCCTTTCGGTTCTCACGGACAGAGAGTTTTTCCAGGGCTCGCTGGAGTTCCTGAAGGACATTCGGTTGGTCGCGGCACTGCCCATCCTTCGCAAAGATTTCATCATCAAGGAATATCAGATTTACGAGACAAGAGATGCAGGAGGAGACGCTGTGCTCCTCATTGCCAGGATTCTCGAACAATCGACTCTCAGGGAGTTCTACGAGCTGGCCGGAGCGATAGGACTTCAATCCCTTGTTGAAGTACATGATGAGAAGGATGTGGAGAAAGCCAATGGAATAGGGGCGTCGATCATTGGAATCAACAACAGAGACCTTTCTGACTTCTCTGTCTCGCTCGACCGATCGTTGAAACTCAGACCGCTCTTACATTCGGGTGCGATCGCGGTCAGTGAAAGCGGTATCCGTACAAAAAGCGAAGTGAAAATTCTCAGGGAAGCCGGGTTTAATGCAGTGCTGGTCGGTGAGGGGCTTGTGAAAAGTTCAGATCGCCGTCAGGCAGTCCGTGAATTGATCTTGGAATGACATGCAGCAGGATCTCTTTGTAAAAATCTGCGGGATTACGAATCTGGAGGATGCCCAGTTTGCGGTCCGTTGCAAGGCTGATGCGCTCGGGTTTATCTTTTACAGGCCGAGCGATCGCTACATCGCTCCGGCAAAGGCACGCGACATCGTCGACAACGTCCCCGATTTCGTTTCAAAGGTTGGAGTCTTTGTTGATGCTGAACCGGCTTACATCCATGAAGTGATGAAGACCGTGAACCTGAGCGCAGTGCAATTGTACGGGAACGAAGGGGCCGATGATCTTGTGGGCTATGAAACGAGCGTGATCAAAGTATTCAGGGTGAAACCTGATTTTGACGTTCAGGTGATGCGCAGTTACGTGGTCGATGCGTTTCTTCTCGATACACACTCGGAAGCGAAGATGGGAGGAACGGGGCGGACGTTCGATTGGAACATCGCGGTGAGGGCGAGGGAGTTTGGAAAGATTATTCTTTCGGGCGGATTGACGCCGGATAATATCGAAGCTGCGGTCCGGTTGGTGCAGCCTTATGGGGTTGATGTAAGCAGCGGTGTCGAACGGGAGACCGGGAAAAAAGATCCGTGGAAGGTTCGTGAATTTATTGCCAGGGCAAAGGGAGTTCCGTTGCAGTACAGCGAGTTCAATGAGGAGGAGGGTGGTGAATAGTCCGGTGCTTCCAGATAGCAAAGGCCACTTTGGTGCTTACGGCGGTCGGTTTGTGCCCGAGACCCTCTTGCATGCCGCGGAGGAACTCACTGTCGAGTATGAGAAGCTCAGAGTGGATGAGGAGTTTCAAAAGGAAGTAAGATACTACCTGAAAGACTACGTCGGAAGGCCCACCCCGCTGTATCGGACGAAACGGTTTTCGGAACACGTGGGAGGTGGAAAGATATTCCTGAAGCGGGAGGATCTTTGCCACACGGGCGCCCATAAGATCAATAACACGATTGGGCAGGTGCTGGTAGCCCGAAGGCTTGACAAGAAACGAATTATTGCCGAAACGGGAGCAGGGCAGCACGGGGTCGCGACGGCAACGGTGTGTGCGTTGTTTGACCTTTCGTGCGTGGTCTATATGGGGGTCGAAGACATGCAACGGCAATCGACGAACGTCGAGCGGATGAGGCTTTTGGGGGCCGAAGTGGTTCCTGTTTCGTCAGGGAACGGCACCTTGAAGGACGCAACAAGTGAAGCGATTCGGGATTGGGTGGCCAACGTCGAGACAACGTTCTATATCATCGGATCGGTTGTGGGGATGCATCCGTATCCTATGATGGTAAGGGATTTTCAGAGCGTCATCGGGTACGAGGCGAAGGAGCAGATCCTCGCAACGGAGCGAAGGTTGCCCGACCTGATCATTGCGTGTGTGGGGGGAGGGAGTAACGCGATGGGCCTTTTCTATCCGTTTCTGGGGAAGACGGGAGTCAGGTTAATAGGCGTGGAGGCCGGTGGCTTGGGATTGTCGACCGGCAAGCATGCCGCTTCGCTCTCTGAAGGCCGGCCCGGGGTTCTGCACGGGGCGATGCAATATCTTCTCCAGGACAAGAGCGGCCAGATTCAGGTCCCTCATTCAATTTCTGCGGGTCTCGATTATCCGGGCGTCGGTCCCGAGCACTCCTATCTCAAGGATAATGGACTTGCCGAATACGTTTCGGTGACGGATTCGGAAGCGATCGACGCGTTCGCGCTCCTCTCCAGGACGGAGGGGATTATTCCCGCGATGGAATCGGCTCATGCCATTGCATACGGGGCGAAAGTGGCTCCTTCAATGAAAAAAGATGATATTATGATCATCAATCTTTCGGGAAGAGGGGACAAGGATCAAGCGATTTTTCTCAATGCCCGCAAGTCGAAGTAACCCCTGCCATTATTATTACCTGGCCGGCTGCTAGGCCATGGGCGAAACTTCAACGAAGATCGCCAAGAATGCCATCTACAATGTGATGGCATTCAGCATTAATCTCGCTGTTACTTTTCTGCTTGTTCCGCTCATGCTTCGGTATCTCGGCGCTACCGGATTTGGTGTCTTTGCCATTGTCCGGGTCTTTGTGAGTTACGCGTCGTTGGGCGACCTTGGACTCAACAGTACCGTCACGAAGTACGTAGCGGAGTATTCAGCGACGAATCGCATCGACGCGATCGAGAGAGTTCTGAAAGCGGCGTTCGTTCTGTATGCCGCGGTCGCAGTTGTCCTCCTTCTCCTTGCCCTTTTGTTCCAACAGCTCATCCTTGATCTCTTCTTCTCCACGAGTGGCGACGCGGCAGGGGATGTACTGTTTGTGCTGTACGGATCACTGATTATCTTCGGCGTCAACATGATCTTCTCGATCCTGCCGAATGCACTCGCCGGTATCCAGCGAATGGATCTTACCAACAGCGTGATTGCCCTCTATTCGCTTGTCAATGGCGTTTCCATGTATGTAGCGTTGGTCGCGGGCTGGGGACTTCGGGGACTTGTGTGGGCGAACGCCCTTTCGACAATCGTGGCAATTGCTGCAAACTGGATCCTGTTTTCCCGATACATGGGACATGTCCGATTCTTCGGCTCAAAAATTACGCGGCAGGATCTGAGGCAATTGATAGGATTCAGCAAACACATTTTCACTGTCGCCGTGGCGACAAACATTCATCAACATTTTGACAAACTCCTCCTCAGCTCGTTTCTCAATCTCAACATTGTGGCTGCGTATGAGATCGGTTCCAGAATCGTCCAACAGGTCAGAACGATTCCTGTCCTGATGCTCAACCCGCTCTTGCCGGCTGCTTCCGAATTTCATGCGCAGGACAGGTCGGAGAATCTCAAGGAACTCTACCTGCGAAGCATGAAATACCTTCTCGCAATGAGCGTCCCGCTCATGGGATGCACGGGCCTCTTTGCGGTGCCTTTTGTCAAGGTCTGGCTTGGAGACGCGAACGAGCTGATTGTCCCGACAATTCAAATCCTGATCATTTCCAATTTTATCAATCTCGCGACCGGGCCGGGATTCTATATCGCCATTGGAGCCGGCGGTGTACGCCTGCCGATGTACAGTTCTCTCGTCGGATTGTCGTTGAATATCGTACTCAGTCTTGTCCTTATTAACTTCTTTGGGTACTTTGGAGCAGTCTTCGGAAGTTTCAGCGCGCTGATCATAGCATCGCTGTATTTCTTGATCCTGGTGCACCGTCTCTTTGATGTCGCATGGACTCCGTTGCTGAAAATGACTGCGAAGCCGTTTTCCGCTCTGCTCCCAGGATTCGGAGTGTGGTGGGCGCTTCTTCACATTACTGAAGATCCACTCGTTCAACTCCTGTCTATGGTGAGCCTGACACTCGTCCTCTATGTCGGGACGTTGCTTCTTCTCCGATATTTTGATGAATTTGATAAGAAAACGATCTTATCCGTGTTGACAAAAACCCTGCAATTCTTCAGGCGATTAAGGACTTAAGCTCGTGCTAAATCGTTGGGTGCGATATCTTCCGATCATCGATCTGCTCAAAAAGGATTACGGAGTTCCGGTCCTCGAGGTGGGGAGTGGAAGCATTGGATTGGGTGAGTTTCTTGACCAACCGTTTGTGGGATGCGACGTTCTTTTCAATCCGAAAGAACTGGCGCGAACCATCATGCCTGTGACCGCCTCGGGGACGAAACTTCCGTTTCGCGATGGGGCCTTTCACACCGTCCTTTGTCTCGACACGATGGAGCATGTGCCGAGGGCAGCGAGGAGGCTCTTTGTCAGGGAGCTCTTGCGGGTGACGGGATCGGTTTTGATCATCGGGGCTCCCATGGGGGCGAAAGCATCCTCGGCAGATCGGAAATTGCATGAGTACTTTTCACAGGAAGGGAGAGAAGTCCCCATCTGGCTGAAAGAGCACATGGAGTTGATCGCGGACTTCCCGGCCATTAAAGAATTCGAAGAAATGTTCGGTGAGGCGGGGGTTGCGTTTGCGGTGAGAAGAGGAGAATCTGCTTTTTTTCACCGGGCCGTGATCATTCTGGAACACACGAGGTACGTCGGACGGGTGGTGAAAATGTGGAGTTCTAATCCTTTGAGGATTCTTATCAGTCCGTTCCTTCGCCTCGTCAACTATTCGTCGACCTATCGAACATACCTTGTTGCCCGTAAATGACGACTCTCCTCGTTTCAATTATCATCCCTACGTACAACCGATCGGATGTCCTCGAGCGAACTCTTCTGGCTTTTCTGAATCAGCAATGCGCCTCGGCAGTTCTGGAGGTTATTGTCGTGGACGACGGTTCGACAGACGATACGCCGTCCATCCTTGCTCGTATTTCAGCTTCAGACAGGCGAGTAAGGGTGATCAGTCAAGCGAACCGCGGGCCAGCTGCAGCCAGGAACGCGGGAATTCGCGAATCCCGCGGAATTCTCGTCCTCTTTGGGGGGGATGACGTAGTACCCGCTTCTCATCTCGTCGAAACTCATGTGCACGCTCATGCCCGTCATGCAGATGCTCCAGTCGCTGTTCTTGGGTATATCACTTGGTCGCGCGAACTCGAAATAACGCCGTTTATGCAATGGCTCGAGAGCGATGGGATGCAGTTCGGCTTCTCATCTATTCGTGATCGGGAGGACGTTCCATCGGAAATGTTCTACTCATCGAACATTTCCGTCCGCCGGGATTTCCTCTTGAGCGGTGAATTGTTTGATGAAGGGTTCACTGCTGCGTGCTGGGAGGATGTAGATCTCGGCCTCCGGCTTAGGAAAAGGGGGCTGCGGATCATTTATGAGCAGGATGCCATTGGGCATCATGTTCATAGGACCGATTTCGACCGCTTTGCCCGTCGCACGAAAACAGCAGGGTACTTTCGTGCAATGCTCGTTAAGAAACATGGACTTGCGGAAGAAAAGAAGGTATTCGTCCGGGAAGTCACAAAATGGATTTGCGGAACCCTGATGAGGGTTTTTGGTCGGGGACGGTTACGACGACTCGGGTATAGGTGGTCGCTCAGTTGGCATGAGTACGTTGGTATGAAGAAATTTACGCAGAAGAAAGATCATCGATTCTGACCGATGGAACCGGCTTGATTGTAAGAGGGAGGCTTTCATATGGCGGAAACTGTCGTACTGATACCGAATTACAACGGAATGAAGCACCTGGAGAAGTGCCTGGAGTCGCTTCAGCGACAGACGTATGGTGATTTTCAAATAGTCATCATTGACAATGGATCCACGGACAGGTCATGCGAACTGATCACGGACCGATTCCCGAAAGTTCAGATCATCGAAATGGAGAAGAATTATGGATTTGCCGGGGCTGTGAACAAGGGTATTACGGCAACTCAGTCAACATACGTGAGCCTGCTTAACAACGATGTCGAGGTTGATCCGCGATGGCTCGAAGAATTGGTGAAAGCCTTGGTGGACAATTCGGGGATTGGAGCTGTCGCCTGCAAAATGCTAAATTTCTACAGCCGGGACGAAATCGACGCTGCCGGCGATGTGCTAAGTCGATCTGGTTCCGCAGTTGCAAGGGGACACGGGGAAAGAGACAAGGGACAGT
>Ga0209211_10012907_pt1 | contig 10432 bp, 5 predicted proteins | sample RifGroA2_FD_183992 | JGI IMG/M metagenome (GOLD analysis project Ga0209211, IMG submission 183992) | Groundwater microbial communities from Rifle, Colorado, USA - Groundwater A2 (SPAdes) (version 2) | ecosystem: Environmental > Aquatic > Deep subsurface > Groundwater | place: Rifle, Colorado...
CTCCATGGTCTGGGAATCATGAATCCGCTCAACAGCGGATCTGCGTTCGATCCCATCATGAGCGCGGTGGAAGAGGTCGAGGTTATCACGAGCGGTTTCGGTGCACAGTATGGAAACGCCCAGTCAGGTATCGTGAATATCACCATGAAGGAAGGCTCAGCCACCAAATGGGCGGCACGCGCGGAAGTACGAACACGAGCGCCGGGACTCAAGCATTTTGGCCCGAGCGTTTGGGACCCCAAGGCCAACCCGTATCTGAGCCTGCTCGATTCACCTGAAAAGTGGCTGGGTGGTGATCCGAGTTATCCCAACGGCTATTGGGGCGCGATCGGTTCCGGGTACTCGAGCCGGTACGGGAAAGACACTTTGACGCTTGCAACAATGATCTACACCCTCTGGCGCCTGCAGGCCCACCGCGATTTCGGCAAGAACTATGACAACACCTGGGACTATTCGCTCGATGCAAACGTCGGAGGGCCGCTGGCAGACAATGTCCGACTCTTCCTGGCCCTTCACACAAATAACAGCTCACCCATTCTGCCGACACCGGAACCCAACCTCAGCCGGCAATTGATGGGCAACCTGGTGTATGACCTCGGAAACGGAAAAAGCCTTCGCTTGAGCGGGGCATATTCGAAGGCAGACGGCCACACCCTCAGCGGCAGGACGACGACCGGGTGGTATGGCTGGATCTGGGACCGTGTGTTGAGTGTGAAGCGCACGAGCGATGAGAACATCCAGCTCGGTCTCCGTTGGACTCACGCGGTCAATCAAAGCACATATTACGAAGTGAAGTTAAACTCCCTCAAGACGACCTCCATCGACGGCTCACCCGTCATCGATCCCGGGGCACTCGACGGCGTTTCCTCTCCTCTTATCTGGGAAGGATGGTTTAATCTCCCCGACGGGTTCACGTATGGCGACCTCGATGCAGACTTCAGCACGGAAAAGACCCGGACGATCAGCCTCGACGGATCTCTTACGAGCCAGGTCACCTCTTCACACATGCTGCTTGCCGGTATCCAGGGGAACTGGTACACGATCGACGTTCACAATCTGAATTCGGTCGATTCAAGAAGCGGAGGGAGTCTCACCCAATACACCGCCAAGCCGTACGAGGTTGGTCTCTATGCTCAGGATAAGATGGAATTCGAGGGGATGATCGCGAATGTCGGACTGAGGCTGGACGTCTATAATGCAAATGTGATGTACTACAGCGACGTCTACGCCCCCTATCGGTACACGGACAGCCTTGGCGTGCAGAGAGTCGACGAGCGCTATGCGGAGAAATCGAAGACGCCGGTCATTGCACGCTTGCAGCCGCGCGCCGGGTTCTCCTTCCCCGTTTCGACCGAGACCGTTTTTCATGTGAACTACGGAACGTTCCTCCAGCGGCCTCCATTTGTCCGGATCATTTCTCAAACAGTGAACAGAAAAGAACTTTATAGTTACGGAGGAGCTCTGTCGGTGGTCGGGACCCTCGGAAATCCACGATTGCGGCCCGAGGTAACAAGCAGCTACGACATAGGCGTGACACAATCATTGGGAGAGGGCTTTACGCTCGACATCAGCGGGTACTACAAAGACGTGCGTGACCTGCTCCAGCAAGCCATCTACAGCTCGAAACAAGGGAACTATGTCACCTATATCAACCGGGACTACGCAGATATCCGCGGATTTCGGATAGGATTTGCAAGGCGCAGAGGGATGCTCACCGGCACACTGAACTATACCTACGGAGTTGCGACCGGGAAGAACAGTTCGTCCGACGGCAATCAAGTCCCCACGATCTACGAGAGTGGACTATCCAGGGACCCGGTGCCGCAGGACATACTTCTGGATTTTGACAGAACGCATAATCTCGTTGCCAACCTGGGTTTGAACACTCCCCAGGAATGGGGTCCGGTGTTGTTTGATGCTTATCCATTAGAGCGGATCACCGTTGCAGTGACGTCCTTCGCGCGCAGCGGCCGGCCGTATTCTTCGCGTCTCAATCCCGGAATTCTCATGAGCAAGAGGTCGCCGAATGAATACAACACCAACCTGAAGCTTACGAAGTACTTCTCACGTTTCTTTGGAACCAGTGCGTCGTTCTATGTGGAAGTGTCTAATTTGTTCGATACCAGAATCTATGACTACACCGCGGTCTTCAATCCCGACCTGAACAATACCAGCAATCTCTCGAAATGGACAGTCAAGTACGAAAAGGGCGAAGATATCACCTACTACGAAGATGATCTCCGCCCGGGATTCCTGATCAACCAGGAATTCAGAATTTACTCCAATACGCCGAGAACTATGAATTTCGGCATGGTTATCAATTTTTAGCTTTGTGAGGAGCACTCATGGGCCCGATGACAAAGATTGCAATCCTTCTCTTCCTGCTGGCAAGCGTCACCGCCGCGCAGATGCAGAAGGATTATCTCATTCACAGACGCGGGATGCTTCATCAGACCGTTTATAACACGGGCGAGCTCGGACGGAAATACGTCACGTCGAACGCCAACACCGAGCCCGGCATCCCTTCCTTCGAATGGCCCGGGAATTCGGCCACCGTCATCGACGGTAAACAATATACGGGTCAGCACAATTCGTACGGCGGCGGGGTCCAGATCGCTGCCGATCGGGTTGACTCCACCCAGCGGCTTTATGCGTTCTGTGGAGGAATGATCGATGCCGTCGCGGAGTACATCAATTCATTCCCCCTGAGCCAGGAGCGCCTTGAGAATTTCCCCGTACTGGCCGACGGAAGCCTGAATCCCGCATACATTCCAAATGAGGCTGAAGAGATCATCATTTCCAAATGGGCGACGCCCGTCGGCGTCACCATCACACGCACCAGCCGGGCGTGGAGCTTTCCGGACTACGATGATTTCATCATCTACGAGTACGAATTTGAAAACACGGGCGACCTCCACGGAAACCCTTCGACGCCGGCCCGACCGGTCCGGCTCAAAGACCTGATCATCAATTTTGACCATGGCATTACGGGAGGCAAGTTCGGATACAACAGGACATCCGAATCGTGGAGCCCGAGCGTCGTCGAGAAGAAAGACTACAACGCGCGATTTGATCCGAAACGCTGGCTGCAGTATGGACTACACCGGACAGGAAATCCGGAACCAAAGTATTTTGCGGAGTATGCTGCCACAGGTAAGAACGGCGGCGGGTTGCTCTCCCCTCAGGCTACGGGTTTCATGGTGCTGTACTATGATACGCTGCATCTGGTTATCAAAGGAGATGGCACCAGAACCAACCTCACCGGGTCAGACACAGTTTCGTGGGATTCCCAGGGACGCATCATGCAGCCTTACTACATGAGGCTGGAGACCTCACAGATGACGTCGTTCGGAAAACTGGTTCCCTACATTCTGGACATTACACAGAATCGAAAGCTTGGCCCTAATAAGAACGCGAATATCTTCGGTGAAGATTGGGTGGGCCGAGGCTCCTTTAACTGGCGGCAAAGCACGTATTTCGCCATAGGACGGAACTTCACGTTTGGACCGTACAATCTTAATCCCGGCGAAAAGGTCCGTATCACGATAGCGGAAGTCGGTGGATACGGGGCCGCACGTGCGGAAGAAACGGAAGCGGGCCTGAAGGACATCGGCGGCAGCAACGGCCAGACATCTCCGCCGACCGCGGAGGCGGGAGATTCGCTCTATGCATTCTATACGGTTCCGAACTACTGGGTGCCGAAGACACAGAAGGAACTGAACCCCAACTCCCTGAACACGTTGGTCTTCGGGAGCGACTATCTGAGCAAGTATTCCTTGCCCGACTATGTCAACTCGAACGTCGTAACAGTCCGGGAGGTCGCGGACCGTGCAATCCAGGCATATACGAACGAGCCGTTGACCAACCACAACAATGTACAATTCTGGCCGGCGAATTACACCGAGCATGGCGTTTATGCATTGCCCATTCCTGTGCCTGCGCCTGTGATCAAGCTGGAGAACACGCTGCTCGGTGAAAACAGAATCGTGTGGGGACCACAGGTGGAATCGTTCACAGCGCCGAGACTGCAGGGGACGTTCGATCATTACGAGGTCTACAAATCATCTCATCCCCTTGGGCCATGGACAAAACTGGTTTCCGTCGCAAAACGCGACGCGCAGTACTTTGTCGACGGCACCTACCAGTTCATCGACAAGAACTCACGGATCGGCGACTACTTCTATTATTCTGTTTTGTCCGTCGACAACAATGGGAACAAGAGCGGCCGGACCAACATGACCCTGCACCAGTCATCGATCGGCGCTGCATCGACGCTCAACAGAGTCTTTGTCGCTCCCAATCCATTCCTCATCAGATCGGGTCAGGGAGGGGAAAGCGTTGGCGGCGATATCAATTCCCAACTCCGATTCTACAATCTCCCGCGAAAGTGCACAATCCGTGTGTACTCGTACAGCGGGCAGCTGGTACAGACCATCGAACACGATGAGGACAAGATCAATCACCCGTATTTCCAGGTGACGCGAAATAATCAACTGATCGCCGCAGGTGTCTATTTCTACGTCGTCGACACACCTGATGGCTCTCGTACTCATGGCAAATTCGTCATTATCAACTGAGCAAGGCAGATGACTATGAAACAACCATATCAAGCAATAGCGGCTGCCCTTATGCTGACGGTTTGCATCGGGCAGGTTCACGCGCAGAAGGTTGGCACGAGCTCGCTCCAGTTTCTCAAGGTGATGCCGACCGCCCGCGCCACGGCGATGGGCGATGCCTACGTCTCGCTTGCGAGCGGTGCAGACGCGGCCTTCTGGAATCCCGCGGGATTGACAAACCTTAAGAACCACGAGATGACCTCCACGCTTACCATGTGGCTGTTTGATACGAAACAGGTGGCGCTGGCATACGGTCTGCCGATGGGAGACCTGGGAACACTCGGTTTTCAGTTCCAGTATGTCGATTTTGGATCGATCGAAGAGACGCGTGCCGATGCCGTCGATCTCGTCGTGCCTGCAAACGGCGCGCCGTTTTTCAATGCAGGCCTGACGGGTCGATCGTTCACCCCGTATTCGTACCTGGTCGGCCTGTCGTTCGCACGGGCGTTTACGGATAAGTTCTCGGCGGCCGTCTCGGTGAAGTACGCGATGGAATCTCTCTGGTCAGATCAGGCGATCACCATTGTGAACAGCGTGACAGGCGAAGTGACATCGTACAAGACATATGCCGATGTCGTTCTCTTCGATTTCGGCATGCTTTATAAAACGGGATTTCGCTCTGTACAGATCGGCGTAGCAGCTCAGAACTTCGGTCCGCAGGTGAAGTTCGCCGACGCATCGCATCCCGCACCGCTCGCTTTCCGTCTTGGCGTTTCAGCCAACATCCTTGGCACTGAAGCTCTTCTGCTCCAGGACGACATGAACCGCCTCACCGTCGCCTATGATTTGTTCCAGCCCAACGACTATCGTCAGCAAATGCACGTCGGAGCCGAATACGCGTTTTCGGAGATGTTCGTGGTACGTGCAGGATACAAATACGACTACGACAGCGAGGGGTTGACGTTCGGCGGCGGGCTCCATACCGATCTGGCCGGCTGGCCTTTGAGTTTTGATTACAGCTACGGCAGAATGAGCGAATTCCTGAACAGTGTGCATCGCATTAGCTTAGGAGTGCAATTCCGATGAAATCGAGCATTGCCAGAAGGATAGATATCAGGGTCGTTGCTGCTTTACTCAGCTTCGCGTCCATCGTGGCGGCGCAACCCGCTTCGGGACCTCTCAACATTCAGGGTCTTGATCAGTTTTCAGCCTCAGGAGTCCGATCGCGGGCGATGGGCGGAACAGGCGTGGCAAGCGCGCTCGACGCTTCGGCTCTCTTCTCAAATCCTGCTTCGCTTGGACAACTTACGTCGTTCGAGATTCGAGCCGGCGGTCTGTTCGCCAGCACGAGGAGGCAGCAAACTCAGGAATGGGTACCTATGAGACCGCTTCCTGGACTGAGCGCACTCTTCGAGGGTCTTACGGGTACAATCAAGACACCCGACAGCCTGGGAATAGCGGGCCTTCCACTGAGCGCCTGGTCAGCCCTTCAAAGGCAGTACGACAATATCACGCCCAATTGGGAGAGGAGCTCTACAGCCGCGCAGCCGCTCTCACTAGCCGCGGCAATGCCGCTCACATTCGAAGGCGTGGACTTTGTTGCAGCGATCGGCATATCGCAGGTGATCAATCTCGACCAGTACTATCAGAACAACAATTCCATGTCGCCGTATCTCGGCCAGCAACGCCCCGATCCGTTTCTGATCACCGATCGGCTTGACACGTTGCACGTCAAGTGGTATCAATATACGAGAACGAGAGAAGGATCTGCGTACGGGATCACACCCGGGCTCTCATTCACGCTTCTTCCGGGATTGCGAATCGGCGGATCGGCAACGATTTTGACCGGTTCCTCGGACGACGACGAGCGACGGCTCGAACGCGGGCTCGTCAATATTGCCATCGGCGACGGCAAGCCTAACAATTTCATGGTGGACTCCGTCACCTACAGCCAGGCCAAATCAGGGACATCGGACTACAAGGGGACTCTGTTCACCTTTGGGCTTCAGTTCGAGCAGCAGCATTACAGTGTTGGCTTGACCATAAGGCCGCCCATGACGATCACGAGAACCTGGGATCGGGAAGTCACAGGTGTCGGTGCCGCCAGGAATCCCTACCCCCTCGAAGTCGTCTACCCGGCCACCGGCCCTTTTCGCGAGAGCGGAAAAGATGAGCTCGAGTATCCCCTTACCTATTCTTTGGGAATAGTTCTCAAACCTACGGAAAAGTGGATGTTGGCGTTTGACTATGAGCTGAGGAACTTGGCAGACGTTGAACTGACCTCAACGCCTGGCGGAACCGTTTCGCACCCATGGGTAAATTCCAAAGGCGTGACGCGGATCGGTGCAGAGTATCGTCTTAGCACTCTGCTTGCTCTGCGAGGCGGCTACCGTGAAGACGTTCAGGCGTTCTCGCCGGACGGCTCGGCGATTGTTGACGAACCGGCCCGCGGCGGTGTCTATTCTCTGGGTGCAGGCATCTCCCTGGGGAACATCCTGATCGATGCCGCATACGAGTATTCGGTCTTGAAGTACCAGGACCTCTATCAATCGAACGTCAACTACAACACACGACGGCAACACCAATTCATGATGGAAGTCGCGTACCGCTTCTAAGGGCTTGGCGAGAAGCGATGCCACAAAGGCATGAAGACACTAAGAGGATAGGGACTGTTTTCGATCTTTTTCTTCGTGACTTAGAGTCTTGGTGGCAAGAAACCTGGTCAGTACTATCATAGACGTGATTTGAGGAATGATATGAAGAACAAAGTAATCTTGAGTCTGCTATTCTTGTCAGCCATTCTGTTCGGTTCCTGTGCGGAGAACCTTGACCCGCTTTCACCAGGCTCCATGAACGGGGAATACGCAGTAGGGATGAAGACGCTTGTCCCGCTCGCCGTCGGCAATTCGTGGACCTATGGCGTCACACTGTACGACACTACCGGCGCGGAGACAAAGCGATATTCGTTTACACGGAGCGTGCGCGATACCGTAACAGCGGACACAAGCAAGATTCCGTTACGACCGCCGAGCACGAACAGGAAAGCGCTATCGCGCGGAGCGCTCGTATGGTTCCTGCTCGAGGGGGAGTCGGGAGTCAGGACGTGCTGGCAGATCGACACTCTGGAGATTTTGCGTATTCGGAAATCGGATGACGCCCGGTTTTATGAACAGACTGCATTCGATTTCAGGTCGGCCATAGGTGATGCCAGTCCGGCCCGGTACAGCGGCCTGGATACGATCACGTGGGCATCGGGTGATCGCTTCATCTACCCTCCAGACTCGGTCAAATCCATGTTGGTTTCCAAAGGAAACGACAGCCTGAGGACCACTCTGGGCTCGGCACCTTATTTTCAATACAAGGAGTATTTCTCCGTGCGCTCCGACTACACCAATTATTATTTCAAGCCGGGGTTTGGCCTCTTCCTGGCTGAGACATTTCAGCGAACGCCGGGCGGCAGGATGGTTCGCGTGCGGCGCGACGAGCTGATGTCTTATTATTTCAGGTGAAAAGACGGTCTCACGCCAAGCCGCCCCGACCAATCCTTCGGCTCCCCCTCGACTTGCTCCGCTCGCTCGGGGTCGCTCAGGATGTCGGGGTAAACAAAGTCGCCAACAACAATTTTATGGTCGTGATTTCACTTTGCGGCTTCGCGCCTTTGCCTGCCGGCAGGCAGGCGTGAGTATGTTTGAAATGCCTCTTACTGTTTATTCGACATTCAAGTTATTCAGGAAGACAATCATGAAACGATCAGGTGTATTGTTGGTGACTCTCCTGCTGGCTGTTTCGATTGGCTACGCCCAGCAGAATGACGGCGTGGAGGTATCACTCAGCAGCGGTTATGTGCTTCCCTCCTCTCCGATGACATTCTCGAACTACTGGACCATGCAGTATGGAGGAGGTCTGTCGGCAGGCATGCCTCTCTCATCGACGATAACGCTCATTGGCACGTTCGAGCATTATCAGTTCAAGCTGAACAAAGAGGGTGTCAATGACGGATTCGACACGAATTACATGCGAGATATCTGGATTTTCAATCGTGTCACCATGGATCCGTCTGCCGATCCAAGCACCGTCACCAGCGTCTCGGCGAATCTTCGATTTGCTCCGACCGGCCTGTCGGGAGTGCTCTCACCGTATTTTGTCGGCGGCCTCGGCGTGATGCGGTTCTCCCTCAGCGAGATCAGCCTGCCGACCACGAGCGTTCTCTCGATCGGGGGCTCGGAGATTTCGATGACAGCGCAGCAGACGGTCACCGGCGGTGTTGAAACCGCAGCGTTCTTCCAATACGGGATGGGCTTCGATGTCCGGTTAACAGGATCCTTTGACATGTTTGTCGAGGCGCGCTACGCGAGCGGGCTGAACAAGGGCCTTCGGACGTCGTACGTCCCGATCACCGGCGGAATCAAAATGCGATTGTAACCGATCCTTCGATACCCGCAACAGAGCAACCCAAACGGTTTCAACGAACGAGCACAGGTTCACGCAAAGGGCTGACTCGTACCGATCAGCCCTTTTGTCTTTGTACTCCATCCCATAGCATCCCGGACAACAGAGAGGATACGCAGCCGTGCCGCACATCCGATTTCATCACACCCTCATGTTCCTTCTTCTCTTCCACCCGCTTGACGCCGGAGCGCAGACGAAAACACAGGTAGGATCCGCGGAAGAACTGCGGAAAGCGGTGGCGTCAGCGTTGCCCGGGACGAGCATCCTCCTTTCGGACGGCGTTTATGATCTCGGCGGTGAACTGAAGATTGCTGTAAAAGCATCGAAGGCGAGGCCGCTGAGAATCGCCGCACAACATCGAGGCAAAGCGACGATCGTCGGAGATTCACGGTTTGTGCTCTCAGGCGCTGAGCACGTGAGCATCGAAGGACTCAGTTTTGAGAGCATGAACGGCCCCGCTTTCGCCCTTCTGGGTTGTAACAATGTCCGCATCAGCCGAAACGTGTTCCATCTGAAGGAAACCCGGCGCGGTTCATGGATCATGATTGATGGCATCCGCGGAGATTCGGTCCGGCTCAGTCATCACAACCGCGTCGATCACAATACCTTCGAAAAGAAATCCCAGCTCGGCAATTTCATCACCATCGAAGGGACGATGCGCGCACAGCCGCAGGTGTCGCAGCACGACCGCATTGACCATAATCTGTTCGCAGACATCGGTCCGAGGGTGGAGAATGTCCTGGAAGCGATCCGTGTGGGTTCGTCGGTGTACACGCTCTCGAGCGGTTTCACGGTGCTCGAGGACAATCTTTTTGAGCGCTGCGACGGGGATCCCGAATATCTCTCCATAAAATCGAGCGACAACACGATTCGCCGCAATACGTTCCGCGAATGTCTCGGATCACTCTCCCTGCGTCACGGCAATCGCACCACCGTTGATGGGAACTATATCCTCGGGAACAACAGGACCGGATCGTTCCGCGACAGCACAGGAAGAACCTGGACGCTCGGGACAGGCGGGCTCCGTTTCTACGGAGACGGCATGCGAATCATCAATAATTACCTTGAAGGATTAACCGGAAAAGAATGGGACGCGACGTTCGCCATCACGGGCGGCAATGCGGAATACGGAGACGGCCAACCGCTCACGAAGCACTTCCGGATTATCGATGCGACAATCGCATTCAATACGCTGGTGAACAACGCGAGCAATCTGGAAATCGGATACGACGGCGGCGGTTTCCAGGGCAACTGGTGGCATTTGCCCCCGGTGGGATTGCGCATAGAGAACAACGTCATTGTCGGCAATCAGGATACGCTCATACGGATATTCGCCCAACCGCTGAAGTCGAGCTGGAAAAACAACGTCGCCTGGGCTACCGGCGGTGCGGTTGTTGCGCGTGGCCCGATCGTGGGCGTGATGAGCG
>Ga0209211_10012908_pt1 | contig 10432 bp, 12 predicted proteins | sample RifGroA2_FD_183992 | JGI IMG/M metagenome (GOLD analysis project Ga0209211, IMG submission 183992) | Groundwater microbial communities from Rifle, Colorado, USA - Groundwater A2 (SPAdes) (version 2) | ecosystem: Environmental > Aquatic > Deep subsurface > Groundwater | place: Rifle, Colorado...
GGGCGCCGGCGACGATCAGTCCGGCAATGTGGGCGATGTCACAGGCAAGGTAGGCGCCAACGTCATCGGCGATTTGGGCGAAATCTTCGAATTCGAGTTGAAAAACGTAGGCGGTGGCGCCCATCCAGATAAGTTTTGGTTTATTTTCGCGAGCCAGTCTCCAAACCTCATCGATATCAACCCGGCCGTTAGCCTTTACATGATAGGGGACGCTTTTATAGAAAATTCCGGTCGCCGAAACTTTCCAGCCGTGGGTTAAGTGTCCGCCGTCGGGAAGGTTAAGTCCCATGATGGCGTCTCCCGGTTGACAGGTAGCGAGGCAGACGGCGAGATTTGCCGGAGAACCGGAGTAGGGTTGGACGTTAACGTGTTCGACGTTGAATAACTTTTTCGCGCGGGATTGACACTCAAGTTCTATCTGATCGATGAAAAAATTTCCCCCGTAATACCTTTTTTTAGGATAGCCTTCGGAGTATTTGTTAATGAGAATAGACCCCATCGCCTCCATGACGGCCGGGGAGGTGTAGTTTTCCGAAGGGATCATCTCGAGGCCCTCTTTTTGCCTTTTAGATTCCCCGATAATCCACTTGTAAATTAATTTATCTTGCTTTTTGACGGCATTTAGGTTCATAAGAGATAGAGACTGTTTGGGGCAAGACCAGTTTATCAGAATTTTTACGGCTTTACAATAATCGATCCGCCCCTTAGTATTTTTAAAGTGAACAGCTTCGATATACAGTACCAAGCACTCCTTCGAAAAATTATGAGCGAAGGGGTGGAGGAGATTAACCGCCGTACCGGCCATCGTACCAGAATTATTCCTGGAGCTTATATTGAAATCTCGAGCGGCTTTCCACTTTTGACGCTGCGGGCAATACCGATAAGGATTTTTACGGCCGAAATGATTTGGTACATCATGGGTTCGCGTATGCCTTCCGAATTCCTCCAGAAATTCACTAAAATATGGGACGATTTTACCAATATCAACGGTGTCGTCACGACGGCTTACGGGTACCGGTGGCGACGGCATTTTGGTCGTGATCAACTACTCGATCTAATAAAACTTTTAAAAACCGATCCTTCCTCACGTCACGGTGTGGTGGTTACTTGGGATCCCGGCGATGATGGTCTGGCCAACTCACTGACGAGCCGGAAAAAGAAAAATATCCCTTGCCCTTATACTTACGTTGTCAATATCACCGACAAAAAACTTAATTTATTTTGTGTGGCCCGTTCGACGGATGTGATTTTAGGTCTGCCGCACGACGTTGGCGGTTTCGCTCTGCTTCAGCGGATTTTAGCGGCTTACATGGGATTAAGGGTTGGTAATTTTGTTTTTACAACGGCGCACGCCCACGTTTACGATAACCACTACGAAGCGGCCCGAGAACTTCTGAAGCGCAAAGGTCCGGACGGAGAAATTGAGCTGAGAGCTGACAAGGATTGGTTTAAGCGCGCTGAAAAAGGGGATGAGAGATTGGTCGAAGAGATCGTTTCTAAACTTGAGAAACAGTACCACCCTTTAGAGGCAATTAAGGGTTTAAAAATTGCCGTTTGAGTCTGTATTCATGATTTAAATCCTTGATACAAAAATGATGAAGGTCATAATTTATTGTGCCGTGACTTTAAATGGAAAAATAGCAAGAGGTCAGAGTGATCCTCTTGATTGGACAACGAAGGAAGATAAGGGAATTTTCGCGATTGAGACGAAGAAAGCCGGCGTCGTTGTCATGGGCCACAACACTTTTAATTCGATCAGCCACCCCCTCAAGGATCGGCTAAACGTTGTCTTAACACTTAAAGATAAAGACAGCGAAAATCTACCGGGTTTTCTGGAATACACTTGTCAAACTCCGAAACAAATCTTAGAGACTCTTAAAAGAAGAGGTTTTAAAAAGGTTTTTGTGATTGGCGGATCAGTCATTAACACACTGTTTTTAAGAGCCGGCTTAGTTGATGAAATTTGGCTAACTCTGGCCCCGCGTCTCTTTGGTGACGGGATCAGTTTAGTAACCGACGAGCACCTGGAAAAAAAGCTCAATCTTTTATCCGCTAAAAAACTGGCGGAAGGATTCATTATGGTAAAATATGAAGTTGTTAAATAAGGTCCTGAAACGAAGTACTGAAGACGGTTACTTTAAAATCGCTTCAGATTTGGCGAGAAGGTATTCCACGTGTCTGAAAATCAATATCGGCGCGGTCATCGTCAAGAATAAACGAATCGTGGGAAGAGGGTATAATCTTTGTTCACCGGATGGTTTTAATCACGGTCAGAAATTTAAGGAATGTAAAAGGATGAACTTGCCGTCCGGTCAAAGTTACGATCTTTGTAAGTCAATTCACGCGGAAATAATTGCCCTGATCGACGCCGGAGCGAAAAACTGCCGCGGCGCCACGCTTTATCTCTCCGGTCACTATTATCCCTGTTGGAATTGTGAAAGTCATGCCTGTCAGTCAGGGATAAAAGAGATAAAAGTTCGTGATCTCTTCGCAAAAGAGTTTTACAAAAAACAACTTAAGAAAACGAAAGAATAATTATGGCCGTTTTGACGAGAAAGGAAATTTTAGAAAGGATCAGAAACGGTGGTATCAGTTTTGATCCGCCACTCGACAAGTTTCAACTCCAAGCGCACAGCGTTGACCTGCGTATCGGTTTCTCTTTTATCATTCCGAAAAGCTGGATGATGACCGATAAAGGCCGGCAAGCGCTTAAAGTTGATTACGGCGGGAATCGTAAGTTTTTTGACGTCGTTGAGCTGGAAAGCGGGCAATATTTTGAAATTCTCCCGGGGGAGTTCATCGGCATCTCGACTTTAGAACGTATTAAAGTTCCGGAAGGGGTGATGGGCATTCTCTATCCGCGTTCTTCAATCAATCGCCGTGGTCTGTCCGTTGATCTTTCCGGAATAATTGACGCCGGGTTCGAGGGAAACTTGATGGTTCCGGTCCGCAACAGCACGAACTCTCAAGTAATCCAAATTTATCCGGGGGAGCGATTTTGCCAAATTGTTTTCGAGGAGCTCGTCAGTAAAATTTCGGCAACGGAAAGTCGCTACCACAAGAAAGATGTCGTCGTCGGCGCCCTAAAAGAGAGAAGTTTGGCTGAAGAACGGCTCATCCGTAAAGGAAAAATCAAGGATCTTAAGTCAAAATTTTCTCTAAAGTGAAAATTTCCGCCCGCAGCGCCTGCCCGCCTTTGGCGGGGACCAGCCTTGGGCTGGGAATTGATTGACTTAAAAAGTTGCGGCTGCTAAACTTTCAAAACGTTGGGGTATGGTAAATAAAAAAACAGATAAAGAAACAATTACAGAAACGTATATAGTCCCGTCGCTGGAGGAAATGCTTTTGGCCGGCGTTCATTTCGGGCACCAAAAAAGGCGCTGGCACCCGCGTATCGAGCCTTATCTTTATAACCAGCCGGGAAAAATTCACATTTTTGACCTGGAGAAAACCCGGGAATCTCTGTCTATTGCCGGAGGCGTTCTTTTTGAAACAGCTAAAGCTGGTGGTTCAATAATTTTTGTCGGGACGAAAAGACAAGCGGCGGAGATCGTTAAAAAGTACGCGCAGGATTGTGGCGCCTTTTACGTCAACCGACGTTGGTTGGGGGGAACGATCACCAACTTCGATTCCGTCAAACAAAAGCTTTCGCGTCTGACTAAGATTGAGGAAGGGCTTAAAAGCGGGGGCCAGTACGATTCTTATACTAAAAAAGAAAGACTTGATTTAAGTCGTGAACTGACTAAACTTGAAGAAGGCGTCGGCGGTTTGAGAAATCTTAAATCCAATCCGAAAGCTCTTTTTATCGTTGATGTTCGCCGGGAGTCAACGGCCGTCGCCGAAGCGAAGAAAAGGAATATTCCGGTTATCGCTATTGTCGACAGTAACTGTTCTCCGGACTTGGTTGACTATCCCATTCCCGGTAACGACGATTCCGCCCGCAGCATTGAGCTTATTATGAAAACGATGGCCGGAGCGTTTAAAGCCGGATGGCAGAGGTTTGCCCAGGCGAAAGAAGAGAAGAAGATTGAAGAGCTTTCCGAAAAAGAAGTGAAGGTACAGGAAAAACTTCCACATAGAAAAAAGGGTAAGGCTGAAAAAAAGATTAAGGCCGCAGAAAGACAGAAAGAAGTAAGAATTAAGGCTAGTAAGTAGTAAGCAAATCGAAAGAAACTTAATTCTTAATCCTTACTTCTTAATTCTAGGTTCTATATGGTTGATGTAGAAAGAATCAAAAAACTCAGAGAAGAAACCGGGTGCGGCGTTATTGAGGCTAAAAAGGCTCTCGAGGACAGCCCAGATTTCGAATCAGCGATAGAATATCTAAAAAAGCAAGGAGCTGAGAAAGCGGCCAATAAAGAAGGTCGCTTAACCGGTCAGGGTACTGTCTCTTCCTATATTCACGCGACGGGTCGGATCGGTGCGGTTGTGGCCTTAGGCTGCGAAACCGATTTCGTCGCTCGTACGGAGGACTTTAAGAAGTTAGCTTTAGAAGTGGCGATGCATGTCTCGGCCATGGATCCTAAGGACGTGGATGAGCTGCTCTCTCAGGAGTACATTCGTGACAATAGCAAGACAGTTAAGGATCTTATTGTTGAACTTTCCGCCAAAGTCGGGGAGAATGTAGTTGTCAAGGACTTCAAGCGACTCGAGGTTTAGTACCCCGTATGAAGCTTTCGCAGTTAGCGGAAAAAGCCGACCGCCAGATTAAGATTTTAAAAGAAGACTTAGCCACGATCCGTAGCGGCAGGGCTTCCGCGAGCCTGGTTGAGAATATCAAAGTTGAAGCTTATGAGGGAGCGCCTTCTCTCCAACTAAAAGAATTGGCAACTATTTCTGTACCCGAATCAACCGTCATTGCCGTTAAACCTTGGGATTTAACTCTCATACCGAAAATTGAAAAGGCCATTAGAAGCGCTCCCGGTGGCTTGAACCCGGCCGTTTTTGATGATCTTTTACGTATCAATTTACCGCCTCAATCGAGCGAACGCCGTCTCGAACTTTCCAAGGTGGTAAAGACTAAGGCGGAGACGGCGAAAATTGAGCTTAGACAGCTTCGGCAGGATGAGATGAAGTCAATTGATGAGATGGAGGAGAACGGGGTTATTTCGGAGGATGAACGTTTTAGGACCCGTGAGGAGGTCGAGGAGATAATAAAGGAGAAAACGAGTGAGATAGACACGGTCGTGAATGTTAAAGAGAAGGAGCTTTTAAGCCTCTGACCCTTGGAATATCATTACTTAAGGACTATCACCTAAATTATGTCACTAATACTCTTTGCCATTGTTCTCTCCCTCTTGGTTTTTGTTCATGAGTTTTGCCACTTCCTCGCCGCGAAAAAATCCGGTGTTGATGTTGAAGAATTCGGCTTCGGACTGCCTCCGCGTCTTTTCGGAAAAAAATTTAAAGGTACAATTTATTCAATAAATCTTTTACCGGTGGGAGGTTTCGTCAGACTTAAAGGAGAAAGCGGCGAGACACTGGGTTTTGGCGATCAAGGCAGTTTCGAGAGCGCTTCGAAAAAGAATCGGGTCTTTATCATCACCGCCGGAGTTCTCGGTAATCTTATCTTCGCTTTTTTCATTTTCCTTTTTCTTTATATAGCCGGTTATCCGCGCTTCGTCGGGCAGGTCATTATTGATGGAATAAATAAGGATTCGCCGGCGGAAAAGGCGGGAATTAAAACGGGAGACACTATCGTCAAGGTTGACCGGTTGATTGTTGATGGCGCCTCCGACTTGGTGAGTTACACGACGTCCCACAAGGAACAGGGGATTGAGTTAACAATTGTAAGGGACGGTCAGCAATCTGTTTTTAGTATTACGCCTCGGGCTAATCCTCCCAGCGGCGAGGGGCCATTAGGTGTCAAGCTGATGACTCGGGGAAGCGTCGTTTACGATAAATATTCGATTATTGAAGCGCCTTTGCGAGCTTTAAAAGAGGTCGGTCGGAGTGTCTATTTAGTTTTATTCGGCTTTTTTGGTATGTTGCGGACGCTTTTTTCCTTTAATGTTCCTCAAGGCGTGACCGGAGTTGTGGGAATATATAAACTGACCCAGGAAGCTTCCGGTATCGGTTTTCGGGTTCTTTTACAATTCGTGGCTCTGCTTTCCGTTAACCTTTTTGTTTTCAATATTCTTCCCCTTCCGGCCCTTGACGGCGGCCGGCTCTTATTTATCTTTATTGAAACAATATTTAAAAAGAAAATTTCACCGAGAATTGAAAATACCGTTAATAGTCTCGGACTAGCTATTCTTTTGGCCATCTTTGTTCTCATTACCATCTCGGACATCCGTCGTTACTGGGGATGACTCGTGCCTGTCTCTCCCCCGCGGGGAAATGAATTGTTGACTATTGCTACCATGATTCGAATCATGGTAGCATTTGATTATGAGTCAAGTTTCAAAAAACCGGATGAGGAAAGATGTTGAAGAGCGTCTAAACGGCATTTTTGAAAGTTCCATCTCGTATTTAAAAACATCTGATACCGTTCGTGATTTTATTTCTGATTTGATGACCTCAACCGAGAAGATTATGCTGGCGAAGCGTCTGGGTATCGCCGTGCTTTTAGATAAGGGTTACGATTATAGAAGTATTTGCTTTGTTCTAAAGGTTTCCTCCGGAACAATAAATTCTGTAATTAAACAAAGATCAATAAATGGAAAAGGTTACAGATATGTTATTGATAAGATTATTAAGGATGAGAAATCAGAAAAGTCGATTTTGGAGTTCGAAAAATTTATCAGTAAGTTTCTTTCTCCTTCGTCGTCTCACGGAAGGGTTGAATCAAGATATCTTTCTAAGGAATTGAGGTTGTCGAAGAGAGACCTTTAATGCTTCTATGATTCGAATCATAGAAGCATTAGGACAGAGGAGTCTTTATTTAACTTACGGAAGAGGACGATAATGGGAGGAAGCGTTTAGATTTAGTGTCAATAGATATTGCTTAGGTAACCTCCGCGAAAAACGGATCTGGTTTAAGCGGTTGATCTTCAATATGAGATATTCAGAACTTTTTCCTAAGACTTTAAAAGAGGCGCCGAGCAGCGCCGTCAGCGTCAACCATCGGTATCTAGTGCGGGGCGGTTTTATTGACCAGCTGATGGCTGGCAGTTGGACAATTCTCCCTTTAGGCCTTCGGGTTTTAGAGAAAATCAATAACATTATCCGCGGCGAAATTGATGCCATCGGCGGGCAGGAACTTTCCATGCCGCTCCTTCATCCGAAGGAGATTTGGAACGAGACGGGGCGTTGGGACAGCGCCGCCTCGGTCATGTACCAGCTCACCGATTCACGCGGCCGTGAACACGCCCTTTCCTTTACCCACGAAGAAATCGTCATGGACTTACTGCGCAAGAAAGTCAATTCCTACAAGGACTTGCCGGTTTATCTTTATCAATTTTCCACCAAATTTCGTAATGAGATTCGGGCGACTTCCGGCATTTTGCGCGGGCGCGAGTTTCTGATGAAAGATCTTTACAGCGCTCATGAATCCGAAGAAGACTTGATGAAATACTACGAGACCGTAAAAGAAGCTTATTTGAAGATTTTCCAAAGACTTTCTTTGCCGGTTAAGGTGGTGGAAGCCTCGGGCGGTGTTTTCACGGAAAAAAGGACGCACGAGTTTCAGGTTATTAATCCCGCCGGTGAAGATACGATTTACGGCTGTGACGAATGTAGTTTTTTTCAGAATAAGGAGATTTTCCATGGCGAAATCGGCGCCTCTTGCCCGAGCTGCGGTCGGGGAAAAATCATCGAGCAGAAGGGAGCCATCGAGGTGGGCAATATTTTCCCTCTGGGCACGATCTACGCCGAAAAAATGAAAGCTTTTTATACCAGTCGGAGCGGGGAGCAAAAACCCATCTGGTTCGGCAGCTATGGCATCGGACCGACGCGGGTGATGGGGACTCTCGTCGAAGTTTATCATGATGATAAGGGTATTATCTGGCCTATAAACGTGGCTCCTTTTAAAGTCCATTTTATTGGACTGGATCTGCAGGAGATGGAAATTAAAGAAAAAGCCGAAGAAGTCTATCAAAATCTTTTGAAATCCGGCGTCGAAGTGCTCTTCGACGACCGTGAGGAAGTTACGGCGGGAGAAAAATTCGCTGATGCCGACCTGATCGGTATCCCTTATCGTTTACTTATCTCTAAAAAATCGATTGCTCGTGGCGGGGTGGAGGTTAAGAAGAGGAACGAAACAGAGGTAAAGATAATTGACAGCGATAAATTTACATTTTATTGATTTATCGACCTTCTGCATTTTTCTACCGCGCCCTTAAAGCAAAATTTCCCAAATCTGCGAAATTTTTTTACTTGCGAGAGGCTCTCATCGTGTATTATAAATAGGTGAAGGTATGGAAAACTGTCTTTTTTGTAAGATAGTGGCCGGGAGCGAGCCATCGGTTCGGTTTTTAGAAACAGATGAATTTCTGGTGATTAAGAACAAGTTTCCGATAGCCCCGATTCACGCCCTGGTTTTAGACAAAAAACATCGGGAAAAGAAGGAAACGATTGCCCGAAAATATGAAGGATATTGGTCTCGAATGATGGAGGCGGTTTACCAAACGATCAAGCAGTTTGGTTTGGATAAGACGGGCTATAAGATCGTCAACAACGGGGGTGGATACAACCACTTTGAACACGAACACCTGCATGTTTTAGGCGGAAGTAAAGAGGAACCGGGCGGGACAACGTAACCAGAAGTAAGTTGGTAAGAATTAAGAATTAAGCTTAGTTCTTACTAGCTTATTAGCTTACGATCTTGAATGTTAAGGGGGTGTTTTTAGTTGGTTACCGTAAAAATTAGAGATGATGAATCGTTGGAGCAAGCTTTGCGCCGGTTTAATCGTGAAGTTCTTCGAGAAGGAATTATTAAAGAGATGAGAAAACGCGAGTTTTACGAAAAACCTTCCACGGTTCGTAAAAAAGAAAAGCAGGAGCGAAGTCGAAGGGCTGAATTTTTAAGAGCGGAGAATAAATGATTAGTGAAATCCTAATTTCCGACCTGACTAAAGCCTTAAAGGAAAAAGACACTCTAAAGGTGTCGACTTTGCGTTTCCTTATCTCCTTCCTAAAAAATAAAGAAATTGAATTGCGAGGCAGCCGGAAAATTTCGGATGAGGACGTTATTGCCGTTACAAAAAGACTGGTTAAAACCCACGCAGAATCGATCGCCGCCTTCGAAAAAGGGAACCGTCCTGATCTCGCCGAAAAAGAAAGAGCGGAACTGAATATTTTAAAACAATATTTACCGGAAGAAATGGGTGAAGATTCGCTGCGGGATATTATCAAAAATTTACTCGCGGGAAGAGCCGATTTAGACTTCGGGTCGGCGATGAAGTTAGCCATGGGAAATCTTAAGGGTCAGGCGGATGGATCCTTAGTCTCCCGGCTAGTTAAGGAAGTTTTGACCAAAAATTCTGCGTCTCAATGAGAATTTTCCACCTTTTAATTTTTGTTTTTTTTCTATTAGCCTCTCTTTTCGTCGGAAGTTACTTTCGCGACATAATTAGTTTATCCGATTTTTCCATCGCTAATAGCAAGGCGATATTTGTCGGTCCCCGGTCACTCAATCAGTACACTATCCAGTCATTAGGGAAACGTTCCTTTCACGGCTCCGGTTTTAGAGTAGAAAAAACTTTAAGTGATAATTCAACTTACACTTCTCACCTCTTCTCTTTTATGACATCGGAAAAGAAAATTACCGGCCTCATGAACGCGCCTAAAGGTAACGGGCCGTTTTCGGTTGTACTGATGATCCGCGGTTATGTTGACCGTAAAAAGTATGCAACCGGTATGGGGACACAGCGGGTAGGTGAGGTTTTTGCGGATAAAGGCTATTTAACTTTGGCGCCTGATTTTCTCGGTTATGGCGGATCGGATGATCCGTCGGTTGAGCCATTAGAGGAACGATTCCAAACCTATACAACTTTTCTAGATCTTTATGGATTGATTAGCTCTTTTCCGGAAGAGAAGCCGTTGTCTGAGGGGATCAAAATTGATTCTTCGAAGATTTATATCTGGTCTCACAGTAATGGTGGTCAGGTCGCTCTGACTTTTCTGGGAGTAACCGGAAAGGAAATTCCGACCGTGCTTTGGGCTCCCGTTTCTAAACCTTTTCCTTATTCCATTCTTTATTTTACGGATGACGTCGACGATTACGGAAAAGCTTTACGAAAGGTCGTTTCAAAATTTGAGACCCTTTACGACGTCAACCGGTATTCCATCAGCGAGTATCTAAATCAAATTAAAGCACCACTTTTTCTCCAACAAGGGACAGCAGACATTTCGGTACCTAAATCTTGGTCAGACGAACTTAACAGAAACCTCAACCTTTTAGGAAAGGATATAGTATATGAGGTTTATGAAGGTGCTGACCATAATTTACTCGGTAGCTGGACCGGAGCTGTTAAAAAGGATTTGGAATTTT
>Ga0209211_10012912_pt1 | contig 10429 bp, 11 predicted proteins | sample RifGroA2_FD_183992 | JGI IMG/M metagenome (GOLD analysis project Ga0209211, IMG submission 183992) | Groundwater microbial communities from Rifle, Colorado, USA - Groundwater A2 (SPAdes) (version 2) | ecosystem: Environmental > Aquatic > Deep subsurface > Groundwater | place: Rifle, Colorado...
TTACAACAACAAAAAGTATTTTAACAAGAACAGAAAATTACTCAAAAAGCGGACAGAGATTCGTGCAACGAATTAGGACAAAGATTGTTGCACCCTACAAGTACCCATCTGAAAATCTCTTTTCATTGACATCTCTTCTTATTGTAAATTCTCGCAGACACTCTTCATACCTTTCGTTTAATTCAGCTTTGGATAACATATTATTTACAAATTGCGATTTCTCTCCAATATTCACTAAATCCTTTTAGTATTATGTGGTTTAATAAAACTTCTTTTGCAACATTAACTTCTTTGTTTAAAATCATCTCTTTATGTTCACTACTGCTGACTATAATGGGATTTATTTTTGGACCTCCTCTTAATTCGCTTGTTTTAAGCATTCCTCTTATTGATTTTTTTAACCCATCAATATAGTAATCAAAGTTCTGCGGTTGGACATATTTAGAAGGTTCATAGATTTCAAAAATATCTAAATCACTCTCTTTAGTTTGATTTCCTTTTGCATAGCTACCAAAAACAATAATACATTTATTTTCTGGGGTAGTATCTTTTATTATTTCATTCATACTAATTGACAAATTACCTTTAAGTTTATTTAAGAATTTTTCAAGCTTTTTTGCTTCTACAAACGCTAATAACGACAGAGTTTGTTCATTCCCTAAATTTATATTTATTTTACTAGCCATTCCATATTTTGATTTGCTTAAAATACCTTGATTCACTAAAGAATCAACTTTGCGATATATAGTGGCATAATTTGTTTTCGTATTTTTTGAGATTAATTCTTTAATCTTATCTATTGTAAATGATTCAAAAGGATACTTTGAAACCAAATCTATTACATCCAGAGATAATTCGTCAATTTTTGTATTTTGAATAGTATTAGTCATTTTTTGAATAGTAGTATTCACTTATTGTATATAAATCTGACTGACAGAATATAACCTTCATTTATGGTTGCAGTCCAGAATATAGCCCCAATCATCCATATCCCACACCAATCACTTTTCCATTCCCTGAAGATTCAAATACAGCATAAGCAGAGTTCGCACCAATCTTCTCGAACTTAATCTGCTTTCCCTCACACAAAATACGTTTCAGTTTTTTATTCCTGAATTTCATAGGAACAATATGAGAAAGCCCGTCTATCTCTGCCAACTTTTCAGACGAGCAGTTATAACTCAGCCTATTTTTTTCAAATCTTATCCCCATTATATCTGTATTATATCTTTTCCGCCAGAAATCATTGAAATAAGACATGGACTCAATCAAAAGCCCTTTCTTCTTTGCATAATTAATAGTATCAAGATAATAATCCAGAATCTTCCCTCGCAAAAACTTATGGTGAAAATCAAATGTTATAATTGAGTTATATTTAATCGCATTGTCAAGGAATTTATGCGTTAGCTGGATGGTTTTCTCGCCGTGCTGCAAATAAACATAATCCATGATATGCAAAGGAAACTCAAGAACATCAAGCCTCTTAAAATCTTTCGGCATTCTCAGGAAAAATGGCATCCCTGTCCCATGCAGATAGCCATAATCATATACAGCTCCGAGAGTGCTGTCAAATTTTATTCCTGATTTGTGCATCCAAACAGGAATATCATCCTTATTGTGCCAGAACAATCCATGATTCCTGATTCCAACAATCTTCTTTCCTGAAAGCTCCTCGAGAATTTTCTTCTCAATATTCAAAGTTTGTTTCTGGAACTTCATAGAAAAAAAATTCGAGCTTAATCTTGCAGACAACCCTCTTAATCTCTCAGGTGAATTAGGCAGGTAAAAATAAGCCTGATGCAATTGTAAATCATGCTTATCTCTGGAATAGCTCTGCCAGCATTCCCTGCTTCCTGTTTTAATCAGCATGAAAGTTGTTGAATTAACACTGTTTTTTTTATTCAATTCATTAATCCTGTAAAACTCGCTGTCAGAAACCTCGTCAGAATCATGGCTGAATATCACGCCAGCTAATTTTTTATTCGGAAGATACCAAATTCTCGGCAGAGGGTAATCAAGGCATTCCTCAATAACCTCGACGAGCTTTCTCCTGAGAATATCTGCCTGCGGAATTAATTTTTCATTGCCTTTCACAACTGTTGTACTGCTTGCCCTGAACACACCATTCTTATCAGGAGTAGCATCCTTACCCTCATTAAACATATAGGTTCTTTTTAGGAAATCAAAATTTAAAACTGCAAGTTTAGTAGAATTAAATTTTTTCCAGATAACGAAATCATCCTTCTTTGCATTCCCAATATCCAGAACCTTTCTTATTTTCTCGTCAGGGTTTATTACAATAAACTTTTTCCTGCGCTTGCATGCTCTCTTAAAATAAACTATATTATTCTCGGTAAACTTAACATTGCTGATTATAATCAAATCATAATCATCAATAGAATCATCAAGCCTCTCAGAGCAATCAGACGAGATTCCTTCAATTTTCAGGATGTCATGGAGATAGAAATTATCCCTGCTTACAATCAATATTCCCTTTTGCATTCTATTTTTCTCACAGCCTCATTCAAAAGAATTTACTTTCTCGATAATATAATTCAGCTGTTCCAAGCTCAGCTCAGGAAAAATCGGCAGTGAAATAATTTCTTTGGCTAGCATCTCAGCAATAGGGAAACTCTGACCAGAAAACTCCTCAGCATAAGCCGGCTGCTGATGAAGCGGAATAGGATAATGAATTCCAGTCGATATTCCATTGGATTTCAAGTATGCCTGAAGCTTATCTCTGGCTTTTGTCCTGACAACAAACTGATGATATGTATGCTTTCCATAATCTGCCTCAATAGGAACATCCAAACCGCTTAAAGATTCTCGATAAACCTCTGCAACATGCCTTCTTGCAGAATTCCATTCATCAAGATGCCTTAGCTTTACCCTGAGTATTGCCGCCTGAATTGTATCAAGTCTTGCATTATAACCAATATGAGAATGCTTATACTTCTCGCCGTGAGCCCTTCCATGATCCCTTAGCAATAAAATTTTCTCAGCAATATCCTTCTCGTCTGTTACAATGCCTCCTGCATCACCAAAAGCACCTAAATTCTTCCCAGGGAAAAAACTAAAACATCCAATAGAATCAATCGGAGTTTTCTTATGCTTATACTCAGAGCCATGAGCTTGCGCGCAATCCTCAATTACAACAAGATGATTCTCAGCAGCAATATCAAGAATCTCGTCCATATCAGCGCATTGCCCGTATAAATGCACAGGAAGAATTGCCTTTGTCTTCTCTGTAATTGCTGTCTTAATCTTCTCGGTATCAATATTAAATGTCTTCTCATTTACATCAACAAAAACAGGCTTTGCACCGATTGTGCTTACTGCCTCTGATGTTGCAATAAATGTATTCACAGGAAGAATTACCTCATCCCCTGCTCTAATCCCAGAAGCAATCAAAGCAAGCCTTAATGCCTCTGTGCCTGAAGAAACACCGACGGAAAACTTCCTTCCGCAATAAGCAGCAAATTCCTTCTCAAAATCCCTGACATCTGGTCCATTGATAAAAGTAGTATTGTCAATAACATTCTTGATTGCTGAATCTATCTCATCCTTTATAGAGAGGTATTGCCTCTTCAGGTCTGCCAAAGGGACATTCATGATATTCTTAGTTTCTTTCAATTCATTATTTACATCCATCTCAATACGCCCTCACACCATCCTCCTTATATGTCAGCTCAGAAACATTCTTGATAACCTTAGCAGGATTTCCGACAGCAACACTCTCAGGAGGAACATCCTTTGTAACAACACTTCCTGCACCAATAACTGAATTCCTGCCTATTCTCACACCTGGAAGAATTGTTGAATTTGCTCCTATCTTAGCATTCTCCTCGATAACAACACCTTTCATAATATCATTCCCGAGAGGAAAAGGAGCATTAGTCAGAACAACACAAGGGCCTAACCAGCATCCTTTTTTCAGGACAGAAAACTCAGGAACAAACACATTAGAATGAATCCGAACATTATCCTCGATAACAATATGATGCTCAACAATGCTCTTTGTGCCAATGCTCACATTATTCCCAATCTTATTCTCTTCCCGAATATTAACATGATGGCCTGTCTGGAAATTATCGCCGATAACATTCCCAGAATAAATTACAGTATGGCTTCTCACATCAGAATTTTTCCCAATTCTCGTCGGTAAAATGCCGCTGCCTGATTTCTGGTTTCCAATAATGCAAAACTCACCGACACTTGAATCCTCTCCAATCACTACTCCCTCACATATAACTGAATTTCCATGATTCATAAGCTCATCTCCTTTCCTGATTTTGCAGATAGAAAAGCATATTCGCAAATCTTTGTAGTCAAAAGCTCCTCGGCAACATCAAACTTGCCGCTGGAATTTTTGTTGGTAATTACTTTAAGAAAAGATATTATCTCTTCTTTCAGCGGCTCATTCTTATTTATATCAAGCTTTATCTCAGGCAGTGCAATTGTTTTATCATAAGATATCTCTATCGGAAAAATCCTGACTATCTGCTCGAAAAGGTCTGCATAAATCTTTTTCTTAGAGCCTATAATCCAAATATCTCTTGCTTTCTCAGGATGAAACCAGCTCATCTCGAGGTTTGCAATAAACTTTCCATAATCAAGATTCATGAATGCAACATCCTCATTCTTTTCCGAGAGAAAATGTGCCTTCTTGCAAAATACCTTTTTTGGCTTTTCTTCCAGAATATAATTAAGAATGTCCACAAGATGAATCCCAAAATTAAAAATAACGCCTGAATCCCGTCGGGGCGGCTTGTTTGAATGTATGAATCTTGCAGTAATATACTGAATTTCTCCGATAGACTTTATCTGCTCTTTGATTGAATTGACAGCAGGATTAAACCTGAATAAATATCCAACTCCTAAAACCAGATTCTTTTCATTTGCAAGATTTACAAGCTCTTTTGCAGAGTTATATTCCGGAGTTATTGGCTTTTCTACGAGAACATGCTTTCCTCGCATAAGACATTCCTTTACAACCTCATAATGCTTGTCTGTCGGAACAACAACAGAGACAGCGTCAACAAGAGGAAGAAGCTTCTTGTAATCATCGAAGAACTTTATCTTATAGCTATCAGCAAGAGACTTTTTTTTAGCATCAAAATCTGCAATTCCAATAAGCTCGCAATCAATCTCAGAATATGTCCGAATATGATTCTTTCCCCAATCTCCTGCTCCGATAACGCCGACTTTTATCAAATGATTCACCAATCTGTTATTATATCTTCTACCTGTCTCAGAAATATCTATCTATAAATAAATGTTTCTTTCACAAACTTTTAAATATAATGGTTCAGCAGCAAATCCAATGGCATTAATCACACCATTTGAGATACTCGACGTAATAATCATGTCATTTGCAATAGGGTATATCTTTTCAGGCAGGTTTCAAATGCCTGTTAATGATGACTATGACCCATTGGTTGCATACCAGAAAAAGTTTCATTGGAATGAGATATTATACTCGGCAGCAATAGTTGCTCCAGGAATTATTCTCCATGAAATATCACATAAGGTTGTTGCTATGCTCTTTGGCTTAAGTGCAACATTCCATGCATCATACACTTTCCTAATCCTTGGAATAATCCTGAGGGCAGTAAACTTTGGCTTTATCTTCTTTGTCCCTGCTTATGTTTCAATCTTTGGCTCAGCAACAGATTTACAGTCTGCCCTGATTGCAATAGCAGGTCCATTGACAAACCTATTAATCTGGGCTGTTCTAACGTTAGCAATCAAATTCAACATGGTAAAAAAGAAGCTCATGGCAATATTCATATTCGGGCAGAAAGTAAACCTCTTCTTGTTTATATTCAACATAATCCCAATCCCGGGGTTTGATGGGTTTCAGTTTTTCGTTAACATAATCCGGGTTTTTACTGGGTAAACCTGACAAAGTTTATCTTATCATTCTCGACGAGCTTTCTTGCAGATTCAATCTTCTTGGAAAAATCATCCATAAACTCAGTCATTTTTTCGCATGTCGAGCTCTTTGTCGTCTTCAATTAGGTGAATCTTGAGAAGTTCAAAAACCATGTCCTTCTCTATATCTGCACCTAATCTTCTATGCTCTTCTAAAGTATCCCTGCCTCCTGTTAATGCTCTCTTGATTTTCTTGCATGCACTCTCGGGATTTTCTGGCAGTTCAATAAATGAATTCGGATTTGACTTTGACATCTTCATGCTTCCGTCGAGAGCAGGAGTGAATTTATGATATATCGAGCTTGGAGAAAAGAATTTCATGTCTTTTGTTCTTGATACAATATCCCTTGTTAGTCTTATATGCGGATCCTGGTCAATCCCGACTGGGATAATCCCAGGCATTCTTTCCTCAAGCTGAGGATATAGAATATCGCCTGCTTGTGTTACTGCAGAAATAATCCTTCCTGGATCAGCATTACCATAAATTGCCTTGAATTCATTTAATGTAATCTTCCTCGAGAAGTTATATGCAAGATGCATAACTTCACGGTTTTCAGACTGGAAATAAAATGTTGTTTTTTTTGCATCCAGACCTAAGGCAATATATGCAGGAATCTGGAAGTTCATTGCATAATCTCTTGCTGTTTCTAAATCTATACCGCGAGCGGCATTTGCCTCCAAATCAGCGACGAGAATATATGTTTTAGCTCCATGCTCCTGAAAATATTTTATGTTTTCAATCACTTGTTTTGTGCCGAAATGAATTTTTTCTGCTGTCGGCATTATTCCTGAAAGCACATAAAACTTTTTCTTCTCTCGGATTACATTTGAAATAATGTTTAGGTCTCTTCCTGCAAACACAATTCCTCGTCTCATTAATCTGTTTGGAGATGGAAATTTATCTGCTTCAAATTGTTCTAATCCAAAATCATTAATGATTCTCTCATAACTCTCAGGCAATGATGAGCTGTATGGGTCTAGGGGTTTGGTCATGTTATTCGTATAATCAACTCAAAAATTCATTATTTAGTTTGAGTTTAAAATTATTTATCTTTGCTTCTTTCTTTAAAACTTCCAGCATTTCTTTTTGCAATTTACTTATCCCTGCAAGTTTGAATGTATCTGTTGTTGTAAGTTTCAATATTGGAATTGGGATATATTCCTCATCAGTAATTTTAACATCTTCCAAATTTGTAAATAGAATCATTTTAAGCAACCCATCTTTAATATCAAGCAAAGAAGGTAATTTATCTTCTTTTGTGTGCTTTGCATCAATCAAATGAATACTTTTGTCGTGTAGTTCAACCTCGTCAGAAGTAAAATAATAATTTCCACCGAGATAATTTGTTATTGTGATTGTTCCTTTTAGCCCATCTAAATGCTCTTTTGGTTGGACTGTAACACTTTCCCTTTTCTGTGCCATTTCAGCAAGATTTCTGGAAAGTTTCATAAAAGCATCTTTTCCTTTTTTTAATTCGCTTATTCTTTTCTCTGCTGACTCTTTTGAATGCATATCAATTCCTAATTTCTGAGAGATTTTTGCATAAGAATCTAATGCCTTCTTTCCTATTTCAGCAATATTATCTATTTGTGATAAATTCCAATGCAAAGCATCTGATTGATAAGAAAGAAGTTTTGTTATTTGACCTTTAAGATAATCAATATCAAACCTTTGCTCTGTTATTTTTTTGTCATATCTTGAGCTTTGCTCTGCATCATTATAATAAGCAATTATCACATAGACACCTAGCAGACCCATTAGAGAAATTGTATCCCATTGTAAAAAATCTCTATCTCCAGCGATTCCTTCGTCTTTAAAAATAGGAATTATAGTTACTTTTCTTCCTGCAAAAAATAAGGAATCGTAAACTCTTGCATAAGGATAAGACCTTGTTCTTTTTGCAGAAACCCACCAGCTTATAGCAATCTGGTTTTTATCGTCAATCTTTAAGATGAATGTTGCATTATTTGATAATGCCTTATCTAAATCTGCCAAATTGAAAATGCTTAGTTCTCTGCACAAAAAAGGAGTATATTTTATTCCTTTAATTTTAGCTGAGATATTGTTCATTTAATCCATCCCTTTTCTCTTTCAATCAACTCAAAAGTATCATTATTTTTTGTTAATGTTTCTTGCCCATTAAAACCAACTTTTTCTTTTATTATCGGTATTAAAGATTTTTTGATTTCAATTCCGAGACTATTTCTTCCTAATTGTCTGGATATTTTCATTGTTGTCCCAGAGCCAGCAAATGGGTCTAAAACAGTTTCATCAACATAAGAAAATAATTTTATTGCTCTATATGGCAACTCGTCGGGAAATGCTGCAATATCTTTTTCCAAAACTTGATTTGGCATTACATTATTCATGTCCCATAAAGTCATATACCATTTATTGCTTTGAATTTCTTTTGTATCTACTTTTGATTTTTCTCTAATCTCTTTTGAAATAGATTTGTAATCAAATTTTCCTTTTTGAAAAATAATAATGCTCTCAAGAAGATTATCAGGATAAAAATACATAGGATAAGGATTTTGTAGAATTACGCCGCTTCTTCTGCTTATTCTTATATATCCTTCTGGCTTTTTCCAAATTATTCTATCTCTATATCTAAATCCAGCTTCCTGAAATATTTTAGTTGCATCTGCAGTGATTGGAAATTTATCTCCATTAATTAGCATATCATCAATATTCAAAACAAAGATTCTCCCGTCGGAAAGAACCCTGAAAGATTCTTTAGCCATGCTTTTTAAAACATCTAAATATTGCTCGTAATTTTTGAATAAATCTTTATAGTCAAATGGTGCATTAAAATATGGCGGAGATGTTACAGCAAGATGAACACCGCCATCTGGTATTTCATTCATATCCATACAATTTCCGATTATTAGTTTGTGGTGTGTTGGCATTTTCTTGTATAATTAATTATCATAACCTTCTCTGATTTCTTTCATTAATTCCTTGGTGGACTTTTTTGTTTTTAATGAACCAAAGAGTTTAGAAATTTCTTTAGTTCTCGTCCCAACCTTCATCTCCTTAACATAATCCTCAATTTTTTTCAGCATCTTTTTCTTATCAGACAAATTATCCTCGATAATCTTAATCACAGAGCTTCCAACAATTGCACCATCTGCTCCTGCATTGCAAACCTTTTTCACATGCTCTGGCTTTGAAATCCCAAATCCGACACATAAAGGAAGGCTTGTTTTTGGTCTAACGCGCTTAATCAAATCAAGCGTTCCTTTTTGAATATCATCCCGAGAACCAGTTACACCAAGACGGGAAACAAGGTATAAAAATCCAGATGCATTCTCGGAAATTTTCTCAAGCCTGTCTTCATTTGTAAGAGGGCTTACAATAAAAACCTGATTTATTCCATGCTTTTTTGCTGCCTTGACGCAGTTTTCAGATTCCTCAACAGGCATATCTGCAATCAAAACAGAATCAACACCAGCCTGTTTTGCATCCCTGTAAAAATTCTCAATCCCTCTCTGATAAACAAGATTATAATAAATCAGCAAGCCAATCGGAACATCAGAAAATCTCCTTATATCCTTAATCATCTCCAAACATTTATCAGAATTAATCCCAGAATTTAATGATCTGACATCAGCCGCTTGGATAACTGCACCATCGGCAATTGGGTCGGAAAAAGGAAATCCTAATTCAAGAATATCTGCTCCTCCTTTGATTATGCTCTTAATTATGTCAATGCTCGTCTTAAAATCAGGATCTCCCAAGACTGTAAAGATTACAAGAGCTTTTTCATTATTTGATTTCAGTTTTGAAAATGTTTCTTTATACCTATCCATTTTTCTTCATCTCACTAAGAACGGTATCCAAATCCTTATCTCCCCGTCCGGAAATGTTAATCAAGATAATATCATCCTTCTTCATCTCCTTGGAAAGCTTTACAGCATAAGCAACAGCATGAGCACTTTCCAAAGCAGGAATTATGCCTTCCTCCTCGGAAATCAGCTTAAAGGCATCAAGGGCTTCCTTGTCAGTAACATAACTATACTCTGTTCTTTTCAAGTCGCGAAAATAAGAATGTTCAGGGCCGACAGCACTATAATCCAGCCCGGCAGAAACAGAATGTGTATTATAAATCTGCCCGTATTTATCCTGAAGAACATAAGTAAGCGTTCCATGAAGGATTCCTTTCCTGCCTAATTTCTCGTCTGCAAATCTTGCCGCGTGCTTTCCAGATTTAATTCCAAGACCGCCAGCTTCAACACCAATCAGCCTTACACTTTCATCATCAAGGAACTCATAAAAAATCCCGATAGAATTACTTCCGCCGCCAACACATGCAACAATTGCAGTCGGCAAGCGATTTTCCCTCTCGAGAATCTGCATCCTTGCCTCCTTTCCAATAACAATCTGGAATTCTCTCACCATAGTCGGATAAGGATGCGGTCCTAATGCACTTCCAAGAAGATAATGCGTTGATTTAACATTAGCAGTCCAATCCCTTAATGCCTCATTAATAGC
>Ga0209211_10012913_pt1 | contig 10429 bp, 6 predicted proteins | sample RifGroA2_FD_183992 | JGI IMG/M metagenome (GOLD analysis project Ga0209211, IMG submission 183992) | Groundwater microbial communities from Rifle, Colorado, USA - Groundwater A2 (SPAdes) (version 2) | ecosystem: Environmental > Aquatic > Deep subsurface > Groundwater | place: Rifle, Colorado...
AGCTGTTCCAGAACAAAGTTTCATACGTTTGGGGACCGATACTCTCGGGAAAGACCCATCTCCTCGCCCATATCGCCTCAAACTACATCAAAGCGGGGAAGACGGTCTTGTTTGTCGCTACCATGAACGAGCGCGTCGACGATGTTCTGCTCCGGTCAATCGAGATCGGCAACAAACTGGGCGTCGATATGTCTTCACCGACATGCTGCCTGGGATTGCCTGCGGTCGAGAACTTCGAAAAGCTCGGCGCCATTTCTTTTGAGCAACAGCTGGCCCGCACAAAAGCGGAGAAGAAGAGATCGTTCCAGGAGCGCGTGTCGCTGCTCGAAACTTCGTGGCGTGTCCGAATCAAGCAGATGCTCCATGAAGGCGACATGGTGCGCATTACCGAGGTGCGCGAACGCCTTTCGGAAAGAAAGAAGCAGCTTGAAAAGGTGACGGCGGAAATGGGTCCGCTCAAGGAGACGATCAATCGGATCCAGAACGCGTCGATGATGGACAGAATGAAGAAAGGATTCGGGAAGGAAGATCTGGCGGCGGCACAGCAGAAACTCCAGGAGAAACTAGCACTGGCAAAGCAGCTACAGTCGCTCCTCACCTCGCTCACTCAGGAATCGCTCAGGCGCGAAGCACAGGCACCCGTAACCGGGGAAGAACTGCAGAAGTATAATCTCGCCATGAAACGGATCGAGGAGCTTGGCGGCATTGCCAAGGTCGAACAGGCGGTAGACCAATACACGGCTGTCAACGAGCGAGCGGAGCTGGAGTCGAAGCGATTTGTGGGCACGACGCTCATGAACGCACTCACCGATCCGCGCATTGCCGGCCGAACGTTTGATATGGTGATGGTCGATGACGCCGAAAGCATTCCCATCCCGTTCATCGCCGCCCTTTCACTCCTTTCACAGGAGAAGTTCGTCGTGTGCGGAGACCCCTATCAGCTTGGACCGGACTCCGTCTCAAACACGCCTCTCGCCCAGGAATGGCTCAAGAGCGACGTTTTTCTCCATGCCGCAGGGATCGACAACCTCCACGATCTGTTTGATTTCTCGGAAAAGCACTCCGACTGGTTCATCCTCCTTTCATCCCACTTTGCCTCAACACCGAAGCTCTCGCTGTTCATCGGATCTGTCTTGTTTGACGACAAGATCAACGTCTTCGCTTCGCCCAAGGCAAAGGGGCGTATCTTCTTTATCGACACCGGTTCCCTGCGTTCGCAGTCGAAGCAGTATCTCGGAAGAAAGAAGATCCTTCCTCATAATGAGCTTCACACGAAAAAGGTCCTCGAGCTGGTCAAGCACGCGATGATGGACGCAGGGAGGAAGGCCACGGACATCGGCGTGATTGTTCCCTTTCCGGGACCGTCACTCTATATGAAGCAGCAGCTCCGCATGAGCGGCATGAGCAACGTCGAAGTGGGGCTCCCCCATACATTCCGCGGCCGACGAAAAGGGGCGGTCGTTTTCGACCTGGTTGCCGCAGGCGTGGAAAACACCGTTCGTCAAATCGACGACAAGAAAGTCGGTGAACACCAGGTCGTGCGTCTGCTGAATACGGCTCTTTCCTGTGTGGAGGAGGACCTCTATGTGCTCGCCGACATGGGCCATCTGCAGGCCATGTACGGAGACAGGCTGCTGACGAAACTCATGATGCTTCTGAAGGTGCAGTCGGATCCGCTGGAGAATTTCCCGCTCGCTGCAAAGAAATTCGATGAATTGGATTGGGATAAACGCGCGGCCTTAATGACATTTTCAGGAGCCGTCATTTCTCCTGCCGGACCAACCCCCCAACAGTCTGCCGTGGCAAAGGATGCCGAATTTGCCGTGCAGATGAAACTCCTTGCCAAGAGAGAGGGGGTGAAAATCGAGGGACAGAACGACCACGAACGTGAGATATACCGCGCGGTTTATCGCATCCTCGGCCTCCAGAGCGACATCAATCTCATTTCACAGTTCGTCGGCGGCGAGCTTCTCTTCAGGCATTCTCTTTCCACTGAAAAGGCCGCCGCCAGACTTCCGTTGAATGTGTGTCATTCCGAAAAAGAGTTTCAGTCGGTCATGGACGACTGGAATCTGTTGATGTATGAAATGTCCGGCGGTCAGGGCGCGCAATCGAACCTGCTGAAGATCGCCCCGGAAACAAAAGTGCGGGGAGAGATCTTCGCTCTTAAATCGTTTTATTCGGCGGACGTTGAATCTGCATTGCAGGAGGGAAAGAAGAATCTGGCGGTTACGGTTTCAAAAATCTTCCAGGAGAGTCTCGGCAAGCCTCAGCCGGGCAACCCGCAGGAGTGGACGAAAAGCTACATGTACTTCCTCTCGAAGCTTGAGGGATACCTCGGGTGGATTTCCGAACAACTGAGAAAGTAGCCCCTCAGGAGAGGCCCTGCAAGCCTTTTCTTCGGCCCACGATATGTCCCACCAGGGCCAGCAATCCAAGCAATGAGAGCGCGGTGAGGGTCTGCCAGTTCAGAGCCTCCCGGATGTTGGTCACACCCACACTTCCCTCGATCGCTTTGGCGTAAAGAAACGCCTTGATGGCTATTGCAGCAATGGTTGCAAGAAGAAACCGGATGATGGGGACCTTCACCAGTCCGGCACCGTAGTTGATCAGACCGTGCTGCGATCCCGGAAAGATCCGTATGGCGAAGAGGCTGGCGAAGCTTGAATGGCGGGAAAGAAACTGCGAGATGCGGTGGCTGTGGAACCGTTCAACCCAGGGTCCTCCGATGAACCGCGCAGTACCGTACCCCATGATCGTACCGACGGCGCTGCCGACACAAATAATGACGGTGGCTTCAGGCGGGGCGAAGAGCAGCGGCGTAACAAAAAAGAAAACTGAACCCGGAAGTGCAAACGTCCATGCTGCCGCCATGGACAAAACAATCAGGACCGGGGTGAGCGGATGATCGGCCAGCGGTTTGACGCGTTCGGGCGTAATGAGCTTGTCCAGCCCGACCGTAAAATAGAGTACCAACCCGACAACAAATAATGCTGCAAAGAAAATTGATCTTTTCTTTGCACTTGCTGCGGTAGGTTGTTCCGTGAATTCCATGTCCTCCTTCGGCGAAACTCAATTATCTTCAAAAATTTCGTCTATTTCAAGGACTTCCTTCGATCTTCTTGATGCGGGGATCAAATTGGACTATATTCACACTGCACAATAGGAGTCTGAATCGTGTTTTGGGAATCGGTGGGCGAGTTTCTGCTGGTTTTCTTTTTTGTCTTCCTTAACGGCTTTTTCGTTGCCGCCGAATTTGCCATTGTCAAGGTCCGGGCGACGCAAATCGAGCCGCTTGCGGCAAAGGGAAACCGGCGAGCGAAGATCGCCTACGAGCTGATTACGCATCTCGATGCCTACCTTTCTGCCACGCAGCTGGGCATTACCATCGCAAGTCTTGCTCTCGGATGGCTTGGGGAACCGTACGTCGCTTCGGCGATCCGGCCTCTGTTTGAACGCCTGAATATCCAGGATGAGGGGCTGGTTGAGGGAATCTCTTTTGGTATCGCCTTCAGCATTATCACGTTTCTTCACATCATTCTGGGCGAACTTGCCCCGAAATCTCTGGCAATTCAGAAGGCCCAGAGCACAACCTTGTGGGTCGCCTATCCGCTTCGGCTCTTTTATCTCGTTTTCAAACCCATCATCGTTACCCTGAACGGTCTGGCCAATGCTATACTGAAGCTTTTTGGGATACGGGCGGTCAGCGAGACCGAGCTCAAGCATTCGGAGGAGGAATTACGCCTTATCCTCACGCGGGACCAGGGGACATCCTATGCGAGCAAGATCCTTATCCTCAACGCGATGGATTTCAGGAAGAAACAGGCGCGGCATTGCATGATCCCGCGCAAGGAAATGATTGCCCTGCGGCTGGAATCGCCGGCCTCGGAGAATTTAGGGATCATGAAGAAATACAAGTTTTCGCGCTATCCCGTCTACAAAGGCCCAACCGATAACATTATCGGCATGGTCCATACAAAGGACATATTCAAGACCGACCTGGACCATAAGCCCGATTTTGCGCTGGAATCGGTTCTCAGAGACGTGCTGTTCCTGCCGGAGACGGCCCCCCTCGAGAAGGTTCTGGAGACGATGATTCAGAAGAAGACGCATATGATGATGCTGGCCGACGAATACGGAGGGATTGCCGGGCTCATAACGCTCGAAAACGTCCTGGAAGAGCTTGTCGGAGTGGTCCAGGACGAGTTCGACAAGGAAAGCCCCGAAGTGACGCTGGTGGGCGAGAACGAGTATCTGATCGATGCCAGCATTACGACGAACGATGTGGAACGTCTCATCGAACAGGAACTCTCCATCAAGGACATTCAATCGATCAGCGCGTTTCTCATGGAGCAGCTTGGCCATCTGCCCGCTCGCGGAGAGATCGTCACCGTGCCGGGTGCTGTCTTCACGGTTGAAAAGGTGGACGAGCGCGTCATTGGCACCGTGCGTGTGAAGAAGGTCCCGATCGAACAGGAGACTGAAGAACAATAGGTGGTTCCGGGTTACGAGTTTCAAGTTGCAGGTTTCAAGTGTCATGCTCGCATTTCTGGCTGACCGCTGAGAGCTTACGGCTGACAGCCACATTCCCTTTTTTCATTCTTAACGTCGACTTCCTTATGCGTCCACTCTCTCCGCTTTTCCTTCTCGTTCTTTTTCTAACCCTCCTGCCCCCTTCCTTCTCCCAGCCCCGCGTTCCTCAATGGGCGAAGGACGCTGTCTGGTATCAGATTTTTCCCGAGAGGTTCCGCAATGGAGATCCCGGAAATGACCCGACGCCGGCGGAGCTGGAGTTTACGCCTGATCGCCCATGGAATGTCTCTCCGTGGACGAGCGATTGGTACAAACTTCAGCCGTGGGAGGAGAAACACAGCGAGAATTTCTATGAGAATGTTTTCGAACGGCGTTACGGCGGTGACCTTCAGGGAGTCATCGACAAACTTGACCATCTCTCCGATCTGGGAATCACGGCAATCTATTTCAATCCGATCTTCGAGGGGATCTCTCTTCATAAGTACGACGCGTCGACCTATCATCATATCGACAATAATTTTGGATCGGATTCCAAAAACGACCTGCTCATCATTGAATCCGAGACCGAGGACCCAAAGACCTGGAAATGGAGCTCAGCTGATCAGGTTTTTCTGAAATTTGTCCGGGAGGCGCACGCGCGCGGCATCAAGGTAATACTTGACGGAGTGTTCAACCATTGCGGAACGCGTTTCTGGGCATTTCAGGATATCATCAGGAACCAGCAGCGATCGCGGTATGCCGATTGGTTCGACGTTCGCAAGTGGGATGACCCTGCAACCCCCGCGAACGAATTCGACTACAAGGCATGGTGGGATCACAAGACCCTGCCGGAATTTCGTGAAGATACGAATGGATTTGTGAAACCGGTGCGTGAGTATTTCTTCAACATTACGAAACGCTGGATGGACCCGAACGGCGACGGCGACCCTTCGGACGGCATTGATGGATGGCGTCTCGATGTGGCCAACGATGTCTCTCATGTTTTCTGGCGCGAATGGAGAGATGTCGTCAAAGGCGCAAATCCCGACGCCTACATCGTTGGCGAAATATGGGACGATGCGGCAAACTGGCTGAAGGGTGACGAGTTTGACGCTGTCATGAACTACCGTTTCTCCCGGGCGATGGTGAGGTTTTTTGTCAACTCAGACAGCTCCCGGTATTCTGTAACGGAATTCGATGCGGAACTTGCCGACGTACGGAACGGATATCCACACGAAGTGAACTACATCCTTCAGAATCTCATCGACAGTCACGATACGGACCGGTGGCTTTCGATGATATTGAATTCGAACAGGAGGTATGACAACGAGAACGGAATACGACAGAATTCAGAATACAGGATTCAGAAGCCGGGAGAAGATGCTCTTAAGATCATGAAATTGATGGCATTGTTTCAAATGACGTATGTTGGTGCGCCGATGGTTTATTACGGAACTGAAGCCGGGATGTGGGGTGCCGATGATCCGGACGACAGGAAGCCGATGGTTTGGGACGATATGAGTTACGATGATGAAACGGCGCATCCCGTTCCCGGAAAGACCCGGACGCAGGACAAGGTTCGGTTCAACCATGACCTCTTCCAGTATTTCAAGAAGCTTATTCACATTCGAAACTCCCGGGAATCCCTCAGGCGGGGAACATTCAAACCATTGATAACGGACGACAACACAGGTATTTATACCTTCGAGCGCGGAGAGAAGAGTCAGCGGGTAATCGTCGTTATCAATAATAGCGCCGGGAAACAGGTCGTCCGATTGGAATCCGGCGGATCCTATTCGGATTTGCTGACGGGAAATATCGTTGACGGGCTCACGATATCGGTTGAATCGGGGGCCGGGTTGATTCTTGTCCCTCGATAAACAGTATCTTCCTTTCACTGCTCCATGTTTATCCCCGGGCATCCTCTGCCTCGCGTAATCGTTTTCTCACCAAATCTCAAGGACATGAGATCTTGAAAACAAGAATTGTCGGGTTCTTCCTTCTCTTCTCTGCTATTCAGGCATCTGCCCAGGATTTGAAGTTCGCCTGGCTGAGCGACACCCATGTGGGATCGACCACGGGTGCCGAAGATTTGAGCCGCTCGATACACGATATCAATGGGATGGCCGATGTCAGATTTGTCCTTCTTTCCGGCGACATCACCGAGATGGGGTCGAACGAGCAGCTGGGTCTGGCAAAAGCGATCCTCGACAGCCTGAACAAACCGTACTATATCGTTCCCGGGAACCATGATACCAAATGGTCAGAGTCCGGCTGCACCATGTTCCGTCGTTTGTGGGGTAATGACCGGTTTGTTTTTGACAATCACGGATTTCGATTCATCGGGATGCACGAGGGACCAATTATGAAAATGGGGGACGGCCATTTTGCCCCCGAGGATCTTCGGTGGATTGATTCGGTTTTGACTTCGATGAACAATCCCGATCAACCGGTGTTTTTCATAACTCATTATCCTCTTGATTCGGGAATCGACAATTGGTACGAAATGACATCGCGACTCCGCCGGCACAACGTGCAAGCCGTCCTGGTCGGTCACGGGCACCGGAACCGAATGATGGACTTCGAGGGAATTCCGGGTGTCATGGGCCGATCGAACCTCCGCGGCCCGGCACCGTACGGCGGATACACTCTCGCTACCGTTACCGGCGACACCCTCTTCTTTTCCGAACGGATACCCGTTCCCGCATCCGCGGGCGTCGAACCTGGCTCCAATTGGCACAAGCTTCCGCTTGGAAAGAAAGCGTACGGCAAACCCTCTCACAACCTGGAGCGGCCGGACTTTTCAATCAATGAATCATCGTCCGCTCCGAAAATCATCTGGAGCGTCAGGACAGGATTCACTGTTGCCTCAACACCTGCTGTATGGAATGACCGCGTCATCGTCGGGAATAGCAGCGGCTCCGTCACATGCTATGCGCTCGGCGACGGCAGGCCGCTCTGGACATACAAGACGGCGGGAGCTGTTTACAGTACGCCGGCTGCCGCGGATGGAAGCGTCGTCGTGGGATCGACCGATGGTGAGATCTACTGCTTTGACATCAATTCGGGAAAGCTCACGTGGAACGTGACGACAATGTCTGCCGTTGTCGGTTCGCCGGCCATCCGGGATGGAATTGTTTATGTGGGCGCAAGTGACAGGCGTTTCAGGGCCATTGATTTGAAGACCGGTTCGGTGCGATGGATCTTCGAGGGGGTCAACGGGTTTGTTGAAACAAAGCCGCTCATTGATGGTGATTTGGTCGTCTTCGGAGCATGGGACACATATCTCTATGCCCTTTCTACAGAGGACGGAACGCTTCGATGGAAATGGTCGAACGGAAACCCGGGAGTCTTGCTCTCTCCGGCGGCAGTATGGCCGGTGGCGTCGAAGGGTAAGGTTTTCGTCGCGGCCCCCGACCGGTTCATGACGGCAATTGATGGGACGACCGGGACCACGGTTTGGAGGACCAACCAGTTCACTGTTCGGGAGACCGTTGGGATTTCAGAGGACGGAAAGCGCGTCTATGCCCGCTGCATGAGAGACACTGTCGTCGCATTTTCAACGTCCTCCGCTACTCCGGTTCCTCTCTGGGTTTCGAATTGCGCCTACGGATATGACATTGACCCCTCAATGCCCGTAGAAAAGAATGGAACCATGTTTTTCGGGACAAAGAATGGCCTTGTGTATGCTTTGAACGGGGAAGACGGAGAGGTCCTTTGGCGGTACAAGATTGGGGTCACGGTGGTAAGCACGCCGGCGGCGCTCGACGCCCAATCGGTTCTCGTGAGTGATTTAGACGGTCAGATCGTGCTGCTCCGGGGGAAGAAATAAGCCGCGACTTGGGTCTCTGTGACCTCAGGGGTAAAAGCTTTTAACCGCAGAAACACAAAGGAGACACAGAGGAGTTCCGAATTCACCCTTCCCGCTTCCGCAATCACATGTGTCCATGTCCTCCCCCGCCTCCCATCCATGGAAGCGGAATCCCCAGTCCACGCGTCAGCAGCATCAGCCCCATCAAGATGATCGTTACTGCGGCAAGCTTGTCCCCCCATTTGCGCAGCTTCTCTCCAAGGAATGTGCTGGCATAACCGGTTGCCACGAGGGCCGGCACAATGCCGAGCCCAAACAGCGCCATCGTAAGACCCCCGCCCAACGCACTTCCCGTTTCCGCCGCTTTCAGGAACATAGAATAGAGAAGCCCGCATGGAAGAAGCGGCGTAAGAAGGCCGATGTAGAACTTTGACTCGAGCTTCGGTAACGCAACGAGTGCTCCAAACGAGGCTCTGTACAGACGGCGGAACAATGATTTTCCGGATTCAACGAGAGGGACGGATTCATCAATCCGCACGAAGGGTATCACCCGCAGCAGGACCACCCCCGCGACAATCAGAACGGCCCCCACAAGCAGAGAAAACCATTGCGCCACGCCGTGAATCATCATCACCCCTTTCCCGGCCATTCCGAGGAAGGCACCGACAATTGCATAAGACAAGACTCTTCCGGCATTGTAGGTGAGATGAGAGGCAAGTGTGGAGATTCTCGAGGCCGATGACGGCATCCCTTGCGTAGAGTACGCAAGCACAATAGCGCCGCACATGCCGACGCAATGCATGCTGCCGAACAAGCCGGCAAAAAACGCGAAAGAGTAATCCATGGAAGTTCCGAGCTACGGGTTTCGCGTTACGAGTAGTTTCAGGCCTCAGCATTCAGGTCTCGCTCTGACCGCTGATAGCTGAGAGCTAATTCTAACTCCTGTATTCTGACTACTTGATTCTGCTCCTCCAAACGTACCACTCCTTCCCTCCCAAATCAACCTCCTCTCCTCATTCGCTTGCACTAATTCCATTCTGTTTGTATCTTCACTCACGTTGCGGACATTCAAATCCGCATCCCCGATCTTATCGGGGCAAGTCTGAAATTCGAAATCCGCATTCCCCAATGACTCTTCCCCTCGCCGCTCTTATTGTTATCATCATCGCCCTCGTTGCAGGCGCGCTTGCACTCTCCGGTTTCATCTGGGCCATTCGGACAAAGCAGTTTTCCATACAGCAACTGAACAAGGGTGCATATCTGGTTTTTGACGAATCCGAACCTGTGGGCCAACCACAGGATATGATCTTCCAAGCCGCCGCAGAAAAATCCGGCGGTAAGAGCCATGCCGCGTCATAAGAAGAACGACATATCGTCTCCATCTCGGGAATCCGGGCACAAGGAGACCAACGCTGCCCGCGCCGACGAGCAACTTCGAATTTCCCTGGACGACTCGGCCCGAACTCCAACAATGTTCTATTTTGCCTCAGCGGTTTTTTGGCTTCTGATCGGATCGCTTCTCGGGGTTATGACTTCGTTGAAGTTCAATTTCCCCGACTGGTTGGGCGGGAATGCCGTGTGGACGTTCGGAAGAATTCGGCCGGCGCATCTCAACACCATCATGTACGGCTGGGCCTCACTCGCGGGAGCGGGGATGATTGTCTGGCTCACGGCACGCTTATGCCGGGCGCCATTGCAGCTCGGCTGGCTCCACTATCTTGGAGCAATTTTGTGGAATATCGGGGTTCTTGCCGGCACTATCGCCATTTTCGCCGGACACAGTCAAGGGCTGGAATGGCTTGAGTTCCCCACGTTTGCAGGTGCCCTTATTGCCGCCGGATTCCTCATGTTCGCCGTATCGATCGCTCAGACTTTTCGCAAACGGAATGTGGACCATTTGTACGTCAGTCTTTGGTACATCATGGCCTCTCTCCTCTGGTTCCCTCTTCTATACGTCGTCGCTAACCTCGGGATTTATCAGGGAGTCGTAGAGGCTGCCATGAATTGGTGGTACGGGCACAACGCGCTCGCAACCTGGTTCACCCCCATCGGCCTCGCGGGTGCGTATTACTTTATTCCCAAGGTCATCGGCCGGCCCATTTACAG
>Ga0209211_10012914_pt1 | contig 10428 bp, 12 predicted proteins | sample RifGroA2_FD_183992 | JGI IMG/M metagenome (GOLD analysis project Ga0209211, IMG submission 183992) | Groundwater microbial communities from Rifle, Colorado, USA - Groundwater A2 (SPAdes) (version 2) | ecosystem: Environmental > Aquatic > Deep subsurface > Groundwater | place: Rifle, Colorado...
TTGATAGCTTTCAGCTATCGGCTTTCAGCATTCAGCTGATAGCTGATAGCGGATAGCGGATAGCTGAAAATGATTGCCCGGATTAGCGGTAAGGTGATTAAGCAAAATCAGAATTCTTTGTTCATTGATGTCTCGGGAATTTGCTATGAAGTGTTAGTGCCGGCGGCAATCATGCGAAAGATTGATAAGGAATTAGACAAGGATATTCCCATCACCCTGGTAACCTATCATTATCATAATATTGAACCGGCACGCTCAGTGCCGATTTTGATTGGTTTTATTAACGAGATAGAAAAAGATTTCTTCCTGCAGTTTATTTCGGTTTCCGGCATCGGGCCGCGGGCCGCGGTAAAGGCATTGGCTAATCCGCTTTCAGAAATTGCCAGGGCCATAGACCAGGGTGATGTCAGTTTTTTAAAATCTTTACCTGGAATCGGACAGCAAAGAGCAAAAGAGATTGTGGCTAAGCTTCAGGGTAAGGTGGGAAAATTCGGCCTTATCCAGGATGCGGCCTTGGCCAGGATTCCGGAATCCGGCTCCGGCATTGAGGAGGAGGCCCTGGAGGTCCTGGTGCAGCTACAGTATAAAAGGCCGGAGGCCAAGGAAATGGTTCGCTTAGCCCGAGAAAGAGCTCCTGATATCACCAGCGCGGAAGGATTGCTTAATGAGGTTTATAAACAGAAGGTGAAACGATGAGTTCAGAACTGCTCGATGATTTTAATTATAAATCCGCGGTTGAGGCCTTGTTGTTTATCAGCGAAAAGCCTTTATTGCTGGAGCAGATAAAAACAGCCCTGGAAGGCCTGGATACTCCTAAAATCAGAGAGATAATCTTAGGGCTTAAGAATGAATATGAGAATGGCTCAAGGGGCCTGCGGATTGAAGAAGTGGCCGGCGGCTTTCGGATGGTTACTTCACCCGATACCGCTTTAGTGTTAAAGAAATTTTACAAACAGCGCGATGCCCAGCGTTTAAGCACCCAGGCCTTAGAGACCTTAGCCATTATCGCCTATAAACAGCCGGTGACCCGCTTAGATATTGAATCTTTGCGGGGGGTGAATGTGGATGGGGTGGTTAAGACTCTGCTTGAGAAAAACTTAATCCGCATCGCGGGGAAAAAAGATATTATCGGCCGGCCTTTTGTTTACGGTACCACCCGGCAATTCCTGGAATATTTTGGCCTGAAATCATTAGACGACTTGCCAAAATTAGAGGAGTTTACCCCGTTAGAGGCGGGTTGCCGAAGGCAACCGTCGGACGCCTCTGGCGTCCTGCCTCTAACGGGGTTTACTAAAACTATGGATGAGCCAGCGGCCGCGGCCAAACTGCTTAGCTTAAGTAACCGGCCGGAGGAAAATAGTATCATTATTGAGGAAAATAAAGATGGAGAACCTGCAAAAACTGAGACAGCACATAGACAATCTTGATTCCGGGATAGTTTCTTCCTTAAACAAAAGGCTGGAGATTACCCTTAAAATCAGGAATATTAAGAAAAAGTTAGGTAAGGGCATTTATTCCCCGGAGCGGGAGGTGGAACTGATTAGGCGGCTTAAGCAGATAAAACATCCCCTGCTTACCGACAGCGCTTTAGAGGCAATTTACCGGGAGATAATGTCCAGTTCCCTGGCTTTGGAGAAACCCTTAAAGATTGCTTATCTTGGCCCGGAGGCCACCTTTACCCATTTGGCGGCGATAAAGCGTTTTGGCAGTCAGTTGGAATATTTGGCCTGCGGCTCGATTGCCGATGTATTCAAGGAAGTCGAGCGCTCTAACGCTGACTACGGGGTAGTGCCGGTGGAGAACTCTATTGAAGGCGCGGTTACCCATACTATGGATATGCTGGTGGATTCGGACCTCAAAATTTGCGCTCAGATCGTGATGAATGTCTCGCATAATCTCTTGAGCCGGTGTTCCAAAGAAAATATAAAAAGGATTTATTCCAATCCCCAGGTGTTCGCTCAATGCCGACTCTGGCTGCAGCAGAATTTTCCCCATATCGAGCTGATAGACTCCGCCTCAACCACTCGCGCGGCCCAGATTGCCCAGAAAGAAAAGAATTCCGCCTGCATCGCTTCAATTTTAGCCGCGGGTGTCTATAAGCTTAAAGTGATCGCCAAAAGTATTGAAGACTCGCCTAATAACATTACCAGGTTTTTGGTTATCGGAAATGCCTCGGCAGGCTCAAGCGGACGAGACCGGACCTCAATAGTTTTTTCCATAAAAGACAAGGTTGGCGCGCTCTATGATATGCTTTCCTCATTTAAGAAATACCGCATCAATCTTACCAAAATAGAATCCCGTCCTTCCAAGAAAAAGGCCTGGGATTATTATTTTTTCGTGGACTTAGTGGGGCACATCCAGGATAAAAATGTTTCCCGCGCCCTCGCTGAATTAGAACGCCAGGCCAAATACCTGAAAGTCTTAGGTTCCTATCCCCAGGGAGAGTAGGATCAAGCTGGGGTCAGACCTCAATAATAGAAACTAATTCTAATTTCTAAATTCGAGGGCTGACCCCGTATTTACTATGCTGAATGTAAACCCCAAGATTTTAAATATTACCCCTTATCAGCCGGGCAGGCCGATTGAGGAAGTGAAGAGGCAGTTAAGGTTAAAAGAGGTAATTAAGCTGGCCTCTAACGAAAACCCTCTCGGCCCCAGCCCTAAGGCGGTCAAAGCCATAAAAGGCGCCTTGGGTAAAATCAACCGCTACCCTGAAGGTGGCTGTTTTTATCTGCGTCAGGTTTTAAGCAAAAAACTGAAGGTTGGAGCGGATAATCTGATTTTCGGAAACGGCTCGGATGAAATAATTGATATTATTATCAAAACCTTTTGCCAAGAAGATGAGGAAATCCTGACTTCAGAGATAAGTTTTCTGGAATATAAAATCATCGCCCAGCAAAACGGCCGCTTGGTAAGGACTGTTCCCTTAAAAGATTTTAAATATGATTTATCCGCCCTCCGGAAAAACATCGGCCCTAAAACCAGAGTCATCTTTATCGCTAACCCCAATAACCCCACCGGAAGCTATGTCCATAAAAAAGAAGTTGAGGATTTTCTTTTAAGCCTGCCGGAGAACATCTTAGTGGTTTTTGATGAGGCTTATTTTGAGTTTGTTGACCGCAAGGATTTTCCCGATGTTTTAAAATACATAGAAAAGGGAAAAAATGTTATGATCCTGCGCACCTTTTCTAAAATCTACGGCCTGGCCGGCTTAAGAATCGGCTATGGAATAGCCAAAAAGGAAATCATTCAGTATCTGGAGCGCTGCCGTCAGCCTTTCAATGTAAACCTTTTGGCCCAGGAAGCGGCCCAGGCGGCATTAAGCGACACGGATTTCGTTAAAAAAAGCAAAAAAATAGCCACGGAAGGTAAAAAATATCTCTATCAGAGCTTGAAAGAACTCGGTATTGAATATGTTCCTTCGGCAACAAATTTCATCCTGCTGAATCTTAAGCGCGACGGCATAGAGGTTTTTAAAAAATTATTGCAGCATGGCGTGATTATCAGGGATATGTATCAGTATGGTTTAAAAAACTTTATCCGGGTAACTATCGGAACGGAGAAGGAAAACAGGAAATTCGTCACGGCGCTGAAGAAAGTTTTACGGAACTTTGAGGTTATACCTCAACAATAGAAGCTAACTTCTAAGTTTGAGGTGACCCCAAACCAATTCAGCGAGAAGGTGCGGGATTCAAAGAGGATTCTATGTAAACTTTTTTTTGGGCCTTGACAATATATCAAATTTGATATATACTATTATTGAAGGTAATAAATGTATAAAATTAAATTTTATCCCACACGCAAGGGAGATTATCCGGTAAAAGATTTTATTCAACAGATGGATAGAAAATCTCGGGCAAAGATTTGGCGCTACATCGCGCTTTTGGAAGAACGCGGCCCAAACTTATTGCGGCCTTATGCTGATTATGTAAGAGATAAAATCAGGGAGTTAAGGGTAAGGCTCCAAGCGGGTAATGTGCGCATTTTTTATTTCTTTTTTCTGGAAGGCAATATTATATTGCTCCATGTTTTCAAAAAGAAGACGCAAGAGTTGCCCGAAAAGGAAATTGAACAGGCAAAGAATAATATGGAAGATTTTATTCTGCGATATCATCTGGGTGAATTTGAATTATAGGAGGTGTTTACGATGGCTAAGAGACTTTTAGGCTTCCAGGATGTCTTAAAAGAGGAACTCAAGGATAAAGAGTTCAAGAAATTATATGAAGAAGAAGGCCGAAGATTAGCTTTGGGGTATAAGATTGCCAAGATTAGACAGAAACGAGGATTGACTCAAAAAGAGTTAGCTAAAGAGATTCACACCAGTCAAGCCACCGTCGCCAGGTTAGAAGGGGGTGATTACCTGGGCTATAGCCTTCGGACTTTAGAGAAAGTAGCTTTAGCTACTGGTACTCATTTAGAGGTTCAGTTCCGTTGAATAAGGTAGATTTATTTCTATTTTATGTTTTTGACCATTTAGCATTTAACCAAAACATGGCGAGGAGAAAATGATTATAGTTCTGCGTCCGGAAACGACGGAAAAGGAAATTGAGCATATAGTTGAACGGGTAACTAAGCTGGGGCTTAAGCCGCATGTGTCTAAGGGGACTGAGCGCACGATCATCGGGGTAATCGGGCCGGAGGATATTCTGCGTTCAACCCCGTTAGAGGCCTTTCCCGGAGTAGAAAAGGTGATTCCGGTTTTGGCCCCCTATAAGTTAGTTTCCCGGGAGTTTAAAAAAGAAAATTCGGTTATTGATTTGGGTAAAGGGGTCAAAATCGGAGGCCCGGAGCTGGTGATTATTGCCGGGCCTTGCGCGGTGGAAAACTACAACAGCCTCTATGAAACCGCGAAAATAGTCCAATCCCACGGGGCCAAAGCCCTTAGGGGTGGCGCCTTTAAACCCCGGACCTCACCCTATAATTTTCAAGGGTTAGGTGAAGAAGGGTTAAAATATCTAAAAGAGGCCGGAGATAAATTCGGCTTACCCACGGTAACCGAGGTAATGGATACCCGGGATGTGGAGTTGGTGGTCCGTTACGCCGATGTCCTGCAGATAGGCGCGCGCAATATGCAGAATTTCAATCTCTTGAAAGAAGTGGGCTTAACCAAGAAACCGGTGATTTTAAAGCGCGGGCTTTCAGCAACGGTTAAGGAGTGGCTGATGTCCGCGGAATATATCCTGGCCGGAGGGAATATGAATGTGATTTTGTGCGAGCGGGGTATTCGCACCTTTGAGGATTCTACCCGCAATACCTTAGATATCAGCGCGGTGCCGGTGGTCAAGGCCCTCAGCCACTTACCAATAATAATTGACCCTTCGCATGCCTCTGGCCGCAGGGATCTGGTTGAGCCTTTGTCTAAGGCCGCGGTTGCTGTCGGCTCGGACGGTTTGATAATTGAGGTGCATATCCATCCCGAAGATGCCCTTTCCGACGGGGCCCAGTCTTTGACCCCTGAAGGCTTTGGAAAGATAATTCCTTCCTTAAGGGCAGTGGCCCAGGCAGTGGGAAGAAAAATATAATGAAGTTGTTCAGCAGGGTCGCTATTATCGGCGTGGGTTTAATCGGCGGTTCTTTCGGTCTGGCTTTGAAGAAAAAGGCCCTGGCTAAAGAAATAATCGGCATCGGCCATCGCCAAAAATCAATTGACCAGGCTTTAAGAGTCAGGGCTATTGATCAAGGATATTTAGGGTTAGACTCTATCAGGGGCGCGGATTTGGTGGTCTTATCCGCTCCGGTTAAAGAGATAATTAATATTCTGCCTAAACTAAAGAATCTCATTAGTGAGGATTGTTTAATAATTGATGCCGGTTCAACCAAGTCTGAGATTATCAAAATCGCTGAAAAACATAGGCTGAGGTTTATCGGCTGTCATCCTTTAGCCGGAATGGAGAAGAAGGGCCCTGAGAATGCCAGGGCAGACCTTTTTAAAAATTCCCTCTGCCTGTTAGTGCCGCCTAAGAAATATAGCCCTCAGGATTTAAGCCGGGTCAAAAAACTTTGGGAGGCTTTAGAATCAAGGACGATGGTTCTAAATTCCGCGCGCCACGACCGTATCCTGGCCTTTACCAGCCATCTTCCCCACGCGGTTGTTTTTAGCCTGATTGATTGTTTAAAGAGTGATTATCTTAAGTTCGGCGCCGGCGGACTGAAAGATACCACTCGTATAGGTTTATCTGATCCCTTATTATGGAGAGATATCTTTCTGACTAACCGTAAGGAGCTGTTGTCGGCAATAAATACCTTTGAAAAATCGTTTCAAAGGCTGAAGTCTTTGATTAAAAATAACAATGATGGCGCTTTAAGGGCTTATCTTGAAAAATCCAGGGACAAAAGAAATGGCCTCTAAGGTTAAGGCGAAGGTTAAGAAAATTGTTATAGCTATTGACGGGCCGGCGGGAGCGGGAAAGTCAACTGTGGCTAAACTGTTAGCCAAGCGGATGAAGTTTCTTTATATTGATACCGGGGCAATGTATCGGGCCTTAACCCTGAAGGCGATCAGGAAAGGAATAAATTTTGCCCAGGGCCGGCAATTGACCGGGCTGGCTAAAAAGACCAGGATTGATTTAGAGAATAAATCCGACGGCGCGATCCGGGTTTTATTGGACGGGGAAGATGTTTCTTTGGACATTAGAAAGCCGAACATCAGCAGGTTTGTTTCAGATACCGCCAAAGTTCCGGGGGTAAGAAAAGAGATGCTTACGCGCCAGCGGGAACTAGGCTCTAAGGCATCCTGTGTCTTAGACGGCAGGGATATCGGAACCGCGGTCTTTCCTTACGCGGATAAGAAATTTTTTTTAGATGCTGATTTTAAAGAGCGGGTGCGCAGGCGCCATAAAGAGTTAAAAGAAACCGTCCAGGGAGTTTCTTGGGAGGATGTGGAGAAAGACCTGCGTAACCGGGACACCATTGATTCCAGCCGCAAATGCGCCCCCCTTAAACAGGCCAAAGACGCGATTTACATAGATACAACCGAGATGACTATTGAAGGAACTGTCGACATTTTATATAAATGGATAAATCCCTGATTCGTAATTTCAGCATTATCGCCCATATTGACCACGGTAAATCCACCCTGGCGGATAGGATGCTGGAGTTTGTGGGCGCGATTGACAAGCGCGATTTCCACGCGCAGATGCTGGATGATATGGAGCTGGAGCGTGAGCGGGGTATCACTATTAAGGCCTCGGCAGTCAGGGTGGAATATAAGGCCAAAGACTCTAAGACCTATATTCTTAACTTGATTGATACCCCGGGACACGTGGATTTTACCTATGAAGTTTCTAAGGCTTTGGCCGCCTGCGAAGGCGCGATTTTAGTGGTAGACGCCACCCAGGGTGTTGAGGCCCAGACCGTAGCCAATTTTAACCTGGCCAAAGAGCTGAAATTAAAAATCATTCCGGTAATTAATAAGATTGACCTGCAGAGCGCGGATGTGGAAAGGGTAAAATCGCAGTTGGTTGACGCTTTCGGCTTTGATGAGAATGAAATAATATTGGCCTCAGCCAAAGAAGGTAAAGGGATAGAGGAAATCTTAGAGAAGATTGTTGAAGTCTTGCCGCCTCCCTCCGGTAACCCTGATCAGCCCTTAAAATCCCTGATTTTTGATTCGGTATTTGATGTCTATCGGGGAGTGATAGTTTTCTTAAAAATAGTTGAGGGGATGATTAAGGCAAATGACGCCCTGAAGATGCTCTCGTCACCGGGCCGGGCCTATAAAATAGAAGAGTTAGGGGTCTTAAAAAATTTAAAGATGACTAAGGTGGAGACTTTAAGCTGTGGTGAGGTGGGATATTTTATTTCTAACATCAGAAGCGCCGCGGATGTGTCCATAGGGGATACCGTAGTTAATGCCAAGGATGCCTTAAGCGCGCCTTTACCCGGATTTAGGAAGCTGAAGCCTTTAGTCTTTTGCGGTTTGTATCCGGTGAACGCGTCAGATTTTGACGAACTGCGGGCTTCGATTGAGAAGCTTAGGCTTACCGACGCCTCTTTTATTCATGAGCCGGAGAGTTCTCCTTCGTTTGGTTTTGGCTTTCGCTGCGGGTTCCTGGGGCTTTTACATATGGAGATAGTCCAGGAGCGGCTGGAAAGAGAATACGGGCTAAATTTGATATTGACCGTTCCCAGCGCCGGCTACAGGATAAAGAAGCGCGGTGGTGAGATCGTGGATGTGGATAACCCGGCCAAATTCCCCTCGCCGCAGGATATTGATGAGTGTGAAGAGCCGTATGTTTCGGTAACTATGCTGGTGCCCACGGATAATTTAGACGCGGTACATGAGCTATCCCGGGGAAAGAGGGGGATTTATAATGCCACTGAGTTTTTAGGCGCTGACCGGGTCAAGGTGGTGTATGATATGCCCCTGGCAGAGATTTTAGTTGATTTTTACGACCGCTTAAAATCCTCAACCCGGGGTTACGGTTCATTGGATTATGAGTTTATCGGTTATTTTCCGGCTAAATTGGTAAAATTAGAAATTCTTATAAACGGGGAGCCTTGCGATGCCTTTTCCTGTATTATTCATAAAGAAATGGCTTATGAAAAAGGAAGAAACCTGGTGAGCCGGTTAAAAGATGTTATCCCTAAGCAGTTGTTTGAGGTAAGCATTCAGGCGGCTATCGGCAGTCAGATAATCGCTTCGGAGAAAATCCGGGCCGCGGGAAAAAATGTAACCGCTAAATGTTATGGCGGGGATATTACCCGCAAACGTAAATTATGGGAAAAACAGAAAAAAGGCAAAGCCAGGATGAAGCAGTTCGGCAAAGTGGAGATTCCTCAAGAGGCATTTTTGGAGGTGCTCAAGATATGAAAGCGATAAATCCCCCCCGCTTCCGGCTCAGGCGCAAGGTTAAGGAATACTTGTCTGCCGGTCCCGCCGATAGCGGGATAAACAGACAGGGAACACGAAAAAACAAAATAAAATCCGAAATCCGGGAATGGACCGAGTCAATCATTATCGCCCTTATCCTGGCTTTGGTTATCCGCCAGTTTGTTGTTCAGGCTTTTAAGATACCTACCGGTTCAATGCGTATGACCTTGATAGAGGGGGACAGGATTCTGGTGAATAAGTTTATCTACGGCGCTGAAGTGCCTTTCGTCGGAATCAGGCTTCCGGCATTCAGACAGCCGCAAAGAGGGGATGTGGTTGTTTTTAGATATCCTGAAGACCCCAAAAAGGATTTTATCAAGCGCCTGGTGGCCTTACCGGGCGAAACGCTGGAAATTCGTAACGGTAGTATCTATATTAACGGCATCTTAAATAAAGACCAATTTATCCATAACCGCTATTATTACAACCGCCCGGAGAGCGACTTCGGTAAGGAAAGACAAATAATTAAGGTGCCGGAGAACTCTTTTTATGTTCTAGGGGATAATTCCTCTTCTTCGCGGGACAGCCGTTATTGGGGTTTCGTGCCCAAAAAGAATGTTTTAGGCAAGGCAATGGTAGTTTACTGGCCGCCCAACAGGATAAGAGTTATAAGATAGTCTATTGAGTTCGTTTAGTCTGTTGAGTTTAACTCAATAGACTCGATAAGCTTAATAGACTAAAACGAGCATGGATAAGAAAACCAAAGGGATGAGTTTTGCCAATAAGGTCTCTATTTTTAGGATTGTTTCGGTCCCTTTTTTTGTTACAACGATTTTATATTATCAACCGGCCAAGGACTATTTAAGGTTTTTGGCTCTGGGAATATTTTTCTTAGGGGTGATATCCGATGCCTTGGATGGATTCCTGGCCAGGATTATGCAACAGAAGACTAAGGCCGGGGCGATATTAGACCCCTTAGCGGACAAGGTTATGCTTTCCTGCGCTTTTATTTTTATCTACCTCAAGGATAATCTGCCGGGCGCGCCTATTCCTTTGTGGCTGGTGATAATTGTTTTAAGCCGCGACCTGATTATTTTATTGGGCTCGGCAGTGATTTATGTGATTAAAGACGAGCTTATTCTCACCCCCAGTAAATGGGGTAAATATACTACCTTTTTTCAGATGCTTACCATTATCGCGGTCTTGTTACAATTTTCGGGCCTAGAAATAATCGCGGCCCTTACCGCGGCATTTACTGTTCTTTCCGGAATAGATTATTTAAGAAAAGGATTAAAGGTGCTGTTTTGATCCTGATTTTAGGCTTGCTATTGAGTTATCTTATCGGTTCAATCCCCACCGCCTATATCTTCGGCAGGATATTTAAAGGAATTGATATCCGTAAGCACGGCTCGGGCAATGTCGGGGCCACTAATGCCTTTCGGGTTTTAGGCCCGGCTATAGGGATTACGGTTTTGGCTTTGGATGCCCTTAAGGGAGTGATAGGCGTTGTCCCGGTCGCGGATTTTATCCTTAAACAGCAGGTAGTTAATGAATTGTTGATCAGGGTTTTGTGTGGAGTTATCGCGGTTTTAGGCCACAGTTTTACCGTATTCCTT